>VFQN01004127.1_pt1 | contig 19578 bp, 21 predicted proteins | sample 3512371 | NCBI WGS metagenome assembly VFQN01 (sample SAMN10412370, study PRJNA504923) | tailings metagenome | isolation source: Replicate 2 from Balatoc abandoned mine | place: Philippines: Itogon, Benguet | collected 2017-08-28 | reverse complement strand
ACCGGGTGCGATCGCCTGTCGATGTCCATCATGCCTATCACCGCTGGCGAGCTGATTTCGCAGCCCATTCGCAGCAACGCGTTTGACGTAAACAACAGCCGCAGTCGGGCATCCGATTCCCGACCGCTTCCGTCTCAATACCGTACTTGTGGCACATTGCAAAATGATGGCTTGTTCATCGCAAATTTGTTACGCGGAGGCTTTCCCGACTCGACTCGTGGGAAATAGTTCCGTTCCGCCGTGCCGGTGTATTTCGTCCGGCATCGCTCTTGCTTTAGAACAGGTGGTGATGTACCGATTTCTTGATGGACTACACTTTTCAGAACTTGAGGCCCGTACTTCTAGCAGCGGCGGCTGTCGGGCTAGCCATCTTGTTCTTCATTTGGCCGCATCGACACACTTATCATGTTGTTACGCTAGATAGACACCTTTCTGGAGTCGTTGCTACCAATCGATGGACTGGGGCAACCTACATACTCGCGCCGAGTAGTCACGACTTCCGAGATTTCAAATGGCGTGAAGCGGAACAGTAACCTTGATTGTTTAGCCGCCTCTTCCGTGCTATTTAGTCAGAAATGTTGAGCGCGCTTCCCGATGAGCGATTGGTCTTCGTCGATCTGGAGACCGCAGGCGGCGAACCTTGGAGGCCGATCATCCAGCTTGCGGCAATCGCCGTGACAAGCGACTTGCGAGAACTGGAAACCTACGAGGCGAAACTTCGTTTCGATGAGAAGTATGCAGATCCACGATCGCTGAAGGGGGGGCGGTATTGCCGAGAAACCTGGCGACACGACGCAAAGCCAGCAGCCGTGGTCAACGAAGAGTTCGCAGCCTTACTTCGACGACATGCGACTGTTGATCAAATCGCAAGGAGCGGGGAGGTGTATCAGGTTGCACAGCTCGTTGCCCACAATGCCGCGTATGATGCAGCGTTTCTCGATGTCTGGTTCACTCGTTGCGAGCGATTTCTGCCAGCTTCACCGCGTGTGCTCTGCACCATGCAACGGGCGATCTGGCTGTTTCACGAGGACAAGCGCCTGACGCCACCGGCAGATTTCAAGCTACAAACGCTGTGTGAGTATTTCGGAGTGGGCTTGAGGCCAGAAGATGCTCACGATGCGCTCGTTGATGTCCGAGCGACTGCGGAGTTGTATCGGTCCATGGCCTTACTGCAGGATCAAGCATCGTCATCATCGTCGTCGGCATCGTCATCATCAACATCGGCTGCGATTGATTCCAAGTAGTCGATTCTTACATCCTTGAGTGATCGGCGCGCTTGCTGATCGACCAAGAAGAACCACCAGCCATTCGTCGCCACGCCGGTGATTGCTTTTGCTGCTTCTGATGGGCTGGAATGCACAGATCCGCCCACATCAATCCGGCCATCGGGCAACAGCGTTGCAACCGAACTTGCGTGTTTTTTTCGGCGAGGGAAAAGCGTAACTCCCGATTGAATGCAGCCTGCACTGAGCAGATCAGATAGATCGAGTTTGTGCCTGTGTCGCGGCTTTTCGGTCGCGAATCCAGATCGATGACCTTCTGGTGCAGGCCAAATCTCGATGATCAGCTTCGAAAGTTCATCGGAGCGCAAAACGATGCCTGCGTCAGACCAATTGTCGCCAGCAGCTTTCAATAGCTCTCGGTTGAGCAACAGCACATCATGCGATTCAAGGCCATGTTTCTTACCTGTATCGCCAAGCCACGGGCCATTTGACACTTTCGAGTTCAGCTTGGAAGTCAACAGCGTCAGATTGCCGATCGTGTGAATAAGCGCGTCGCGCTCTCCCTCAGCTCGTGCCCCGTCTGGGTGTGGCCAATGCATAATCCATTTTCTGGGCATCACATGCTCGATGACGTACTTGCCGCGTGCAACCCGCTCGCCACCAAGGCCTGTTTGCTCGCCCCGCCACCCGCGTCGGTGATCTTCGACGGCCTCGAGGACCATCCGAAGTCGGCCTCGTCCCAGTCGCCGATATGCGGGAAGAACTCGCAGTCCGTCTCGAATCTCGTTGTCATCTGGCCAGTAACGACTATCACTCGACTGACTGGCGAGAAATTGTTCGACGGCATCACCTGCAATCGCCCGGTCAGATTTGCCAAGGTGCTTGATGAGTTCAGCGACAAGCTGCGTGTAGCTTTTCGTGGAAGCCCGAACAAGCATGCGTCGCACCATCCAACTTTCCACAACACTAAGTGCCTTCGTAAATTGGTCATTGGGAATCTGGGGTAGCTCGGGGTCGCGTAGGTAGAGCACCAGTGGCTTGATAACCTCACTTTCAAGCACGCTCGTTCTGTAGGCGAACAGTCCTAGGCGATCGATCGAACCAGAATGCTGAATTCCGCCTTGCACAAAAGCTCGGTACACTTTGGCTGAACGATCAACCTGTGCGAGTAGTTGCTGCATCGGTTGCCCGGATTCCATCGAGAAGAGCTTGAAGCGCGTGAAAACCTCGCGGGCAACCACTTCTTCGGCTGTTCGAGCAATCAACCAATGATTGAGAAAGATCGAAGACCGAGGATAGAGCATGCGACCAACACTGATTTCCTTCTCCCAAAATGCAGATTCAAAGTCCCGCCAAAATCGCTCGTACGCATTTTCGACATCTGCACCAGACTCCAGAAGCCGCTGGAAGATGAAATTCTTGATAAGGTCAGCGGCAGTCAGTTGAGCGCCCCGTGCGTTCAACGTCTCAAAAATCTCTTGGGCGTTCTCATCCGCACCGAGGTCTATGACGACCATTTGTAAAAGATCTCTAACGACTGTCTCAATTGCAGCCGCGCGCGCCGCAATCTGATCGGTGCCTTCGCCCGAAAGCCATTCTCGCGCTTGTTCGCTGAAGAAACGGTGAGCTTGGACCATTCTTTCGCCAGCATATCCAACCGTGTCGTAGTCAACCGGTGGCTTTGCCGCCATGACCGCATTAAACGCCGGGCGATCGCGATTAGTCGGCCAGACCTTGAAGCGATCCTCTGGTTGACGGCAGAAGGGTTCCGCATTCATCACCAACGTTTCAATCCGCAATGCGGGAGTTGTAGCGTTGACCGCGATTAGCTCCGCATGGAGGGCATCGAAGAGGAGTTGCAGCGTAGTAAGCCGCTGTTGACCATCGATGATCGTGCGCTCCTGCACTGTCCCCGCTGGGTTCTGGACCTGCTGCAGGACAACCGCACCAAGAAAGTTGGGGTAATGTTTCGCGTGCGGATGGAGCAGGACACGATCAGTGACCCGAACAACGTCATTCCAGAGGGGTTCCCATTGATTCTCTTCGTTCCAAACGTACGGACGTTGAAAAAGCGGCACTACCAGCCGTTGGGGTTGCATGAACACCGTCTGCGGCGTGCGAACTTGAGTTTCCAAGGTGAAGTGACTCCTTTGGTCATTGAGGGCCAACATCCGGTACGGCGTTCACAGTGTACCATTTACGACCTCAGGTTACTGCCTTGGTCTTACTATGGAGGCCACATGAATACAAAAATGCCTTCCGAACGCAGCTTTCCATCTCGAACGCGATTGCGCCGTAATGCTCCACGCCTGAGAGGTGCAACGGATTCGCAATCAGAGTCGGGGAGGGTGGTTTGCGCGTAGGCTTGATCGGTGCTGGTTGTGGATAACCCTTACACCTGAAAACGGTGGCGTGTCTCTCGCGTCACACCGAAAAAGCCAGAATGCGTGTCGGTGTCGTCGCAATTCACAGGTCTAGGCGTGTCGGTGTCGTCGCAATTCACAGGTCTAGGCGTGTCGGTGTCGTCACACTTTCTGCTTTCCGCGACGCCCTGCCGCCAATGTAACCACTTGCAACACTTCGCGCTTTCGTTGATTCAGACGCGGTAAGATCTTCGCCCCCAAAGTACTTGTACAAGAGTACTTGTACAACCAAATGCTTTTTGCTCAAGGAATGCTCTTTAATGAGCCTGAATACCACCTGAGTATTCGGCAGCCAGATGCAGCTAGCCCGTGAGAGAGAAGTATTCCAAGTACGGCCATTGCTGCATCCATGCCCGGATTTAAAAAATGAGAGAATGACACGTAGCACCCTCCATAATGCAGCATATTAGTGAACATAATTGCCGGAAACATCAATGTAACTATCCCTACAAACACGCACTGCAACAAGCACACGACCATGCAGAGAGATCCGATAACAGAAGTCTGCAGCCGAGCAATGATTAAATCTGCTGGGTCATCCCTAACGTAAAAGCGCGCCGTAGTTATCGTTGAGATGCAAAATAGCAATAGATATGTTGTGCAGGTAAGGTCTACCGAGTCGGCCCAGTGCGTTTTAACGAGGCCAAACAGTTTTGTTGCGCAGTATGAGTTCCATGTGCAGATGGACACCGCGACCGCCCTCTGGATGCCCTCATGGCACTTTGAAATGAGTTCATGCCTTAGGATAAACGGAAAGAACCACGTGCTCAGACACATTGCTGCTGCGGTCATTATGGCGGCTGACTGAATGAACTCCGACGTGCAGCATTCGTTCGTCATGCTTTTGCAAATACCTGGCGGATACTTTGCAGACCTTCCGGGCACTCGCGTTGTAACTGTTTCGCGATTGGCTCACAGATCTGCATTTCTCGTTTCAGTTGTTCGATCAGAGATTGTGTCTGAGCAGTAACGGCAGGCGACTGATGCTCGCGTTTTCTTAACTCATGCCACCAATCTGGAGCTGTCCGGTTTCCCGTCGAAGCTTTTGCAACCGAATCAACGAGAAACGCCATTGGGGTCTTGTTGAAGAACTCAACGCCGAATCGTTCGCTTGCAGCTTGCGTAATATCTGCCCATTCGGAGAGCAGTCTGGCGGGATACTTGCGAATCAAGCGTGCAGCGGACGCATCGTCGAACCCGACTTCGAGCAGTGTGTCGAACAACGGTGAGTCTTCAGGACTCGGTCGATACTCACGTTTGGCCTTCTCAGCGAAGTAGGGGCCACGAGAGAAGCGAACGAAGTACTTGCCAGGGCTCGTCCTGAAGACTTCCGCATCGCGCAGCACGTGCAACTCTGTGAGCTTCGCGAGGCAACGACTGACCTTGGCTTTCATCTCTCGCGTGGCAAGAGTCGAGCTGAAGCCGAGTAGATCGGTCGCAACGTGCTCCAAAGGCAACGCTTTGATTCGCGTACGGCGTGAAAGCACCTTGCTGACAAACAGGAAAAGCCGTCGGCTCGCCGCGTCGAGTTCACGGTAGACTGCGAGGTCGAATCTGATATGGCCAGCAGTGGCCTTTACCAACTCAAAGAAGATCGGGTCCCAGGCTATTCGCCATGCCCGTCCTGATTCCAGTTCGCCGGGCAAGCTGTAACTGAAGAAGCGAAAACTGACTCGACGGTGCTCGCTGCGAATCGGGTCGTAGAACGCATCGCTCATGTAGGTGACTGTGGACAGTCGACGAATGGCTTCGGCAAACTGCTGGTACTGGCGACCGCCGCGTTTGTTGATCTGGTTAATCACACCCAACTGACGCAAACACCAATGTGGCGTCGCAAAAAGTTCAGGCTGCGGATCTGGCTGAAGCAGAGTCAGCGCAAGTAAACCCCAGAGGTAAAGCTCATCGGCAGCGGAGAGGCCAAGCGGGCAGAACACTCTCGCCCGCGAGATCAATCGACCATCAGATTCTGAAGAGTAGAAGTACTTCGTGTCGAAGACGAGGTTTTCGACCAGCGACGATCGGGAATCCAGCGGGCACAGCGCGTGCTCAACTAAGGAGAGCTGACCGATTCCGGTTGCCCGACGTGTTGCTGCGGAATTCCGACCCATGCCTTGCCCAGTTAGTGCTTTAAGCCTGTTAAAGCTCGTAACACATGCAGGGCGGTCGCGAAACTCGAAACTTGATCACCTTCTCGCTTACGAAGCCGAGATTTGCAAATGGCTTCAGTACCTTGGAACGAATTGCCATTGGCAATTGCAGCGGTAATCCGTGGTGCAGAGTGTGACGCAAACGACACGTACCGAGCGCCACCGTTAGCGAATAGCTCGATAGACGAGCATCGTGGGCTCACCAGCCGCGCGACTTCCGTCACGAAACAAGTTGCCAGGCCAAGGGTGGGGTACCTTCTGAACGCAGGCGTCCCGAATCTCCAACGATTCCAGCGGCTTGGACGGAATTGCCAATGGCAATTATCTCCTTCACGCAGCCAATTGCCTTAACTCGGCATCGACGAATTGCAGCAAGCGGCTCGAAATGGCACTCTTTTTCTAGGATCGAGGACGATTTGGGTTTTGATTAACGGTTCTTGCGAAGTATCACGTCAACTCTGGCTATGGTCGGCGAGAGGCAGGGTTCACCGAGAGGCTTCAGCGCCGATCGGTGAATCCTGTTTCCTTATCTTCCTGAAAGGCCATGATGATGGACGTAACAATTTCGCACCGGGGCGCAGCCCCATTGGATGCAATCACAGCAACAGACGGCAATGTTCGACACGGTGGGCGCGTGGCCTACTATGGAGGATTGGCGTTTGTAGCGATTGATGATGTCGGCAGGAACGGCGCTCCCGTGCCACCAGCGATTCAGCAGGCAATTGCTGCCAAGCTGCGGGACGAGTATCGCAGCACTGCGGTCTTCTGCCCGGAAACTGCGTGCTGGCAAATGCACCTGTTGTCGAACCGTGTAACGCGCAGTTTCACCGCAGATGTGGTTACACGAGTGCTGTTCGCCACGGCTGGTCTCATCGCAGGCATTGTGCTGTTTGCACGTTAGTGCTTTCTGTCACCGGCTTCATGCGTGATTGTTCGGAGCGACTCGTCCTCGCTCCGAACTCTTTCAAGACCCACTCCCCAGAATTTCCGTTGCGACCTTCCAGGCAATGTGTCAGCGTATCGAAAGTGATTTCGGCAACTTACGCGGAATTGCCATTGGCAATTCTCTCTTCATGGGCTACTCACGCACTGCCGTTCCAAATTGACTGAAGCGACATGAAGCGCCTGTTGGTACGCCATTCAGAAAGCAGCGGCTCGATTCCGAAAAGTTAACTCTCGTCTCTCCACCATCCAAGATGAGGAATCTGTAAGTAGCAGTTCCAGCCCTTGAAGAGCCAGCGATCTCCTCCCCTGCGGCTGCTTGGTCGCATGGCTGCTCGTCAACGAATTGGCGAATACCATTGAAAGCAGGGTAGTCGTCATTGGTCAGCCCTCTGAACAGAGCGCCATCTGATGTCGTGATTTCAATCTGAGATCCTGACTGATCAACGACAAGTTCTGTGTGAATCTCGCCTTGCTGAGGATGGCTTGCATGTGTCTTCGGTTGTTACCATTGAGATCCGCCACACACCGCTAAACTCATCGCTTGATCCACCGCCGCAAGCGGCCATCAGATAACAAAGGGTCGCGCCGATAATCCGTTTCATTTGAACCCCTCTCTGGCAATAAGTAATGGTGTCGACGGTACCGCACTATCAGACTCAGTAACAGCTCTTTGGCTGATGGAAAAGGATTATTGGCCACAATCTCGTTGTCGCGAGATTTCAAATGACAGCAAGAAAGTCATTGCGACCTTCCAGCCAATGTGTCAGCGTATCGAAAGTGATTTCGGCAACTTACGCGGAATTGCCATTGGCAATTCGCAGATTGCCCAGAGCCAAAGGCTGCCGCGCACGGAGCCTATCGAGGAGTAATGGCACGCATCACGCTTTGTCTGATCAACCAAAAGGGAGGCTGCGGCAAGAGTTCCACCTGCTATCACTTGGCAGGTGCTTTCGCTGCACTCGGGTATTCCGTCTTGCTGATCGACGCTGATCCGCAAGGGTCGCTCAGTCAGGGATTTCTCGGATCTGATTTCGTTGAAAACCTTCCTGCCGCTGAAACCCTTGCTGCGTTGTTCGATGAGAACTGCTTTTTCCTCGACCAGCAGCGACTGATTCGCCCGACCGGATTTCCAAACATCTCGATCGTTCCAGCCAATCAGCATTTGGCAAACTACAACGCTCCACGCCCTGAACAAGGCGGCATGATTCAGTTCGTCGTGCGTGACTTCCTCGATCAGCAAGACGATTACGATGTCGTGCTCATCGACTGCCCACCGAATCTCTACCAGTGCAGTTGGAACTCGATGATTGCCGCTGATTACGTGGTGATTCCCGTTCCACCGGGAGACTTCGGTACTCAGGGCCTGCGTGCAGTTCACCAAGCAATTGATAACGCAAGGCAGCTAAATCCATCGCTTCGGCGACTTGGGCACTTGGTCACTCGTTACGACAAACGCCTGTTGGTGCATCGCTCATACGAGGAACGATTGCGAGAGCTTTATCGCGAAATGGTGCTCGACACGACAGTGCCTGAAGCATCGGCATTCAAAGTGGCACTCGCCTGTAGGCAGCCAGTGGAGTTTTACAGCTCCAAGTCTGCGGCAGCGGTGACGATGCGCACGCTGGTTGAAGAGTTGGTCGCGCGGATCGCGCAGAAGTCAAAGAAACGAACTGTTGCATAGAGGGTTATGGCGAGTACTCGAAACGTTTTAGAACAGATCAAAGGCAAGCTTGATGAATCAATGGGCGTGCGAGTCAACGATGCTCGCCCGCAACTGAGCCCCGTGCCCAACGCGAAAGACATTGGCCGAAGAGCGCTGCGAACCTTTGGAACGCTGGCGATCGAGAACGTCATTCCCGACCCTGAACAGCCTCGTACGGAATTCGATGCCGAGGAAATCGAACGTCTGGCAGAAAGTATTCGCGATAAAGGCCAGCTTCATCCGATCCGCGTTCGTTGGTCCGAGCCGCACGAAAAGTGGATCATCATCTCTGGTGAACGTCGCTACCGAGCGACCAAGCACGCTGGGCTTCCCACAATCGAATGTCATTTCCAGGACGGTGAGCTTACCAAAACCGACATCCTGGAGCAGCAACTCATTGAGAACTTGCTCAGAGAAGACTTGAAACCCATTGAAGAAGCAAAGGCGTTTGACCAGCTTCTCTAGTTGAATGGCTGGGCCGGAAAGGAACTGGCAGATGCCCTTCGCGTAAACGCATCCAAAGTCACTCGTGCTCTGGCATTGCTGAAACTGCCGACGGATATTCAGCAGCAAGTCGAGGAAGGCACCCTCTCATCGCGAGCTGCCTACGAACTCTCGAAGCTCGATTCGGACGATCAACGACGCGCCGCAATTGCTAAAGGAGACTCAGTTACAGGCGCAGTGACAATCGATGCCGTGCAGAAACAGGTTCGCCAGCGAAAAGGCAAGTCGCCAGAAAGACCGCGCGGCATCAAGCAGACCTTCGTCAGTGAAGAGGGCTACAAAGTGACGGTCAGTTCCACAAAAAAGGGCAACTACCACGAAATCGAACAAGCCCTTCAGCAAGCACTGGACGAAGTGCGGCTGCGGATCGAGAACAACGTGCAGCTCGGGTAGGACGAAGTCCAAGCCCGCCTTCCCCCAAGTTACACTATTCGAAACTCATCAGGAGTGACTGAGATTGCGCGGCGTTTTCCGGCTGCTTCGCATTGCTGCGTCGACGTGTTCATTCGCCTTCAGCATACCGCAGTCCTTGTGAGTCAACCGTTTCGAGTTGTCTTGCAGATAGAACTTTACTGTTTCATCAGGCCGTGATACGAAAAGAACATGCTGCAATCATTTGAAGGAATCATCGACGCTACTGGACTCTGCTCGCTTCGACAGGATGGAAGTCGCGTCCCGTTCGCATTTGATGCGAAACAAAATCAGATTCCGTTCTGGGCTGTAGTCGACACCCACTCCGCATCTCAGGTGCTTCGCGAACTGATCGCCGGAAATCGACGCCGGGCATTATCCATGCTTGAAGCCTCGGCAGTGTCCCTCGGCAGCAAGCTTTCTGGATTGCACTCACGACCAAATGAATAAGCTCGGTCGCGTCGTTTTTTGACCGGAGTCACTCTTGTACCGGGGTTTTCGTTTGGTACAATACTGGGTGTGCGTGATGCGGGGGTTAATCTACGTTCCCACAAAAGTATCCACTTCAAGTCACGATCGACACGCTACTCGCTTGATGGTGTCAAAAAGTGGATGTGGTCGAAGGGGATTCCTCAAATCAGGCACCGCTTAGCCTCTGCCTTTGATTAGGGCTTGAGGAAAGGCGATCGCGAGTGGCATCGGCGACCTTCGGGTCTGTCTGGCAGCCTTCGGGGCTGTCCGTAGAAAACGGTCTTCGGACCGCATGCGAAGCAGCGTCAAGCTGCATGTGAAGGGTACTGATCCCTAATCAGTGACAGATTGTCGCCCATCACCGGGGTTCGGTGGTTGTGAAGCGGCACCAGTTCAGCGCGAGAGCGTTTTCCGTCCTCAATCGGTCGGACCGCTCAGATTCTACCTCGCCTGTGAGAGTTCTGCGTTTTCCCATTGGTCCGTCCTGATCTCAGGCCGAACTCCGATCGCGGTGCGTATTTAACTCTCCTCTTTTGTTCACCAGTGGTTGCAGTGGCAAAACGCCTGTGTGTTTTGCTGCGCCCCTGTTGATTGAACTACCCCGCTTTGTATTTGCCGCTGCCACCGCGCACAGCGGCTTCAAGGTGCCCCCGCGCGAACTCCGCGTGGTGTCCGGGTGAATCTCGGGGACCACGCTCCACATTCCGAGCAAGTGAGGAAAGTCACGATGGCCGAAACAATCCAAAATATTCAAGCCGATGCAGTACCGACTAAAGCCGCGTCCAAGGGGAAGAAAAAGGCGGCGCTGGCGAACCGATCGCAAGCACACATCGCACTGGAAAACGCGCTGGTGAAGGCCCTGCTGGAGCAACTGCCCTATTCGCAATTGCCACCCGAGGAAACAAGCCGACCAGTCATCTTCGCCAAGTTCATCGACAGTTTGGCAAGGATCAATTCCTGTCGTGACGAGCTGATTACCCTGGGCTTCAGCTTGGGCCGGGCAAGCATCTCCTACGACTCGCCACCGGATTACGCAGTTCGAGTGGAGATAGAGAAGCAGGTTGCCGGGCAATACCTCATCCATCTTGATGCCCCGGTCAACAACGCCGGGGCGCATCTGGGAGCCTTGCCTGCTGAGGAGATCCGCGAGTACCTCCTTTGGTAAACGATCATGAATCACAACCCATCGGCCATGCGAACATGGCACCCGATTGAGCTTGCCATTATCGGTCACATCGAACGCTACGGCCTGACTACCCCGGAAGCTGCCTACGCTGCCGGAATCCGGGGCATGACATCAGTGAAAGTTGCCACACAACGACTCAAAGCTCTGGTGCGGCAGGGAGATCTGATTCAGCAACCGCTGGCCGTCGGAATGAAGCAATTTGTCCTCAGCCAGCAAGCCCGCTCGAAGCTCGGTCGCACTGATGCCACTCGCGAAGGCAAACTCGATTCGATGCGAACGATAATAACACGCTACGCATTTCTGGCCTTCTGCTGTCTTCAAGAAACATCGCGACTGAAACTGACACGCCAAGAGCTACAACAGCGGTTCTCCGATTTGTATCGGCCAGGCACGATGGACCACTATTACCTCACCCACGAGTATGCGACGCCATGTCTCGGCCTTCTGCGAATTGACTGCGGCAATGTTGGACGCTGGGATCGAATTGTCGCCAAGGTTTCAGATGACCTTCGTACTCACCTTTCTCTTCCAATTGTTCGTTCACTGCTCGAAGCCCAGTCATTTGAGCTGACGATCATCACGCCGCTACCGCAGAAGGCTCGCCATGTCCAAACAGAAATGGACAAGCGGCGTGGCGCATTGCCCGTTCCCGTGCGCTGCGTTGCGATGCCAGAACTGATCAATCTCATCAGGCCATCGCCTGATTAACCGTCCAATTTTTTCTACCTCCCCGAGGCAGAAATCCCACCCGCTCCCGTCCATGAGCACGTAAAAACCGGACACCATCGTACCCCCACCATCCCTTTCACCTTTAACCCAGTTTTCTCACGAGAGTTTTACCCAAGACCGTAGGACTGCGACTGCTCAGGGGGCAGCGTATGTCCGAATAGCTGAAGGCTCAGCTTATGGCACGTGCATATAAACGAAAAGGTTCTAGACGCGACACGAAAGCTCCTTATTGGGGCCGCGTGTTACGTCGCAGGTTCGGCCTTGAGCAACTCTGTGATGAGTGCTCTCGCCCGTATCTGGGAAAAACCGAGGCCAAGGCGATCGAACAGATCGTGCATGGCTCTGTCGTGGCGTCCATCTACATCGAACAACGGTTCGACGCGTTGAACTATCACATTCAGATCGGTCGCTTCGGCACCGACGGATCTCGGTTGTTCATCTCGTCGTTGCTTTCACCAAAGCAACTTGAAGATGTCGCGCAGGTAGTCGTGATGGCACGTAACTACATTCGCGGGCAGAAGCCACTTCGGCTTGTTTCCCGCAAGTAGGGTTTTGGCAGGTTTTTTCAGGTTGGGGGCTGCTGTGGCGGCCCCCCACTTTTCTTCAGCAATGAGGCTGAGGAAAAACACAAACACTAGCGATCAGACAGGAGGAAGCCTGCACTGTTCGCGTATTCCAGGATGAATATGGCAGAGAAGAAAAGACCCGTGCATGAAGTGAAGTTGGGACGCATCAGAGCCGCAATTTGGGCCAACCAAACTGAGGACTCGGATACGTGGTTCAACGTGACGATCAGTCGTCTCTACAAGGACGATGGTGAATGGCGAGATGCAGACTCGTTTCGACGAGACGATCTCCCAATCGTCATAAAGGTGGTGGACATGGCCTACGACTGGGTCTGGAAACGCCAGTTGGCGAATTCGGAACCAGTCGAGAACTAGCCGAAGGCTCTTTCAACCAGGACCGGCTGCAAGCCGGTCCTCACATTCTCATGGAGAAAGCCATGACCACCAAAGACAAATGCACCCAGATGTTCGAAATAGGACTGCTCCAAATCACACCTCAAGCATTGTTGACAATCGACGAAGTCGATTTCTTCACTTGCTTCATCCGACACAGGTCGGGTGATTGGGGCGACTTGGATGAACAAGACTGGAAGGCCAATGACGACGCTGTCGAATCTGGCTCCCGAATCTTGTCGTTCTACAGCGACCGTCGCGGCAACAGCTTCTGGATTATCACGGAACCGGATCGAAGTTCAACAACGGTCCAGCTACCTGAAGAATTCTGTATCTGATGCGGTTTTTTCTTGAGATTTGAGGTTTTCCGCCAGTGAGCATGATGCTCACTGGCCTTTTGTCTTCCCAGCATTACTAACCCGTGAGTCCATCATGTCGAAAGCCCCGATACACAACATTCGTTTTGGCCTGATTAAAGCCAGTATCTGGCAGAATCAAACTCGCAGTGGCGATCGGCATTCGGTGACCATCGTCCGGCTCTACAAGAACGGCGATACATGGGTCGAATCGACTCGCTTTGGCCGCGATGACTTACCGCTTGTCGCCAAGGTCAGCGACCTGGCCCATAGCTGGATTTTCCAGCAAGGGGCGAGCGGAGCCTCAGAAGAATGAATCAAAAGCCACGCACGGGAAGCACCGTCGAGTGGTGGTATTCCGCCTGCCGCTGTTGCACGGCGAAATGGTTTGCTCCATTCCCTGATGCGCGTTGCCCGCGTTGTGGCTGCGCCAGCGAGTTCAGCGAGCGAATTGATCCACCTTGGTTGCGATCAAAGTCAATCGTTCCTCGCGGTGATGAAGAACAGTCAATCTGAGGGGTTTCATGGCAACACGGTCCTCACGAAAAGCTGCACAACAAACCTCCACGACCGTTGTCGTGCCGAGCGGTGCGCCTTCGTGGGTGACGCCCGAACTGATTTCTCACACGCTTCGTGTCTGGCAACGATTCTCGGAACAGCCGTTGACTCCAGATGACGCGCTGGAAATTATCAACGGTGCAGGTCAACTGATTGAATCGTTCGGCGGCAACAGAGGGAGAGGTAGAGATTCAGCGGCCCAGGAAAGACAGACACCGGAATAGCGATCCACTTTCCCGCCAGTGATCGGTAGAATGAACTGCTGATTCATTCCTCAATCTCCCAGCCAATCGGCCTTTGTTTGGAGGCCCCCATGAAACAATTCGTTGCCCTTGCCCGCGTCAGCAGCCGGGAACAGGAACGTGAAGGCTTCTCCCTTGATGTGCAGGTCGATGCTCTGAAGCGATACGCTGAGATGCAAAGCGGTTCTATCTGCAAGATGTTTCGCATCGCAGAAACTGCGAGCAAGTCCGATGAGCGGAAAACTTTTCGAGAGCTGATCGCCTACGCCAAGAAGCATTGCTTCGAGCTAGATGGATTGCTTGTCTACAAAGTCGACCGGGCTGCTCGCAATCTTTTTGACTTCGTGGAGATTGAACGTCTCGAATCCGAATACGATGTTCCCTTCATCTGCGTATCACAGCCAACAGAAAGCAATCCGGCTGGCCGAATGATGCGCAGGACGCTCGCGAATATGGCGAGCTTTTATACCGAACAACAGTCGCTAGATGTCACCGAGGGATTGAACCGCCGAGTTCGAGAAGGCTGGTTCATTGGTCGTGCTCCGTATGGTTATCGAAATATCCGGCGGGATGGTCGCGGAGTTATCGACATCGATCCGGTCGCCGGTGACAACGTTCGCCGCATGTTTCGATTATTCGCCCACGAACCGCTGACGCTCGACACACTTGTTGATCGACTTCATGAAGAGGGCCGGACGTTCCGCAGCTCGACGCCGAAATTCCCCCGCAGTTCTGTTCACAACATCCTTCGGGACCGGGCCTACATCGGCGAGATCGAATATCGAGGGCAATGGTATCCGGGCAAGCATGAACCGCTGGTCGATCGAGCAACCTGGGATCGTGTGCAGGGCCTGCTTGGCGGACACATCTATCAGTCGCACGAAATGACCTACGCCGGGCAGCGGATGATCTGCGGCCATTGTGGGCATCCGATCACCGGCGAAACCAAAGCGAAGAAAACCAAGGCTGGAATCAAGCAGTACAACTACTACCGCTGCGTGTACTACAACCGAGACGATCATCCCCGAATCCGCGTTCGCGAAGCTGACCTCGATGCTCAGGTGCTGGCGATCTTCGGCAAGATGCGGATCGACGACGAGGAGGTTCGCGATTGGTTCCGAGCCGTGCTCATGTCCCAGACCAAGGATTCGCAGAACGAGTCGCGTGCTCAGCGTGTGGAACTCACTCGCCAGGAATCGTTGCTCGTCGCTCAGCAGGACAAACTTCTCGACCTGCGGCTTCACGACGAAATCGACGAGCAAGGCTACGCCGCCAAGCGAACGCAACTACGTGACAGGCTCGCCTCAATCAAGCTCCAGCGAGACGCTCTCGACCGTTCACACGATGAAGAAGCCGATCTGGCCAGCAGAGTTTTTGAACTCTCGCAAACCCTTACCCAGAAGTGGCTTAGCTCTGATGTGTTCGAAAAACGCCGAATCCTCGAAATCGTGTTTTTGAACTGCACGCTCGATGGCGTAAGTCTTTGCCCCACAATAAGAAAGCCCTTCGACGTGCTCGCCGAAGGGCTCATTTCTAAAAATAGTCGACTTGATTGGACAAGAAGCCCTTCGGCGACTACGTCGAAGGGCTTTCTCATTGTGGGGACCAGAGTTGCAGTCAGTTGTTCGTGTTCAATTAGCAGGCCGAGCTTTTCGGCTTGTTCACAGATTCGACACAACAAATTGCCCAGCTTTGAGTTGGGGAGTTCAAATCCCGTCGCCAGTCTCGACCAAATGCCGTGATCAGACGCCGGAATGGCCAGCCGGCTGTGCAGCGGCACTGAGCGCGGCAACGTCCTGGCGGGGCGGAGTCCCGAAGAGCCGCCAGTACTCCCGGCCAAACTGGGACGGGATCTCGTACCCGACCCGGAACGCCGCCTCAGCCGCGTCAAGCCCATCGCTGAGCATCAGTTCGCCTTGCCTCGTGGAGGTGGAACTGCTTCTGGTACTGAAGTGGGCTCAGGCCCGTCACCGCCTTGAAGTGCAGGTGGAGCGCCGATGGTCGAGCGGACCTTCGCCTGGCTCTACCCGCACCGCCGACTGAGCAAAGATTATGAGTACCTGCCCGAGTCCAGCGAGGCCGTGATCTACGTCGCCCTGATCGGCATCATGCTCCGCAAACTCGCATAACCAGGCTTTTCATACACGCTCTAACTAAAGGCATTCTTCGCGAGACTCGCAGTTTTTCGTAGCTAGCACAAACTGCGAAACGTGAACTAATTAAGCACTGTTCTCACTTCATCTCCGCCGCAACTATCTCTTCGGCTGCTCCATCGACTTCGGTTCTTTTCCTTTGTCTCAACCAAAGTTGGAGCCGATCGAGATAAAGATAGATTACTGGCGTCGTGTAGAGTGTTAGCAACTGACTGAGTGCCAGCCCACCGACCATGGCGTAACCGAGCGGCCGGCGCAGCTCCGACCCGGTACCCGTTCCAAACGCTAGCGGGACGCCGGCGAGGAGCGCGGCGGCCGTCGTCATCAGAATCGGGCGAAAGCGCAAGAGACAGGCTTCACGGATAGCTTCCCGGGGCGACAGGTGGCGGTCGCGCTGAGCCACGATGGCGAAATCCACCAGCATGATGCCGTTCTTTTTGACGATGCCGATCAAGAGAAGGATTCCGATGATGCCCATCACGGACAGGTCCATATGCCCTGCGCGCAGCGCAAGCAGTGCGCCAATCCCGGCCGACGGCAACGTCGAGAGAATTGTCAGCGGGTGAATGAAGCTCTCATATAGTATCCCAAGAATCATGTATACGACGACAAGCGCCGCAACGATCAGTATCGGTGTGCTCGCCAATGAGGCCTGGAACGCTTGCGCATTGCCCTGAAAAGTGCCGATGACGGAGCTCGGCATGCCGATTTCGTCCGCGGCCCGATTGATGGCGTCGACAGCCTCGCCGAGCGCGACCCCTGGTCGTAAATTGAAGGAAAGCGTAACCGCCGGGAATTGACCTTGATGGGTCACCGACAACGGCCCCACCCCGCTCGAGTCTATGGTCACCAGGGCCGACATCGGAACGGCGGCACCAGTCAACGGCGACTTGAGATAGATGCGATCCAGGGATGAGAAATCGCGTTGAAGCTCCGGCAGCAGTTCGAGGATGATTGAGTAGGTGTTGAGTTGGGTGAAATACTGTGTGATTCGCCGTTGGCCGTATGCGTCGTTGAGGGTGTCGTCGATCAACTGTGGCGAAATTCCGAAGCGAGAAGCTTGGTCGCGATTGATGGTGACGTTGATCTGCGGCGCCTCACTTGAAAGGTCGGTCGCCACATCGGCGAGTTGCGGCAGCGTCCTCATTTTTTCGAGAATCTTCTGCGACCAATCGCTCGCCTCGGCGACATCGACACTCTGTAGCGTGTACTGGAAACTTCCGCGAGAGCTCCGAGCGCCCACGGTGATGTCCTGCGTCGGGGACGGAAACAGAGTTGCCCCCTGAACCTTGGCAATCTTCGGTCGCAGCCGATCGACGATCTCTGAGGCGGTCAGCGTCCGCTCGTCACGCGGCCTGAGGGCAATGTAAAATCGCGCGGTATTCCCCGTTTGGGCTAACCCGGCGCCGCCGGTAGTGCCCATCCATGAGACGAACGTCTCGACGTCCGGATCCTCGCGGATCACTTCTCCGAGCATCTGCTGCAACCGCATCATCTCGAGGGGCGAAACTCCTTGCGCCGCCTCGGCCGGACCCGAAATGATGCCGGTGTCTTGAATGGGAAAGAATCCTTTCGGTATTTGAAGCGCCATGATGATGGTGAGCGCCATGGTGGCGACAAATATGCCGAACGTCATTGCTTGATGACGTAGGGCCACATCGAGCGTGCGTTGATAGGCAGCCAGCATGGCGTCAAAACCGGCTTCGACAACGCGATAGAGGCGCCCGTGCCGCTCCGCTTCGCGTCGCATGTAGCGCGAACTCAGCATCGGGACGAGCGTGAGCGACACCAGGGCCGAAACGGTGATCGAAGCGGTCACCGTCAGAGCAAACTCGCGGAACAAATGGCCCACGATGCCGCCCATGAACAGCAGCGGAATGAACACCGCGACCAGTGACAGGCTGATCGACAACACGGTAAAGACGATTTCGCGAGATCCGCGGAGTGCTGCCTCGAATGGCGGCGCGCCGTCCTCGATATGCCGATGGATGTTCTCGACCACAATAATGGCGTCATCAACGACGAAGCCGATGGCGATGGTGAGTCCCATGAGGGAAATGTTGTTGAGACTGTAACCAAGTACGTACATCGCCGCAAACGAACCGAGCAACGCCAGCACCACGGTGATGCTCGTTATCAGTGTTGCCCAGAGGTTGCGAAGAAAGAGCAGGATCACCAACACGACGAGACCGACGGTGAGCGCGAGCGTAAACTCAACCTCGTGGACGGAAGCACGGATGGTGATCGTGCGGTCAAGAATGGTCTCAACAGTAATCGCAGGAGGGATGTTGGCGGTCAGCGTGGGCAGCAGTGCCTTGATCCGGTCCACCGTATCGATGACGTTGGCGTCGGGCTGCTTATTGATTGACAGGACGAGACTGGGGACGTTGTTTGCAAACGCCGCGGCGTTCCTGTCAGCCGCAGCAAAGACCGCACGACCGACATCACGGATGCGGACCGGTGCGCCGTCTCGGTAGGCGATCACGACCTCATCGAATTGTTCGGCTTGGGTGATCTGGTCGTTGGCGGTGATCGCGAAGCTCGTCTTGACGGTATTGAGCACTCCCTTGGGAGCGTTCGCCGTGGCGCTGACAGCCGCGCCTCGCACATCCTCAAGCGTCAGTCCGCGCGAGGCGAGTTTTGCTGGATCGACTTGAATACGAATCGACTGCTTCTGCTCACCGGCGATCGAAACCCGCGCGACGCCTGACACTTGTGAAATCTGCTGGGCGAGAAAATTGTCCGCATACTCGTTGACCACGGTGAGCGGCAATGTTTCTGAGTGCAATGCCAGCATGAGGATCGGGGCATCGGCGGGATTGAACTTTCGATACGTCGGCGGCGTGGTCATTGATTCCGGGAGTGTCGTGCTGGCGGCCGTGATCGCCGCTTGCACGTCCTGCGCTGCCGAGTCGATGTTGCGATGGAGATCGAACTGCATCGTGACCGACGTGGCGCCGAGTGCGCTGAACGACGTCATTTGGGTCACGCCGCTGATCTGCCCAAACTGGCGCTCGAGGGGCGCCGCCACCGATGAGGCCATGGTCTCCGGACTCGCGCCATCGAGTGTGGCCGTAACGACGATCGTGGGGAAGTCGACCTGAGGCAGGGGAGCGACCGGGAGGAGTGGAATCGCCGCAACGCCAAAGAGCGCTAAAGCCATCATCAGGAGCGTCGTTGCGACCGGTCGCGCAATGAACGGTTCGGAGAGATTCATTGGACGCCCTCGACGACGGGCAATGGCGGTGAGGCAAGCGTCACAAGCGCGTTGCGCTTCAGCTTGTATTGTCCGTCCGTCACAACGCGCTGGCCGTCGCCAACGCCCGAAGTGATCACGGTGAGATCGTCAACCGTCGGTCCGGTCTCGATCGGCCGGGGTTCGGCCGTGTCTTTCGACGTCACAATCCACACGAACAAGCCCTGCGGACCCCGTTGGACCGCCGTCGAGGGAACCACGAGCACATCGCTGAGCGTCTCGATCAGCAATCGCGCATTCACAAACTCGCCTGGCCAGAGCTTTTCGTCATCATTGGCGAAGATGGCCTTGAGACGGATGGTACCGGTGGCTT
>VFQN01004126.1_pt1 | contig 19580 bp, 24 predicted proteins | sample 3512371 | NCBI WGS metagenome assembly VFQN01 (sample SAMN10412370, study PRJNA504923) | tailings metagenome | isolation source: Replicate 2 from Balatoc abandoned mine | place: Philippines: Itogon, Benguet | collected 2017-08-28 | reverse complement strand
TGGGGAGTAGGGGAATGGAGAGGGGGGGAGGGGGGGGGGGGGGGGGAGGGGGGGGGGGGGGGGGGGGGGCCAGGGCTCGGGCATTGTGGGGGTGGTGGCCGGGACAGCAGAGAGCATAACGTCGCGAATGCCTCCTGCACATGAGGTGCTTGCACCCTGCGTGGCGACTGGTGGCCTGGTGTGCAAAGAGAAGGGAGTAGGCGGATGCGTGGCTGGGTTATGGGTAAAAAATGAGGGTCCTGGGGCTGGGTGTGGTGGGACGGAGTGACCCGTAACGCGTGCCCGGGGGAGGGCGGTCTGGCCAGGGCAGCGAGACAGGCTGTGAGCAGCAAGCAGCGAGCTCTCCTCGGCTTTCCACATTCAGGCCCCTGGAGTTCAGAAACCGATGCGCATATCTAGAAGCTTCGACCGTGATTTCTTCCACTTGGGATGTAACATTCTTCGACATCGTGTAATGGGGGGAACCACCCACCTGGCAGGATCCCAGGATGTGGATGCGCGCGTGTACATGCTTGGACTGGGATGATCCCTTCTAAATACGATATTTCTGGCTTTGTACAGTTTCATGGGTCCACCACCCACCTGGAAGGAGCCCAGGATGTGGATGCGCGTGTCCGCCAGCACGATGCGCGTGCGGGTCGCGTTCTCGATCGTGAACTTGGTCTTGCCGTCCTGCGGGCCGCGAGGAGGACGGAAAGGTTTGCTTTCAAAAGGCTGTCACTGGCAGTTGGCATTGGTAACACTCTAGCAGCCAGACCCAGCCCGCACAGGTAGGGTGGGGATTGGAAAAGGGTTGGGCGCAGCTGGTGGGAGGTGGGGCACGGGTGCGGGGCGGTGCGGGGCGGCAAGCAAGTGCTGAGTAACGGTGCGGTGGGTAGGTGGAGCATGCCGTACGCTACGGCGTTTGGGAAGGAAGCTGCGAACGCCACGGCCCCGGACGACATGTGAGACCCCAGTCCTCCTACACCTCTTTTTAAAAGGGGTAAATGCCCCAAATTTACGAGCCCAAGCCCAAGCCCAAGCCCGAATCACCACCATTCTCGCTTCCTTCCCACAGCTCTGTTTGGGCCAACGGCTTAACACACATACCGACGGTGCATGTGCTGGCCTCATGATACCCCGTCCGGCGCGTCTGGTCTTAGCACCCTCACGCTGGAGTCAACCGACCCCAGGACTGCCACGTGCCCCACAACCTCAACGCACAGCCTCGGGCCGCTCCACCTTTCCTGTGTGCGCCATGCAGCACTCAGCGACGCCCTCTCCCCTGCATTGCCGCTAACCCGCTACTCGCAAGGAGTCCCAACCACGACCCCCGTGCCCCTGCACATGGCATGCGGCCCCGTCAGGTTGCTCGCCTCTCCCAGCTGCACTGCATGTTCTCTCCCCAGCACCTGAACGCGTCGTCGCCCCACTCGACCCCTCCTCCAACCCAACCCAACCCAAACACTGCACCGCACCGCACCGCTGCCCAACTCCACCCGCTGCATGTTTTGTTGTGACATGTTGCCCCAAGCACCAACACCTCACCGCTACCCACCTTGTCCGCTAGTCGCCAGACGCACCGCCTCTCCCAGCTGCACTGCAAATCGTCTCCCCAGCAGCTGAACGCCGTCGCCCCGTCCGCCACACTCGTCCCTGCCACCACCCACCACACACCCGGCCCCTTTCCTCCCCCGGCCCCTTCCTACTTTCCTTCGCGGCCGTTATGCAACTCGCTTGACTCTTGACACGTGTTGTCCCAGCACCGCACCGCTACCTTGCCCGCTGCCTGTTGTGTTACGACACATGTTGCCCCAACACCGCACCGCACACCGCACCGCTACCCACCTTGCCCGCTAGCCGCCCGATGCACCGCGAGAGGTGCTCTCCTCTGAGCGTCTGCAGTGCAGCGGAAGGGTCGGCATTCACAGCTTCAGCTCGAGTGGTAGGTCCAGTTGCACATGGTATTGTGTCCGGGTTGGCTACCGAGCGGACGGACTGCCGGGCAGTCGCGCATGGTGCAGTGCCTAGGGCACGTGGCTCCATTTAGTATGACAACCAAAACATCAGCTGTTTCAGCCAAGACATCAGCTATGATCCGAACGAAACAGCACGCCCATGCATGTCAGGCCCCCACCCCCCACCTTGACGTCCTTGATCTCGAAGCACTCCACGTATAGGTCGTCTAACCGCAGCAGCGCGATAGCGTCCCGAATCTCGAAGCCTGGCCAAGCACAGGGTATAGCGATAGCGTTAGTACTCAGCATGTGGCCCGGGGACAAGGGGCAGATGGTATCAGGGTGTGGTTCTGCAATGTTTGCAAGCCCCTTCTGTTCCCAGCTGTACCTAGCCAGTCAGCGTAGAAAACCGTGATTGGGTAGTTGTGTGGTGGTACGATAGGTTCCCTCTAACATAGGGAAGGACCAAGTTAGCGAGCCCCGGTGCATGGCCCAGCGCCTTGCCCCTACCGCACCTACGTGCACCTCCCCACCCTCACGCGGTACACCTACCCAGCAGGTACGCGTGCACGAAGTCGGCCGCTTTTTGTAGCGCGTCTGTCGACGTTGTTTGAGGCGTCGTCTTGATCTCCACCTGTATAAGGGCGTGAGGGCGTGTTCGCCAGACATCAGCGCTCAGCGGGCCAGGGGCAGGGCCAGTGCTCAGGGCGTGGGAGTCCTTCAGGGTCCAGGCGCAGTCCAGGCCCCCGAGCCGCACCTTCTTCGTCTTCAGGTTCATCCTCATGTCCAGTTTAAGGTTGTCTGTGATGGGTTTGTAGAGCTCCATCCAGGCTGTCTTTAGAGGCGTCATGCGGTGCTGGGGAACGGGTACTCGCCGGAACTCCACCTTGGCGTCGCCGCCCTGCTGCTTGTCGCCAGAATTCAACGGAGCAAATTTTGGCTTGTCTGGTAGCACCTGTTGCCCGGCCGCCGCAGCGCCGTCGTCTGCGTCCATGGCAACAGGCCCTGCCTCCTGCAGAGGCTGTTTCCGCGCATTGCGGTCTGCTTTAGGCATTGTACTAAACTAGGCAAATTATATAATAGATTCAAGTTTGAGAAGGAGACAAGTTCTTTCTGTCGACAGAAGGTCCGCAGTTGGGCTTTGATATGGGAGTCCAGCGACTACAAGACCGTAACGTAAGATTGAATATGCACAAATAGCGCTTGGGAGCTGGGACTTGATTCAACCGCCCATCAGGGTACCTTCTGCAACGTGGCTGTACGACAGGTATGCCCCAGCTGGCCCCAGCAAGGAAGGCAAAGCGTGCCGTAATATGAACTCGACACGCAGCTACCGTACTGCACAACTCGCCAGGTGGCGGACCAGGGCGGACCTGGTGGGGACCTGGTGGGGCTGTAAGGCCCCCGTCTCCACGTCGTGTCTATGCAACTGAAGCAAGCGCCGGACCGTGTGTTGTGCAACTAGGCCGGTGTGGTTGCCGTACAGGCGTGGTACGGCTGTCAACTTTCCCAATACCGTGGCAGTATACCAGTGCGTTTAACGACTGGGGCGATGCAAGGTTTGCCGCTCCCGTGCGTGCAGGTCATCAGGTTGCGGGGGCGGCAGCAGGGTTCCAAGCACCGGCCCCCTTTTGTGGCCTGCGGACGTGTGGTCGCGTTTGTGGAAGATTACCAAGTGCAACAACGAGCATGAAGGGACAGGGCCCAACCAGCAACGGGAACACGAGGCCCAACCAGCGCAGGCAAGCGGCAGCACCGCCGAACGACCCACCGCCTTATCTACGCCCTCATGTTCTCGCCCTCATGCAAGCTAGGTTCAACAGCGGCACTACCCGCACCGTACATCCTGCTGCGTGTAGTCAACCTATCATACAAAAAGCCCGCCCAGCGAAAGCCATGCGGCCCTTCATGAGCCCAGACGACTAGCATTGTGGCTTGAATGCAGGTCTGGCAACATGGTTACAGGCCCAGTTCGGCGTGCAGCACTCTACTCAAGAAGGCACCTGGTCGTGAGTCCTCGTAAATAGCTAGAGGTACCACACCGCCGCATCAGTTGAGTTGCCCTTCCTAGTCTTGCACCAAGGCAGCATAAGCGTGAGGGGCGTACCACTCAGCGTCACGAATCGGCACGTGCCCGACGGCTCAGCAACACCGGCGTCAACCAACTCAACACACCGTTTAGGAGGGCGCAAACGACAGCCACCCTTGCCAACACGTCGGCGCATTTTCTGATTGAAACGCCAAGGCTTGAGCCACTCCGGGGTGGAGATGCTGCAACAGCGCACGCCGCTTCCCTGCCCCCGGCAATGCTTTCAGGAGCTTGCAGGCCCGCATGCTTTGCCTGATGGTCACGCTCCTTCAGAGCACGTGTCTTGCTGCCGTTAGGGTCCAGCGCACGACAGAAGTACGCGCCAAGGACTACTCCCAGGCCTATGAAACTGATGGGCAGAGCCACGGCGATGATGCACGTGCACACCACGATAGTCCGCCGATAGTCCACTGTCTGATAGTCCACTGTCCAGTGCCTGTGTGGTGGCTGAAAAGAAAGCAAGGGGGATGCACAGAGTATGCAGAGCAGCACAGGCGGACGGAGGCGTCGACGCGTTCAGCAGCCAACGTGTCAGGCAAATGTGCAGGGGTAGGGATGGTAGCAGGGCTGCATCAGACTGTCATCCCTTGTCATACACATGCTCAAGTGCTACCGAGGGCTACCGATGGCGATGACGAAGCCGTAGAAACTGGATTGCGTGTGCTATGCGAGTGCCTTGCTTATGCGCCCGAGATGGTGTGGTACGCACGAGAGGCACGCGTGCATGGCAGGTGAACCCATGGTACACGACGTTTTCCCTGTTCTCGTGCACTCCATACAAGGGCAGAGCGAGAGCATGCACGCACGCAGGACGAAGCAGGCGTTAGCATCACGCGCCAATGTAAGCCGGCTGGCCGGCAGTAGCAGGGGGCAGCAGGTACCAGGGGGGGCTGCTGGCGCTGTTGAGCGCTAGTATGGCGCTCAGCCCACATGGCATGCTCTATGCCGCAGACCAACTGTCAACACGGCAATTGGTTGTGGATGAACCCTGTCTTCGGCTTGACCCTCTTGCTACCCCAACCGGTACTTCCAACCCACCACCGCGTTGTAGGTGTGCTGGATGCCGCCGTGAGCGGTGTCCCCAACGGTGTTCTGCGGCTTGTGATCGTATTGCCTGAGACAACCATGGTTGCTCATTAGTGCTTGGGGCTTGGGGGTTGTGCTGTCACGCAACCCGCCTCCGCCCTCACAGCTCAGGAGACCCGTCGCAAGACTTTGTCGCACCTTCCAGAAAGGCATTGCTGCGCCTTTTGATTCGGGCCTTCGAATTCGGGACGAGTGTTATCTGAAGCGGTGTCTCCAGGCCACGACACCACACAAGGGCCAGGAGAAGGATGCCTGTCACCGGAGACATATCCGCAGGCTGCCTAACACTACAATACGCTTTAACGTTTGCACGTAGAACTGTATGCCACCGTGGCGGGTTACGCGTACCTCGGCACACAGCGAAAGATTGCGTTAATTACACACGCCGCTTTTGCCTCGTAAATGTTCATTTACACACTACCAAAATGAAGAATGGCCGCGTCGGCCCATTTCCTTAACTTCAACATTTGCCTTCGTCCTGCACGCAGCACAGGGCAGGGGAGCTCCCCTGGCACAGGGAGCCCACGGAGCAGGCGAGCCCAGGAGCCCCACCTGGCACAGGTTCCCAAGCCCACCACGCATGCACCCGGAGGTGTTGGAAGATGCGATGATGGACGGACCCAGCCATGTAAGGCAGAGGCAACGGCAGCGGCGGCGGCAAGAGATACGGTACCGGTACGGCTACCCAGGGAAGCCATTGGGCCGTTCAAGGCACGGCAGAGCAAAGGTAACGGTACAGCGTGCCCCACGTGACCTTGCCGATATCCTGAACTACCCGAAGAGCCTGCGCACGACAGGAAAGGAGCTCTTTTTTAGCACGGTGCCTTGGCAGTCGGTACGACGGTACGTCGCTGCGCAGCAAGAGCATTGCATGACTAACGGTGCGACACTTCCTCGCTACCAGAGGAGACCTGCTTCCTACCGTGGTGCACGGTGCCGTAATGGCAGGACAAAACACAATACAACAAGTGAGTTCACAATGACTGTCACTGCAAAGCAGCACTCACTGGCATCACTGACTCTTACGATATTTGCTGCGTTTGGTGTACCGGTATGTAGGGGGCCCCTGTACCACATCGCCTCAGTTGCCCTTACTTCCTAATCTTGCACCAAGGCAGCATAAGCAACTTAAAGGGGATGCAACACTCAGGGTCATGCACCGACACGTGCCCGGCGGCTCAGCAAAACAATGACCCAAACCGTTGAGGAGGACGCAAACAACTAACAACATATATAGCGTCGTCCAAGATTGCGTCCGAGTGCTTGCAGGCCCGCACTTACGGTACATGTTGGCCATACTCTTTCAACCCCTGCCCAAATGTGCTGACGTGATGGTCCGTCCACACAGGTCCACAGCACGGCTGACGTCCGCGGCACGTCCGCAGCACGGCTAAAATACCGGCACGCAGGCATGCAAGCAGACCATCCATGGGCAACCACGGGAGGCTTCGCCCCCTCCCCCCTCAAAAGCGCTTCGCGCAGGGGGCTCGGCCCAAAAAACGGGAAAGGGGCAGGGCCCAACCAGCAGCGGCGACACGAGGCCCAAGCACAGGCAAGCACCAGCACCGCCGCCAAACGACCCACATCCCCTCATGCAAGCAAACCAGAAGCCTGTGCTCTCATGCGAGCAACACTGAAGCCGACTGTGCTCACATACAAGCTAGGCTTAACAGCAGCTATAGCTACCCGCACCGTACATGCATCCTGCTGTGTATATTCAACATATAAGTGATATGCCCGACCAGCAAAATAAAGCATGCGGCCTGGTATGGTACAACTCCATGAGTCCGGACGACTGAAACCATAACCTGCGTGGATGTCAGGAAACAGGCAACACAGCTGCCCGTCCAGTTCGGTGTGCAAACAGCTACCACACGAACCACGTTGCCATCCATGTACCCCACCGCCTGAACTGCCCTTACTAGAGTTGCACCATGGCAGCATGAGCGTCGGTCAAGTGTGCAACACACGGCGTCATGCACCGGCACCCGCCTGCGGCGCCCGGCGGCGCTGCGCATGGTGCATCAACCCACCCACCACGGTGTAGAAAACGACGCCAGCAAGGAAATACCGTCCAATGTTGCGTCCGAGTTCTGCCACGCCCGCACCAAGGTCCCTCCCGGCCTGCCCATGTGCGCAGGCGGCACGCTCCACAGCACCGACGACGCTCGAGACGCCACGGTCCACAGCACGGCTGGAGTCCGCAGTGCGGTCCACAGCACGGCTGGAGTCCGCTGCGCCACGGTCTGCAGCACGGCTGGAGTCCGCTGCGCCACGGTCTGCAGCACGGCTGGAGTCTGCTGCGCCACGGTCCACAGCACGGCTGGAGTCCGCTGCGCCACGGTCCACAGCACGGCTGGAGTCCGCAGCACCACGGTCCACAGCACGGCTGGAGTCCGCTGCGCCACGGTCTGCAGCACGGCTGGAGTCCGCAGCACCACGGTCTGCAGCACGGCTAGTGGTTGGTGTGCCCCGCCGGTGCACATCGTTTGGGGAGTACCGGCAACTAAAGACGAGGGCTATTGGCATGCATACCAGACCCACGGCAATGACCAAGGAGCACAACAGAGGCTGGTAGTCAGCTGTCCAGTGCCTGCTGCATGGTGGCTGGGGATCGGACATGGAAGCAAGGGGGATGCGCAGAGTATTGGTACCGTATGCAGATACTGTATGCCCAGAACGAAGGCGTTGATGCCCAGAAAGCGTTCAGCAGTCAACGTCCCAGACAGTTGTGCAGGGGTGCAGATGGTAGCAGGGCGGCATTAGACACTCATCCCTGCACTACACATGCCTGAGTGCTACCGAGGGCTGCCGAAACGTAGCGCCCCAGCCACTTGCCACCAGCCACCCCAACCGTTGTTCGAACCCACCACGTCAGCGTCGACGGAGTGCTGACTGCCGCCGTAAGCAGCGGCCCCAGCGGAATTTTGCGGCTCGGGCTTGTATGAACTGCGAGAATATGGTCGCTGATTAGAGTCTGGGGGTTGTGCTGCCATGCAACACGCCTCCGCCAGGCAGCGCGTCGCGCCCAGGCAGCTCCTGCGTCCTGGAAGGCACCTAGGGCGTCGCACCTTCCAGGAATGCCTTGCTGCGCAATATGCGTTACGCCCTCTAGGTCATATTGAAACTCCTTTTGAGCGGCGTCTCCAGGCCACGACACAAGAAGGGCCAGAAGAAGGATGCCTGTCACTGGAGACATATCGGCCGGTTGCGCAATACTGTAATATGCTTATTGTTTGCAATTTCAACAATATGCTGCCGTGGCGGGCTACATAGGCCTCGCTGCCGCGTCGCACGGAGAGGTGCAAACAGCGAGGGTGAAGAAGCACTGCAGCGTCGGTTCTGCACGTCACCTTTGCCGCTGTAATCGTTCATCTATACATCCTCGTTGTGGAGAATCACCACGGCGGCCATCCACATGGGAATTCCCCCTTCTGTGCAACTGTGGCACCCGCACCGACCGCACAGGGGAGCCTTAGGCCAGCCCACGCAGGTGCCCCAGGTTGCCGACCCCACGGAACATGTTACCGGAGGCGGTGAAGGTCACGCTCATGGGGGCCTGTACAGCAGCCATGTACGGCAGCAGCAACGGTAATGGCAACGGTAACGGCAACGGTAATGGCAGTGGAGATACAGCTGGGCTAGGCTGGGCCCCAGCTGCCGGCCGCCGCTGCACCTGCAGCTCCTGGCAAGCAGGGGAGTCCCCTGCTGGCAACTGATGGATTGCTTGAGTGGAATGGGCGGCATCTATCTGTACTGTAGCTGGCGGCGGCGGTGGCGGGAGGCGGGTGCAGTGGAGCCAGGTACGGTACCGCCGGGGCAGGACGCAGGAGGCGACCAAGGCCACCCGTGCGCATACTCGGCCACCCGCAGCACCTTGCTTGATTGCTCCTTGGAGCACAAGAGTTCCACTGGAACGTGCGTAACAGGTCTGCAACCGCCGAATCGAACGAAGGCCCCCGCCATGCTCTTGTGTAAGCTTCTAAGGCACATCGGCCTGCATGCCTCAAGCCTCTACCCCGGAAGTGAAGTGCATGCATGAAGCCCGGCAGTACAAATGTGGGCCGTTCAACGCAGGGTGCAGCAAGGCTGTTACGTGCCCCACACGCCCTTTCCCGAAGCGCCTGTACCCGAGACGGAATGAAAGAAGGATTGACGGTGTTTGCCGCGCAACAAGGGTTACGCATGCCGTATGTACGGCGCCGCATGGCAGAGGCGGTGGAACCTAGCTGCAGCACGGCACAACGACCTTCTGCCGCATACGTAGCATGTGCGTTGCGTGCCACACGGCGCTTTATTTCCTACCGTAATGCACGGTATGGACATGACAGGACAAGGCACAGCGAACCTGATTTCACAACAAGTGTAAGTGCAAAGCACCGCTGCTGCTGCTGCTGCTGCCAATGCGAGCAACGCTGTTTTCAGACTGTCAGCAACGGTCCGGCATGCGTGCGTGCCGTAGCCCTGACGACCAGACGTGGAACTCCTAGCTAGGGGCCACTAGTGGGGACCACCGTTGACCGCGTCTGCACTCTGAAGGCGCTACAGGCTAGGAAGGCACCGTTCACTTGATGCAATCACATTTCCATGACCTGCAACCAAAGAGCTCAAACACCAACCGTCAATGTACCGTACCGGTACCCTGTTCGGAAGTTCCAACAGCTACCGCAGCCGGTGGCAACGTGCTACCAACGCCCCAACTGCCCGCATCGCACATCCCAATTGTGTCTCCGATAATCACAACCTGTTACAACTGGCCATGCTGCTTATACTGCCTGCTGTCTGCCTCCCTCAACTCTCGCGCTGTATCGGTTTCTCCTCAGGCCCCACCACCGTTGTCCCTACCGCTGCCGCTGCCGCCCCCGCCGCATTGTCATGGGCAGAGGCCAACAACGCGGCACCAGACACACCCGACCACACGCCGCTGCCTTGCACCAGCCCCAGCCCCAGCCCAGAGCCCGCATACCCACCGCCCCCGCTAGCACGCTTCCCTCCGCTCCTCGCCTCTCCTCCCTGCACCAGTGGCAGCCCCAACACGTCCGTGCCGATGCCACCAGCTGCTCCTAATAACCCACAGCTTCCGTGCCCTGCCGCTGATGCCCCATGCGCACCTCCTGCCGCATCAGCCGTACACGTGCACCTCGCCTCATCGCCCATGTTGTGCCCATGTGCCGGTGTGCCCCCTAGTGGGGTGCTGCCGCGTGGGGACAGTGCGGCTGCTGCTGCGGGCCCACCATGGCTAGCCGGGGAGCCCCACAGCAGGGAGGGCAACTGCGGGGTGTACCTTCGCAGCAGGCCTTGGACTGCATTGGGCGCAGCACACGGTTGGCGCTGCTGGTGCCGGGGTGTGCTGCTGCTGCAACGGGTGTCGTGATCCGGGCTGTCCACGGGTGTATGAGGATCACAGGCCACGTGTCGGAACAGGCGGTCATCCCCTCCGTTTAGCAGCTGGCCACCATAGGTGGGCTGCTGCTGCTGATGCTGCCCCCGCTGCACATTTTCCTCCACCACCTGACACGGGGCTGCAGGCGGTGCGGCGTGGGGCTCCCGGAAAGGCGACTCTGGGACGTCCCCTGCGCTGCCCGCGTGGCTGCTACAACCGCGCTCCTCATCCTCGGTCGCGTGTCCGTTGCCGCTACGGCCCCCGCTGATGCTGCTGCTGGTACTGCTGCTGCTCTTGTCCATCCGCTCTCCACCCTCCGCAAAGACCCCGGGCGGCCCCCCGCCCCCGCCCCCACCTCCGCGCCGGGACTTCAGCCAGCCCAACCCCAAGCCCCACCCTGCCAGGCCAGCCGCCGCCTGCTGCCACCACCCCTGGCCTGCCCCCGCCCCACCCTGGCCTGCGACCCCACCGCTCGCGCCCGGGGACCTTTGCCCCTGCCCCGGGCCAGGCTCCGTGTGGCTGGCCCCGGACGTCCGCCCCTCCGGTGACCCGGCCGTGAGCGCCCGCTGCCCCTGCTGCTGCCCCTGCTGCTGCCCCTGCTGCTGCCCCTGCCCCGGGTCAGACCCCGTGTGGCTAGACCTGCGGCCGGCACCAGACGTCGGCTGCCCTTGCTGCAGCCCCGCGCCTGGGCGCATCTCCTCCCCGTACCCCCGCTGAGTCTCAGTGCGTTGGAGCGGAGCAGGTGGAGGGTACGGCAGGACGGCGGGCGCAGGGGCAGCAAGCATCACGACTGCATCCCTGCGCGCATCGTCACCCTCAGCCCCCACCGCCGCCCCCGGCTTGCCCCCGCCCGAGCCTGCCTCCATATCACCTGCCCCCACCTGCTCCTGCTGCACGTGCACCCCACCCCCAACGTCAGCCGCCGGATGCCCCACCCGTTCCACACCGCTTAGCAGCGTCGGCAGCTTAGGCGATGGCCGAGGCGACGGCAACGGCGACGGCGGGGGCAGGCTGCCGCCCGCTGCACCAGCACCATTCCCGTTGGCGCTTGGCGCACGGCTGTGGGACGATAGCACCGCCATTGCGCCGCTGCCGCTGCTGCCCTGACGCCCGGGGATCAGGCGGTGGCGAACGGCGGCCGCCCGGGCCGCCCGCGCCGCCACCTCGGCAGAGATGAGCTCGTCAAGCCGGGACACAACCTGGGGGAGGAGTAAAACGGCAATAGGGGTTCCACTTAAGATGGAGTCCTCCGACCGTTAAGGTGTCATGTCAAGCGGTTTGTGGGTACAGCGATATGCAGCATGCCAACAAGGTGCGAGGACGCGACCAAGCGTTAGTCATCACCACAATGACTGAATGAATGAATGAATGAATGAATGAATGAATGAATGAATGAATGAATGAATGAATGGGGACGAGACAAAGCGTTAGTCATCACCACACCCTGCTCGTTGTCCCCACCTGGGCGGCGGTGGGCCTGCTGCGCGGGTCCTTGTCCCAGCATCCCTCAATGAGGTCCTTCAGCCCCTGGGGCACGGACTTGGGAACCTTGGGCCGGTCTCCGTTGATGGCCACAGCCAGGATGATCTGGAACAGCCCGCCAAGGCCGCCGCCGCCGCCACCGCCGCCACCGTACCCTCCGCCGAGGTCGGCGGCGCCGCCGACGGAGGACTCCTCGCCGGCGGGGCCGCCGCCGCCGCCGGCGGGCGGGTGCGCTATGTCGGCGAAGGGCACCCGGCGTGTGACCATCTCGTACATGATGCAGCCTGGGGGGAGAGCGTAGCGTAGCGTGTATTAGCATGTGTATTAGCGTGTGTTGGTGTCGCTGTGTGCTTTCGTTACTCGCGGCGTGCGACCATTTCGTACATAATGCAGCCTGGGGGCGTGGAGCAAAGCGTAACAGTGTCAGTGTTCGTTCGGGACCGAAGGACAGGGTGGCGCATTGCAACCGCCAGCAACCGCCTGCAGCGTTTGTTTTGCCCACGGCTCAAAACCACAAAAAGCACACCGAACACTGCAACAAGCACAAATTTGCACGTCTCCATAACCACCATCCCATGGCCAACCTTGCTGCCTCTAATGCATCCAAATTCAGCGCGCTGACGACCGGAAATGCCCGCTCCCTGACCTCACTGCTTCGCACCCTTACCCAGCGAGTACAGGTCCGCCTTCTCGTCCACCCGTGTGCCGTTGAACAGCTCGGGGGCCATGTAGTTGGGCTGAGGCAGGGAGGGGCGACAACATTCGGTTTGCGGTCACGACGATCTGCGAAAAATCAACCAGCGGCTTGTGCTGGCATAGCTGGACCGCTACTGCGGTACAAACCCGTCATAGACCTCGAAACACCCAGCTGCGGCGCCGTGAAATTAGCAGTTGAGTTGCTATATGCGCGAGCGCCTGCCGGGTACCGGTACAACAGCATCGGCACCGGGCCCTTCTTCCCATTACGCACCATGCCCCCCTTCCTTACGGCGCGTCCCTGGGTCGCATGATGCTGCCTCCTCTTTAAGGTAACACCAGTAACCTCGGTAAGAGCTCTCCTGCCTCCTCTGAAACTAATGATCTTGTCTGTGTTCGGGTTATGTATCCCGATTCCCGCAACTGCATACGCTACATACGCACCGTGCCCCCCTGGTGCGTGACGCTGATGAAGCTGCGGTAGGGGTCCTGCGGAGGACCAGGGGACGGGGCAGGTGGGTTCGGCCAAGCTGCTGTTTGAGAGGCCTACTCACGCCATACTCCCTACCCCCTATAGTGCGCCGTGGTGCCACGCTTGCAAATGAGGACACAGTTCCGGAAGTGGCCCGGCTCTACGCGCCCGGCTCTGTTCCCGGCCAGCCGCAACACCATATTGAATGGCCGTCGGCGGGCCAGCCGGGCCAGCCGGGCCTACGGCCAACGGCCAATCGAGCAATCACTCCTTCTTCCCCTAGTTACCCACCCGCAGGCGCGAGATGCCGAAGTCCGCAATCTTGGCCCTGCCGCTGACGTCCAGGAGCACGTTGGCGGGCTGCGAGGGGTTGAAGGGACGGAAGGGAGCATGGAGGGAAACGTTCAGAACAGTGTGTGTGGAGGTAGGTGCAGGTGTGTGCCATTGATAACCGTCCAGGAGCACGTTGGCGGGCTGCGGGGGAGCAAATGAAGATTTGCGCCGGCGAGCGATTCCGGGTGGAAAGCGTGAGTGCAAGGTGTTGGACGCCCTTTGCTCGTCCGTTCCCTTCGGCAAAAAAACTGATCAAGCACAGAGTGAAGTTACGCGGCAGCCGCACCTTGAGGTCTCGGTGCAGCACGCCGTAGCGGTGCAGCTGCCGCAGCCCCTCCGCGATGTCCCGAGAGAGCTGTAGGAGGCGAATTAGGCAAGCAGGACGGGGCGCAAGCAGGGGCATCGTTGCAGAATGTATCAAACCGTCCCATGACAACTAGAGCGGATTTTGCAAACTTCTGTTGATGGCACAAACGCAACACACTTTCACATCTGTTATAAAGCCGTCAATCAGCACTCAACGGTCACACTTCGAGGTGCACCCTTCCATGTCGTACCCGTGTCGTACCTGCAGCACCTCCCCGTACTCGAGGCGGCGCTTGGCGGGGTTGTGTATGCGGCCGCCCAGGCTGCCCCCCTCGCACAGCTCCATGATCAGCGCCACCTGCTGAGGTTGGAGTTGTTGCGGTTGCAGTTGGTGGTTGTGCGGCCGCAACGGTTGTGGGCCCCGCTGGCGGTTGATACCGTCAGGCGGCGGCGGCTGCCCGGCCGGCGGCGCAACGGAATCGGCGGTTGACGCGCAGGCAGTGGCGGGGTCGGGGTAGGCCAGCGCCGCCGCCAGAGCGGTTGTGGCGGCGGCGACGGCGGCGGCGGCGGCGGAGTTTGCGGCTGCGCCGGGCGCGAGGGAGGACTGCCCTGAACATGGCGGGCCCAGGCACGCCGCCAGCAGCTGCACCACACGGGGCGAGTTCCTGGGGGCAGGGTGGTGGGTGCGCTTCGCGTCGATGCGGACAGGCAGAGTTACACAGGGTTACAGGGCAGGTGAGAGAGCAGGGGCCGATGCGGTGCGTTAGTGCGGCTACGTTGCAGATTTTCACAACTCGCGGGGAGTTCCTGTGGACAGTGGGTGTACGTTGGAGGTCAGAGAGCAGCAGAGGCGGGCAGGGCCAGGCAACAGGGCACGAGGGCAAGCAGGGCAGTGCTTGCGCGCTGGTGCTTGTGGGAGGGCGCAACCGCCTGCAGATGTACCGGTATGGTGGCGACGATGGGCTACCGTGCACCGCAGCAGAGGCGTTGGGTACCCGACGACCTACCTAGGCGTACGTGTCACCGTGTCAGGCCGAGTGGCGCTTTGCAGGGTGCAAAACACCCTGCATACCCGGCCTGCTCAAGGCAATACAATGGCCGTGCCTTGAACACACACACTTGTCCGAAACCCACAGTGACCAAGCCGCCCCTCACCTCGACCGCGCGCACCGCTGCGCCTCCGCCGCCATCACCAGAGACGCAGCTCCAGCAACTGATGAATTTGTTGTACTATACATGCGTTTCCATTCCCAATCCCAAGCCGCGCCCACCTGAACCGCGCGCACAGCTGCGCCTCCGCCGTCATGGCCTGACGCTGCGCCTCGCTGTCGCACTGCACGGCCTTGACCGCCACCCGCCTCCCGCGCCACGTGCCCTCGTACACCTGCACGTATCGGAAGCGGACACGGAAACGGAAGGGTGCCTTAATACACATGCCCCTGTCCACGTGCCCTCGTACACCTGCACGTATCGGAAGCGGACACGGAAACGGAAGGGTGCCTTAATACACATGCCCCTGTCCACGTGCCCTCGTACACCGGCGCGTGGCCCACGCACATGGCCACGTGCTTCGGTACATGCCACGTGCCCTCGTACACGTCCGCGAAGTCTCATGTGCCTGTTTAGGCTTCAGCAGTCGGCGACACAAGCACAAGCCAAGTCTGTACGACGCTTGACACACACAGGCCTCACCCTTCCGAAGCCTCCCACGCCAATCAGTCGGCCCAAGTACGGCTCCACCTCCGTCCCCCAATCTACACACAGGTCGATGGTCGCAGCCGCCAGCGGCCCACCGCCGCCGGGCGAGCCCAGCCCGCCGCCGCCGGCCACTGTCGTACGGCGCGTGGCGCTCCTGGCGGCACCGCCAGGAACGCCGGTATGGCGGCTGCCGGCGGCTTGCGATGGGTCGGCGGCTGCTGCCGCCGCCGCTTGCGGCGATGCAGGTGTAGGCTGCGGGGGGTAAGGGGCGACGCTGCCAAAGGGCGAGGCGGCGGCAGCCGCCGCCGCTGCGGCGGCGCCGGATGCCGGCGGGTGCGCCAGCGTCGTACGGCGCTTGAGTAGGATTTGGGAGCTGACGGCGGGGACTGGCGGCGCCGCCGCCGCCGTCGCCGCCGTCGCCGCGGCAGGGGCGTCGTAGCCGTGGGAGGGGTCCGCGTCTGCGGCTGCCGCTGCCGCTGCTGCTGCCACGGCCATTAGTGGGTCTTGCTGGGGGTAGCCTGGCAGCAGCATCTCCCAGGACTCGGCAACACGCCCCGTCCACGTCTTGCATTTGTGCCTGGGGGCACACGGGTGGCAAGCAGACACAGTGAGCAGCGCCATTGCCAGGGCAGGTATCCGGTGCGTTTGTGCTGATAGCAAGGCCCGATGCAGGGCACTAGAATCAGCAACAGCCCATGCCCTTCGTTCGCTACCGTGACGCAACCAGTCCGTCATGGGCCCTATCTAGCGTGGGCCTAAACCGTGTTGGGCCCTACCTAGTGTGGGCCCTACCTAGTGTGGGCCCTATCGTTTGTGGGCCCTGCAAACAGGCTCCACCAAACGGTATGTCCATGCATGGCACGGCTGGTTTACAGCGATACGCTCGAATCACCACCACCTGCCCCGTACCCACATGAGAATTCGCAGGCGCATTCCCCCCACCCCCCACCACCACCTCCCCAGTACCCACATGAGGATGCGCAGGCGGACGCCGTCCGGGCCGTGCGTTGCCTGCCCTTCCGCTGTGCCGCCGCCGCCTCCCTCTTCCGCACAGTCGCCCTCCTCCCCCTCGCCCTCCGTCCCGCCATCCGTTCCGCCGCCCTCTGCGTAGGCGTCCGTGGCTGCACTGCTGGCGTTGCTGCACTCGCCCTCCAGCCGCCTGGCACCACAATCACCACAATCACCATCTGCCGCCCCCGACCCCGACCCCGCCGCCTGCGCCACCTGCCCACCGCCCTCCCCTCCGCTACCGGTAGTCCCGTCCGTGTCCGCAGCCCACCCAGGTGCAACGGCAGAAGCAGGTGAGCGCTTCCTGGAAACCCTGCGGATAGAAACCTCATCTCCCGGACCCGCCTCCTCCATCGCCCCCATGGGCGCAAGAGCGTAAGGGCCCAGCCGCTCCGAAACCAGCTCACCACTACCCACAGCCTGCAGCTGCTGCAGCTGCAGCACGGTCTGATGCTTGTCCTTCCCATCGCGCCTGCGCCTCCGCCTCCGCTGCCCTCGCACCTGCCCCTGACCTTGCACTTGCTGCTGCTGTTGCAGCAGCTGCTGCTTCTTTGCCTGCTGCTGTAGCTGCTGCAGCAGCCGCTCGCGGATCTCGCAGCTGTGCAGGGGCGACAGGGGGGTCATGGCGGCGGCGAAGGCGGCGGCGGGCAGGGAGGGGCACTTGGGCTGCCGCCAGCATGCGTTGCCGCCAGCCTGCCACCAGCTGTCGTCCAGCACCTGGCGCAGCTCGCTGGCTGCAAGCACAAAGGGAGATTGGAGGCCTCTAGTCAAAAGGCATTTTCGGGGATTCTGGTGTATAGACACCTTCACAGGGGTGCACGAGAACCTGGCGCAGCTCGCTGGCTGCAAGCACATGACAACAAATGACAAAGACTTCGTAACTGCGTGTTACTTCCAAAGGTACGAACTTATGGTTGCAGGGACCGAGAAACAAAACTGCAAGGATGTGAAGGAATGCACGCCGATTATAAAATACAATTTGCACGCGCAGCCCAAGCCTTGCCGCTCACCCTCTGATGTGGTAACATGGATAGACAGGTGTGGAGGCAGTGGCACCGCAAAAGCAGCCCCGTTGCCACCGTAGCGCTCCGCCGCCGCCAGCGCCGCTGCCGCCGGGCTGCCGTCGGCCGACGGGACAAGGTAGCCGTGCCCGCCGCCGCCACCGCCGCCGCCAGCCGCCGCCGCCTCGGCGCCGCCAGCATGTGCCTTGTCGCCGCCGCCGCCACCGCCGCCAGGGAAGCCCGGCTCGGTGATGCTGTCCCGATGCGCTACACCACTACCGCTGCTGTAGGCGCTTCGTCCACTGTTGCACCCGAACGTGATGCTAAAACACGTGTCCGACCGGCGGACGCGGGTGGGCAGCAGTGCGCTTACGTAACGGGACAGCCGCCGGTCGACGCCAACCCGCCCTGACGCTGGGTGGTGCTGCGGCAACGGGCCTACTGTGGAGTTGGTGGCCCCTGTCGATGCACCTCCGTCGTACGTTTTGTGCTGTGGGAGCAGGGCCATGTGGGCTGTGCCTCGGCGGGAGATGGGCTGGCGGCCCTTGCCGCCGCCGCCGCCGTCGCCCTTCGAAGCACTGCCGTCGACGTCAGCATCGGGCTTGCCGCAGCGGCGCCGCCAGGCATACAGCGCCAGCGCCAACAGCACAGCGGCGCCGGCCACCACGCCGCCAGCTACCGGCCCCGCCGGAACCCCGCCGCCGCCGCCGCTGCCGCCACCTCCAGTGGCCGCCGCCGGCGTCACTTGCGCAGGACCGCCGCCGCCGCCGGCACCCCCCTGACCCGGCGCTGTGCCGCCGCTGCCACCGCCGCTGCTGCCGCTGCCACCCGGCGGCGCATTACCACCCGGCGGACCGGCGCCGCCGCCGCCTGGCGGCGCCGGTGCACCGCCACCCCCACCCCCACCACCATCGTCACCACCATTACCTCCGGTGCCTGCCGCCTCCGTATGGCTGTTTTGCAGCTGCATGAAGGTGCGCTCCCAGTCTCGTGGAACAGCGGACACCAGGCCAAGGTCGGGGCTGGAGGGGTCGGCCGCGGAGCAGCAGTACACCATGGACACGCCGCAGGACTGCGGAGGGGGATCCGACAGAATAGTAGAAGAATCAATAATGAACAGAATAGAAGGTGACACAGTTACCATGGACACGCCGCAGGACTGCGGAAGGGCAATCAAAGGGTGGAGAAGTATCACAAGTTGGGAGCGACAAAAGGTGGAACGGAGAGCTTGAAGCACGATGACGCGCCGGCAAGCGACGCATTCACCCCTTGCCCGGCAGCAAACAACGCAAAGCAAGATATGAAAGATATGCAGAGCAAGATATGAAAGGCACGCAAAGCAAGCTATGCGTACGTGTCCTGCGTCAACGGCTTGACGCAGCCAGCTCACCCTTGAGCCGTCGGGCAGCAGGTGGCACGTGCATGACATGGGTAAAACCTACTATATTTATTGATCTGTATATAAAATATAAAATAATTATTTTATACGCGCTGCCGTCTCACCCTTGAGCCGTCGGGCTGCAGGTGGCACGTGTTCCCCGGCGGCAGGGGCGGCTCCCCTGAGGAGCCATCCGACGGGGAGAGCCCCGCCGCCGCCGCGCCGCCGCCGCCGCCGCCACCTGCCGTACCGCCCAGCGGCTGCCGTACACCCATGGGCGGCGAACCCCAGGCTAGATTCCGCTTGACGTACACCGGTATCCTGCAGGGTGGGAGGCATGGTGTGGTTGACGGCATGGTGGGAAGCATGGTGGTCACAGGACAGGGAGTGCAGGATGGTTGGCCGTCGGCGTGCCACACGCGGAGGAGAGGCAGCGCTCAGCATTCGAGGCGTGCCGAAGACAACGGAGCACGTGCCTACACCATCGTCAGAGCGCCCCATGGCCCTACACCACGTCAGACGGTCAGAGCACTCGTGCCCCTTGATACCGTACCGTACCCTTGCGCATGTTGTCCCAAAACCCGCGCCTCTCACCTGACGTTGGCCATCCTCTGTCGCAGCACCACCCGAGCCGCCGCGGCGTCGGCGGCCGGGGCCCCAGGTGAGGGAGCGGGCGACGGGGCGCCACCGCCGCCGCCGCCGCCGCCACTG
>VFQN01004125.1_pt1 | contig 19585 bp, 10 predicted proteins | sample 3512371 | NCBI WGS metagenome assembly VFQN01 (sample SAMN10412370, study PRJNA504923) | tailings metagenome | isolation source: Replicate 2 from Balatoc abandoned mine | place: Philippines: Itogon, Benguet | collected 2017-08-28 | reverse complement strand
CCGCACCGGTCGTCTTCGCCCGGCCGCGGAGCGGCCGGCCCCCTCCCCCCTTGAGGGGGAGGGTTGGGGAGGGGGGCACCACCTGGAATGGGGACCGGGGCGCGGAACCCCCCGGGCTACGCGGCAGGTGCTCTGGTCCGGCCCCCTACCCGGGGTCGCGGAGCAGCGGCTTCTTCTCGTACCGCGACGGGATGGACACGATCGGGTCGTGTACCGGCGCGTCGGCCCGGCGGCGGCCCACGACCCGGACGTAGCCGATGTGCCGGCCGGCGTCGGCCTCCAGCGCCGCAATCTCCGTCGCGTTGTCGGGGGCGACGGCGCGGAGCGAGTCCAGCCAGAGCCGCCAGCCGTCCGGAAGGGTGTCGGCCGTCGCGACGTCCAGGATGCCGGTCCGGCCCCAGTGCCGCCGCCACCAGTCGGCCGTGTGGAAGCACCACAGCGGGTCCTGGGCCCACCACTCGCGGAGGTGGGCGGGCACCTCGTCGCCCACCTCGCCCGTCAGCCCGGACAGGGCGATCCCGACCTGGCCGCCCGGCTTCACGAACCGGCCGAGGGACTGGAGGTAGAGGTCGTCCGTGCCGTAGTACATGAACGAGTCGACGGACACGATCGCGTCGAAGAACTCGGCGGCGAACGGCAGCGCCCGGGCGTCGGCGTGGACCGGGAAGACCCCGTCCTCGACCCCGGCGTCCCGGACGCGCTGGAGGTTCTCCGAGGGGCTGAACCACAGGTCGGCGGCCCAGACCTGCACGCCGAACTCGCGGCGGAGGAAGACGGACGAGATCGCCCGGCCGCAGCCGAGGTCCAGCACCCGCATGCCGGGCCGCAGGTCGAGCGCCTCGCAGAGCCACTCGGCGAGCCACAGCGCGTTGGACGCGCTGCCCATGCCGGCGACCACCCAGTCCGGGTGGTAGCGCGAGGCGCGGGGGAACCGGTCGGAGCGCAGTAAGTCGGCGGCCACGCGGTGATCCCCTCTCGGGCCGAACGGGAGGCTCACCGGCCCGGCGGGCGCGGGGGCCGTGAACTCACGAGAGCCTGCGTGCCCCGCCGGCCGGGTGCGGCGCCGGGTTCGGCGCGCGCCCGGCCGTACGGCTCCGACGCCCGCCGCGCTCGGGCCGCCGGGGCCGCCGGTCATTCCGCGTCGAGGTACGCCGCCCTCGACCGCGACCGCCCCCCCCGCTGGGGGGCCGTCGCCCGCGGCCGGGCCGCCGGGCGGAGTGCGGGCGGCACTTGGCCGGGCACCACCGCGTTGTTCGGGGCGAGGGCGCTGTACGGCTTGACCAGTTGGATCGGCGTGCCGTTGATGTGCGTCAGGTCGCCGGCCCACACCGCCTGGTACAGGGCGGTCAGGTCCTCCTTGTCGGCGTCGGTGAGCTCGCTGAACTCGCCGTAGTTCATGATGCTGAACTTGTCGTGCCGCCCGAAGATCTCGGCCGGCCACGCCTGCTCACTGACGTCGGCGAAGAAGTGCCGCAGGCCGAAGGCGTGGCCGATCTCGTGGACGAACGTCTCCACCTGCTCCTCGCGGTCCAGCGTGAACAGCTTCGGGTACAGGGTCAGGTCGTGTCGGCCGCCGTCCGGAAAGAAGGCGCTGGCGAGGACGCAGCCGAAGGCGTTGCACTGGTCGGCGCCGCGCATCACGATCTCGAAGTCCCAAAGGTCGGTATCGTATTTAAACGTGACCGGGGCGGCCGAGCCCCACGCCAGCACCGACTCGGCGAACAGGTTGCGGATCTCGGCCTTGGCCGCCGCCGGGTCCTCGAAGTAGTCCATGGACCGCTCGCGGAACCGCCACCGCAGCACCGTGTCGGCGGCCCACAGCGGGATAAACCCCTCGGACGCGTCGACCACGATGTCGAGCGGGCTCCGCCCTTGTGGGGTGGGGTGCCCGCGGCGGTCCGTGTCGCAGATGACGCCGTGCTGGCGGTCGATCACGTGGACGAGTGAGTTCATCTCGGAACTCGGCTCCTTCCCCCCGCGCGGCTTGACCGCGGCGGCTCGCCGGGCCTCACTTTGCGTGTCTGCTTGCTTCGACTTGCCTTTCTTCGAGTTATCGGCTCGGACCATGGAACGACCTCCCTTTCAGAGTTCGGGTCGCCGTACAACCTTACCGGGCCGTTCGACTTCGCGGGGCGAGCGGCACCTACCGTCGACCGCGCGGCGGCGGCGCGGGCCGCACTCGGCATTCGGAGTGCGGCCCGGCACGACGCCGCGCCGACCCCGCCGGGCGATCGGGGGGCGCTCCGGGCGGCGCGCACGAGAACGAGTGGCACCGGGCACAGCCCCGCGCCGGCTCGCGTTCCTCGGGCCGATCGTCGCGGCCGGAAAGCCGATGATGCGGGCTACCGGGGCGTGCGTGCGGAAGCGCGTGATGCCCCGCTACGGGTGCACGGGAAGCGGCGAACGGCACCGCCCACACGGGGTTGTCCAGGAACGGTCACCCGGAGTGGCCCGCCCGCCGCCGTGACGCGGTTGGGGGTGTCGGATCTGGTGGGACCGGCGTCCCGCCGGTCGTCCGGGACGACCGGCGGGACGCCGGTCCCACCAAACCCCAACCGGACGGCACCGACCGGATCGGGCATCAGTACCGCTCAACGCCCGCGCGCTCGCCTTGCCCCCGTTCGCCGAACGGTGTTCAGGCGTCACCGCGAGCACGCCCGACGTGAACCGTTCGCCGGTATCTCGATCATCCGCGGATGATCGTAACCGTCCCGCCGGTGGGTGTCAAATGTTAATCAGCCAGACGACCGGCCGTGCGGCGCGGCCACGCCCTCGGGCACCTGATCGCCCGGGTGCTCACGGGCGGCACCGCCGTCGTCGGCGCCGACGCCGTGTTCGACCGGCACGGGGTCGCGCGCGCCCGGGCGTAGCCGCTCACGGCTGGATCGGCAGCTTCAGCCCCAACTCGCGCCCGGCGCGGACCACGCGCACGGCCACCGCGTCGCCGGGGCGGCGCGTCAGCAGCACGTGCGCGAACAGGTCCGACTCGCGCGCCAGGTCGGTGCGGCCGTCGAACGACACGATCACGTCGTCCTTCTTGAACCCCGCGGTCTTCGCCGCCGCGTGCGCGCCGAACTCGCCGACGTGCTTCGCCAGGAGCGCCATCCCGCCCGCCGGCACCCCCGCCGGGCGCTCGCCCGCCGGCACCGCGTCCAGCTTCATCCCGCCCGTCGCCATCCGCCGCAGGCCCCACGAGCTCGCCCGCCACGACAGGTCGTCGCGCCGCCGCCAGCCCGCCGGCAGCGCCCACGTGAGCTCGGTGGGCTGCCCGTTGCGGACGACCTCGGCCTTCACGGTGCCGCCGGCCGCCGGGGTGCGGTGGAGCACCCACTGCACGTCGGCGATGGACAGGAGCGTCTGGCCGTTCATGGCGCGGATGGCGTCGCCGGCCTTGAACCCCGCCGCCTCGGCCGGCGAGCCCGGCTCCACGCCCTTCACGGCCGCCGTCTCGCGCGGGTCGAGGATCAGCCCCTGCGCCTTCGGGTGCGGGTACGGGAACAGCACGTCCTCGGGCAGCGGCCCCTGCTTCCACAGGTGGTCGCGCAGGGCGTCGCCGACCTGGTGGCAGTGGATGCAGCTCTGCACCACCTTCCCCGCGTAGTCGAGCCCGGCCCCGTACTTGGTGAGCGCCGGGAACCGCTCCGGCACCGGGAACAGCGACTGCCCGCCGCGCTTCGCCGCCAGCCCCGGCGGCACCGCCGCGCCGGCCGGGCGGGCGGCGTAGGCGGCGTGCAGGTCGAGGCCGCCGCGGAGCGCCTTCGCCAGGCCGAGCAGCGACACGTCGCCGATCCAGTTGGTGCGGTCGGAGCGGGTGCCGAACCGGCCGTAGACGGTGCCGTCGGCGTTGAGCATGAACACGGCGAACGACTGGTCGTAGTCGTACTGGAACAGCGACAGGTCGAGCCCGTTCGCCGACACGACGCGGACGCGGACGTACTGCGCCAGCAGCGGCTTGAGCGCCTCGTCGGTGTCCACGAGTTCGTCGTCGAGCTTGACGCACTCCTCGCACGGGATGCAGCGGAACACGGCGACGATCGGCTTGCCGGTGGCCTTCGCCTCGGCGACCGCCTTGGGCAGGTCGTTGTAGATCCAGTACCCGGTGGCCTCGACCCTGGCCTTGTCGTCGCGGACCTTCTTCTCGCGCGGGTTCTGCGCGGCGGCCGGTCCGGCGAGGGCGAGCGCGAGGGCGGCGCTGAGGAGCAGGCGGGTCACGAGGTGGGCTCCGGCGGGGAGGAAAGGCGGGAGCGTTAGCTTCGCCCGCCGGCGCGGTGCGGGCAAGGGGGGAACGCCCCTGGGGGTTAGTTCGCGTCCGGCGGCGGGGGCGCGGGTAGGTCGTCGGGGCTGAGGTAGTCCTGGCGGCCGTGGCGGACGCGGAGGATGTACACGACGCGGTCCCGGATCTCGAACAGAATGCGGTAGGTGTTCCGCCGCTTGCCGTAGTACAGCTCGCGGAGGCCCGGGCCGTACCACTCGGCCTCGGGCGCCTCCGGGCAGCGCTCGGGATTGTCGGCGAGGGATTCAACGGCGGCGAGCAGACCCGCCTGCCACCGCGCGGCGCCGCGGCGCGACTGGGCGGCCATGTCGGCGTACCGCCGGGCGACCTCGTTCGCCGCAGTCCGGGTAATCTCGACCCGGGCGGTCACGTCGGCCCGGTCCCGAGGCCGGCGACGAACGCGGTGGCGGGAAGGGTGTCGCCGGCGGCGATGTCGGCGCGCCCGGCCGCGAGGAACGACGCCATCTCCGCCGCCCCGGCGCGGGCGGCCAGTTCGGCCAAGCGGCGGTACGCCGCGGCGTCCTGGACGACCACCTCGGCCTTCCCGTCGATGGTGAGAACGAGCGGTCGTCCGGTCCGCTTCAGGCGGGCGGCGACCCGCTCGGCGTCGCGCTGGAACGTGCTGAGCGGCTGGGTGTCGGTGGCGGGGTCGGGCATCGTGTGCTCCGGTCGGACTTCCCGGATGGTATCACGGCCAGCCCTCGCCCGCTACCGCGGCGCGCCGGCCGCCGCGTCGCGGAACGGCCGCGCCTCCACCACGCCGGTCTTCGCCGGGTCGGCGGGGGTGAGGCCGGCCGTCTGGTAGCCGCCGCACCCGACCGCCACCCGGTCGCCGACGCGCGCCTCCAGCGTGCCGGGGCGGATCGCGTTCGTCATGTGGACCCGCCCCTTCCCCGTGTGCTCGGTGAACCCCACCGACTCCATCAGCACCGTCGCCGGGCGGTCCTTCGGCAGCACGCGGAAGGGCGCCCCGGCGTCGGCCGACTCGGTCGCTACGAGCCGGCCGCCGAGGTTGAACTCGCCGGGCGCGGTGAACTCCAGGAACGCGCCAACCGAGTGGTGCGTCGCCGTGCCGGGGCGGTTGCCGGCCGAGCCGACCCAGCTCGCCAGCAGCGCCAGCCGGTCGGCGGCGGCGTTGCGCACCACCGGCGGGTCGGCCTTGTCCTTCAGGTAGCGCGCGTCGGTCCGCTCGCCGATCACCGAGAACCCCGGGTCGTCGTCCGGCACCCGCCTCATCGGCTCGAAGCGGTGGTCCACGCGGAACGGGTCGGCGTGGATGGGGATGAGGAGCGTGTCGCCGGCGTTGAGGTGCGGGAACGCCGACCCGCCGTACCCGCCGGGGTGGAACACCCGCGCGTCACCGGCCTTGCCGACGGCGATGCGGAACGTGTGCTCGGCGGAGCTCGGCACCCGCCACTGCTGGGTGACGCGCTCGGGGTAGGCGAACTGGATCGTGTACTTGAAGACGTAGCGGCCGGGCGTCTTGGCCTTCACCTTCGCCAGCCAGAAGCGCTCGGCGGCGGCGCTGCCGATGCTGGTGCGGACGCGCGCCGGCTCGCCGCCGAGGAACTCGAAGTGCTCGCCGACCGCGGCGGCGGAGGCGGCCGGGAAGGCGGCCACGTCGGGGACGCGCTTCGGTTCCGGGGCGGGCTGCGCCGCGACCGGCGCGGCGAGGAGGAGCAGGGCAAGGAGGCGGAGCATGGCGGGGGGCTCCGGGCGGGGGAAGGGGGTAGGCGGTGTCACGGGGGGCGCGGCTCCCACGCGCCGCCCGCGGGGTTCCCCGGGGCGTTGCCCCGGGCTATCGAATCTCAGGCCGTTGGCCTGAAAACCGGTGACGCGGTGGATTGGTGGGACCGGCGTCCCGCCGGTCATGGCCCGGACCGGCGTCCCGCCGGTCCCACCGACCGAACCACGCCTCTTCACCCCAACGGGGTGAGATTCGATAGCCCGGGGCAACGCCCCGGGGAGCCACCCGGGCGGTGTCGCGGGTGCGTCGCTCCCACGCACCCCGCGACGGGCCGCCCGGGTCGCGCACCCGACCCGCGCGCCCGCTACCGCGCCTCCAGCGTCAGGCTCTCGGAGTGGCTGTTGAACTCCGGGGCGTACAGGCACTGGATGGCGGCGAACCCGGTGCTGTACGTGCCGCGGTGCTGCACCCGCACCGGGTACTCGAACACGTAATTCCCCTTCGGCAGGTAGTCCACGAAGAAGTGCGTCGCCGTGTCCTTCGTGGACTCGTAGTACGCCAGCCCGTCCTGGAACCGGTACCGCGACATCACGTTCACCGGCTCCGTGCCGCTGCCCCGGTGGTCCTTCAGGTGGACGTACTCCATGTCCCGGTCCGTCCGCAGCACCATGCGGACCACCACCTCGTCGCCGATGCCGAGCGGCGCCTTGGCGAACGGGTCGATGCGCGGCCCCTGCTTCGTGTAGCTCTTCAGGAACAGTCGCTTTTCCAGCTTCAGCGGGCCGTCGGCGGCCACGCTCACCTTCTCGATGTCCTCCAGGTACGTCCAGTGGGCGCTCCCCCAGCTCACGCCCGCGTCCTTCTTGTTCAGCGTGATCGCCGACATCGACGGCTGCACCTCGGTGCGCAGGAACCGCTCCTCGAAGAAGCCCGTCCCCGCCTCGACCTTCGTCGGCTCGATGCGGCGGTTACCGACCGTCACCTCGACCAGCGCGTCGGACTTCAGCAGGTTCTCGCCGCGGAGCAGCAGCGCGTACACGGCGTCGGCGGTGGCCTTCGTCGTCTTCCAGTCCTGGGTCTGCTTCTGCTTGAGGAGCCACACCTTGCACTCCTCGACGGCGGTCTGGTCGTTCATCACCTCGTCGAACGCCTCGATCATCATGGCCTGCGTCTCGATCGGGGCGCGGAACCAGAACTGCTGGAGTTCCAGGTCGCGCCAGAACATCCCCGTCTCCTCGTTCGAGACGGACCGCTCCTTGATCGACGCCATGATGCCGCGCGCCGCGGGCAGGTCGTTGACGCGCTTCAGCGCCACGGCGATGTGCGCCTGGCTCTGGCGGTGGGCGAGTTGCAGCCAGTACTGCTTCGCCTGCCCGACCCAGTACGCCCAGGCGGCGCGGTGCTCGTTGGCGACCGGCCGGTCCTGGAGGAAGAAGCTCCGGCCGTACAGGTACAGCGCCACCGTCGTGGACAGGTGGTTGTCGTTCGGGTGGCCGCCGCGGAGGATGGCGCGGTAGTTCTCGTCCATCCACCGGTCGAGCGCGGTCACCGCCTTCACCGCCGGGGCCACGTCCTGCTTCACCCCGAGGTGGCGCATCCGGCCGTACCCGGTCGTGATGTAGAGCGTCATGTACTCGTTCGGCCGCCCGCCCGGGAACCACGGCCACATCCCGTCCGGGTACTGGAGCTCGGCCATGCGTCGGTTCAGGCGGGCGGTCTCGGCGTCGAGCCGGTTGGCGTCGAACAGGATGCCCACGTTCTGCCGCGCCTGCCCCTCCTTCACCGCCTGCCGCACCCACGGCGTCTCCTCCAGCATCACCGCCTTCAGGTCCGCGTTCTTTTGCAGCGGGCTGTCGAGGGCCGGCGTGCCCTTCCACAGGTCGAACACGCGGCGGATGCGCGGGTCCGAGTTACCGATGTGCCGGGCCAGCCCGTTCGCGTAGAGGCGATTGAACGTCTGCTCGCTGCACTCGTGCGGGTACTCCATCAGGTACGGCAGCGCCATCACCGCGTACCACGCCGGCTGGCTCACCATCTGGATGGTGAACGACTGGTGGCGGATCGAGGTCGACCCGGCCGACTGCCGCAGCCGGGCGAAGTCGAAGTCCTTCTGCCCGGCGTTGCGGATCGGTAGCGGCAGCGACTCGGTGACGAGCACCTTCTTCGACAGCACCGGCACCACGCCCTCCTCGCCGTCCGAGTGCCGGTCGCTGGCGGCGACGGCCTTGAACGTGAGCGGCGCGGCGCCCTCCGGCACCGTGAGCTTCCAGCTGAACGTCTTCGACTCCCCGGCCGGCAGGTCGAACGCCTGGTCGGGCACGGTCACGCCGAGCTCGGCGTCGCGGGGCTGGTCGGTGCGCGCGTCGCGGACGCTCAGCCGCACCTTCCCCTGCTGCCGCGTCGCCGACGTGTTCGACACCTTCACCGGGTACTCGATCACGTCGCCCTCGCGGAGGAACCGCGGCGGGTTCGGCTGCACCATCAGGTCTTTCGCCGTCACGAGCTCGTCGGTGATGAACCCGCTGCGCAGGTCGCGGTCGTGGGCGATGCCCATGAACCGCCACGTCGTCAGCGCCTCGGGCATGGTGAACTCCATCCGCACCACCCCGTCGGCGTCGGCCGTGAGGTGCGGGAAGAAGAACGCCGTCTCGTTCAGGTTCGTGCGGGCGGCGACCTTCGACAGGTCCGGCGCGGTCGGGCCGAGGCCGCCATCGGTGCCCACTTTGGCGGGGCCGGCCCCCTGCGGGGCGCCGTCCGTCAGTGCCTCAAGACCGGCCGTCGCGCCCGGTGGCGCCGGAGCCGGCGCCGCCGGCACTGCCACCCCGGCGGTCGGCATCACCCGCGCCGCCTCGGCGTACATGCCGAGCTGGTTCACGCGGCCTTCCGACCGCCACCCGGCGCCGCCGCCGTAGCCGAAATACTCGTAGCGCTGGTAGTTCGTCGTCAGGTCGGCGGGGAGGCCGCGGTAGGTGAGCGGGACGCTGTGGAAGCCGTGCGGCCAGTGGCCGGCGAGGTGCTGGAGGTCGCGGCGGACGTTCTCGAACTGCGACATCAGCCGGGAGTGGTCGTGGCGGAAGTGGCCGACCGACGGCCGCCAGTGGTGCGGGCGGTAGGCGTCGAGCGACTTGTCGTACAGCGTGGCCGCGAACTCGGCCGCGGCGCGCTTCGCGTCCGGCCCGGTGACGACGGCGGTGAACGTCTCCCGCTTGCCCGGTTCGAGCTTGCTGCGGAACGTCTCCCACTTCACCTTGAGTTCCTTGTTCGACCACGGCACGTTGACGTGCCGGCTCTCCAGGTAGGCCCGGTTCTCGCGCACGTAGGTGGTGCGCACGGTGAACCCGCCGCGCATCCCCTCGGTCACCGGCACGGTCAGCGTGGCCTGCGTCTTCTTGGCGTCGGTCCAGAAGGCGTGGAGCGTCTTGCCGCGGTGCTCGACCTCGACGAACGCCCGCCCGCTCTCGTACCCGCTGCCCCAGAACAGCGTGAAGAGTTCGCCCGGCTCCACGGTCCACTTCGGCGACGACACCACGTTCGTGAGCGGCGCCGTCATCGTGTCGGCGGCCGGCGCCAGCACGAGGAGCTGGGCCTTGCCGGTCACCGTCTTGCCGAAGGCGTCCTTCGTCTCGACCACGGCGCGGTACACGCCGGCCGGCAGCTTCGCCTCGACCTCGGCCTTCCCCTTGCCGTCGGTCTTGAACTCGGCGATGTGCGCCACCTCGCCGAGCGCCCAGCTCACCGGCCGGCTCGGGTCGGGCGGCGGCTCCTTGCCGGCCACCGGGTAGAAGCGGAACCCGCCGTCCAGCTCGCCGCGGACCGGCCGCTCGGGCGTCTTCAGCTTGTACACCTTCACCGTGCCGGTCGCCTCGCGGCCGGCGCCGTCGAGGCTGGTCGTGCTCAGGTTCAGCTTCACCGGCGCGTCGGCGGTCAGCCATTCGGCGGCGGTCACGGTCGCCCGCAGCGCCACGTAGCCGACCTCGACCGACTGCGTGCCGACGCGCGTCTCGCCGGTCGTGTCGGTCACTTCCGCCGTCACCGTGTAGCGGAACGTCGGCTCGTCGCCCTCGGGCACGGTCCGGTCCGGGGCCGCGGTGAACGGGACGGTGAACGTGCCGTCGGCCTCGGTGGTCAGGGTGCCGTGGGCGATCTCCTGCGCCGGCTGCCGCGGCACCGGGCGCCACCAGCAGAACTCGTAGAACCACGGCGGGTAGCGCACCTCGCGGACGACGCGGTACTTCACCTTCGCGCCGCCGACGGCCGCGCCGGTGTACGCCGCCGCCTTGCCGGGCACCTTCACCTCGGCGCCGAGCTTGGCCGGCTCGCGCGGCGGCTCGGCCGTCACCAGGAACTTCGGCCGCTTGTACTCCTCCACGGAGACCTGCGTGGCGCCGCTCGGGCCGCCGGGCACGTGGATGGTCATCACGCCGGTGAGCCGGTCGCGCGGGGCGGTGAAGTTGCCGGAGAACGAGCCGTGCTCGTTCGTGCGCACCGGCAGCTTGGCGATTTCCTGGCCGTTCGCGTCCGAGAACACGACCGTCACGTCGCGGTTCGGCAGCGCCGCGTACCGGTCGGCGGCCATGTCGGAGCGGAAGCACACGCCGCGGAACTGGATCATCTGGCCCGGCCGGTACAGCGCGCGGTCGGTGAAGAAGACGGTGTTCTCCTGCGCCCGCTCGGTGAAGTCCTGGCGGTACAGGTACGCCTCGTGCGCGGTGGCGAGTTGGTCCTTGCCGGCGGCGGCGGTCACGAGGTAGCCGTGCTGCTGCTTGCCCGTCAGCGCGTACATGCCGTTGCGGTCGGTCTTCCCGGTCTCGCCCGGCTCCCACCCGCCCTGCGGCCGGCGGTGCCAGATCTGGACGCCCGCGCCCTCCACCGGCGTGCCCGGGTTCCCCTTCAGCACGAACCCGCCGACCCGCAGCGCGCCGTGCTCCTGCCGGGTCACGATCGCCAGGTCGCTGACCCACACGTCCGTGAACGAGACGACGTTGTTCTCGGCCCGGAAGTCGGCGTCCGGGCTGGCGATGAGGAAGTAGAAGCCGGGCGCGACGCCCTTCGGGGCGGGGAACGACTCGGTGCGGTCCTGGTAGTCGGGCGTGGGCGGCAGGTCGCGGGTGAACTCGAACGCCGGCCGGGCCGCCAGGAGCTGGTCCCGCTCCTGCTGGTTCGCAAGCTGCTCGGGCCGCCACACGTTCCGCTGGAGGCGCTGCACGAAGTCCTGGCGGACGAGCCGGAAGTGGACGCGGGCGAGGTTGCGGTACGTCACGCGCACGTCCGGCTGCGGGTCGGCCCAGGTGCGCTCGGTGTGCACCTGGATGTGCCGCGCCTCGATCTCCGTGACGACGTTGTCGCACAGCTTCCCGCCCGGGCTCTGCGGGAACGCTTGCTTGCCGGCGAGCGCGATCTGCCGGGCCTTCACGCGGTCGCCGCGGTTCATCTCGACCCGCGCCCAGTGCGCCCGCGCCAGCGCCGAGATTTCGTGCTTCTCGTTCTCCGCGACGAATCGTTCCAGCGCTTTGATGTAGTTGGCGTCCTTGTCCGGGCCGACGGCGTGGGAGTGGCCGAAGCGGAGGCGGTGGAGGTCGGCGTCGAGCCGGGCCGACGGGTTCTTGTCGCCCTGGTGGAAGGTGAGGAGGGTCTGGTACAGGCGGACGGCCTTGAGCGTGCGCGAGCCGGCGTCGGTGGTCTGCGGCTGCCACTTCAGGAAGTCGGCGGTCGGCGCGAAGACGGGCGAGTCGGCGGCGATCTCGAAGCCGTCCTGGCCCTTCGCCAGCCCGTGCTCGCCGGCGCCGAGGAACCCGAGCGCGTCGAAGGCGAGCACGTCGTACATCGTCGGCCGGTACTCGTCCGGGATGGTCCCCTTGTCGAGGAGGACGTCGTAGCGGGCGACCGGCGCGGCCTTGAGCTCCTGGTCGGCGCCGAGGGCGCGGTCGAACTGGCGTTCCACTTCGGTGAGGATGCGGGGCAGGTCCCAGGTGGTGACGTCGTCGCCGGTGCTGTCGCCGGCGGCGGTGCGCTGGACGATGCGGTAGCGGTTCTGCTGGAAGTAGTTCCAGTACCAGTGGGCGAGCACCGCGTTCATGACCGGGTGCATCTCCGCCGGGCTGACCGCGATCGCCGCCTTCATGCGGACGACCTTCTCCTCCGGCTTGTTCCCCTGGATGGTCCCTTCGAGGGCGATCTTGGTGCAGACCGCCTTGATCGCCTCCGGGTACGCCTTGTCCTTGAGGGCCGCGGCGATGATCGGCTCCAGCTCCTGAATGGCGGTCTTCGGCAGCCCCTTCTGGACGGCCTCCTGCACCTTCTTCCACTCCCCCGGCCGCGCCGGCTGCGCGGCGGAGTCGCGGGTGGCGACGAGGCCGGCGGCGACGGCGGCGACGCCGAGCGCGGCGCCGAGGGCCAGGAAGCGCTTCGACCGGGACATGGGGGAACCCTTCGGGAGACGGGCGACGCGGGCCGCGTGGCTGTCTTTTAGACGATGTTCGGACGCCGGGGGAAGTCCGAGGTGCCGGTGCGTTACAGAGGGGTTACGCGTTGCCCCAGGGTTTGAGCCCCCGGACGGGGGGCGGCCCGCGCGTAGCCCGGGGTGGCAACCCCGGGCGGCGTGGGGCGGAGCGCGTGGGGACGACGCCACCGTGACACCGCCCCGGGCGGCGTGGGGCGGAGCGCGTGGGACCATCGCCCCGGTGACACCGCCCGGGTGGTTCCCCGGGGCGTTGCCCCGGGCTATCGAATCTCACCCCGTTGGGGTGAAGAAGCGTGATTGGTGGGGCCGGCGTCCCGCCGGTCCGAGCCACGGCCGGCGGGACGCCGGCCCCACCAATCAACCGCGTCGCCAGTTTTCAGGCCAACGGCCTGAGATTCGATAGCCCGGGGCAACGCCCCGGGGAGCCACCCGGGCGGCGCGCGTAAGGGCAACGCCACCGTGACACCGCCCACCCGGGCGGCGCGCGTAAGGGCAACGCCACCGTGACACCGCCCGCCCGGCGGCGCGCGTAGGGGCAACGCCACCGTGACACCGCCGACGCCCGCCCGGGGTTGCCACCCCGGGCTACGCGCGGGCCGCCCCCATCCGGGGGCTCAAACCCCGAACTGGCCGGCGCTCGCCGCCGCCCGCCCCGCCCCTAAGCTATCCCCTTCCACCCCACCCCTTCCGGGCCGACCGATGACCGCGCCGACCTACGACAAGCTCACCGCCCCCGCCACCGGCACCCGCGTCACCTACGCGAACGGCCAGTGGACGATCCCGAACGACCCCGTCGTGGTGCTCCTCAAGGGCGACGGCATCGGCGCGGACGTGGGCGGCGTGCCCGGCATCACCACGGCGGCGGTGAAGGTGCTCGACGCCGCGGTGCAGAAGGCGTACGGCGGGAAGAAGAAGATCGTGTGGTTCGAGGCCGACGCCGGCGACGAGGCCCGCAAGCGCTACAACCCCGACCTGTCCGACGACGCCCTCAAGGCGCTCCCCGAGGACGGCCAGCGCGCCGCCTACCTGCCGGACGACACGCTCAAGGCGTTCGACTACTACAAGGTCGGCCTGAAGGGGCCGCTCACCACGCCGATCGGCGGCGGGTTCCGCAGCATCAACGTCTACCTCCGGTTCCGGTTCGACCTGTACGGCTGCGTGCGGCCCGTGCGCTACTACCAGGGCGTGGACGCGCCGAACCGCAACGCCAACAAGGTCGACATGTGCATCTTCCGCGAGAACACGGAGGACGTGTACTGCGGGATCGAGTTCAAGAGCGGCTCCGACAAGCAGAAGAAGGTGGTGGCCTTCCTCCGCGAGCTCGGCTACGGGCCGGACGTGCTGCTCGACACCGCCGGCATCGGCATCAAGCCGATCAGCCCGGAGCGGACCAAGCGGCTGGTGCGGATGGCGATCCAGTACGCCGTCGACAAGAAGTGCCCGAGCGTGACCCTGTGCCACAAGGGGAACATCATGAAGTTCACCGAGGGCGCGTTCAAGGACTGGGGCTACGAGGTGGCGAAGGCCGAGTTCCGCGACAAGGTCGTGACCGAGGACGAGGTGTACAAGGACCACGGCGGCAAGGCGCCGGCCGGGAAGATCGTGGTGAAGGACCGCATCGCCGACAGCATGTTCCAGCAGATCCAGCTGCGGCCGGACGAGTACAGCGTGATCGCCACCCCGAACCTGAACGGCGACTACCTGAGCGACGCCGTGGCCGCGCTGACCGGCGGCATCGGCCTCGCCGCCGGCGCGAACATCGGCGACGGCATGGCGATGTTCGAGGCGACGCACGGCACCGCGCCGAAGTACACCGGCCAGAACAAGGCGAACCCGGGCGCGGTGCTCTTGAGCGGCGCGCTGCTGCTGGAGTTCCTCCAGTGGTTCGAGGCGGCGGAGCTGGTGAACAAGGCGGTGGAGGCGACGTTCGCCGAGGCCGACGCGACGGCGAAGGCGGGGCCGGGCGGGAAGCTGTACGTGACCTACGACATCGCCCGCCAGTTCCCCGGCTACGGCGAGCAGGCCGGCGCCAGCAGCACCGCCTTCGCCGACCGCATCATCCACCACATCGGCAAGTAGTAGGCGACTCGTCGCCCTCCGGGCGAGCGGCCGGCGTGAGCCGGCCGGTCGTTGGTACGGGTGCCCGAGCGGACAACCCGGGTGACCGGGCGCCGTGTCAGACCAAGTCCCGTCGTTTCGAGTTCGGCGGTGGTGGGTTTTCAGGCCGAAGGCCTGAGAGCCCTCAGCCCAGGGCAAGGGAGCGTAGCGACCGCCGCCCTGGGTATCGGAGAGGATGGGGGTTGCAGCCTGAAGGGCTGCGAGCCGGCTCGCAGGCCTTCAGCCTGCGGGGTGATTCGCGCCACCAACCCAGGGCGTTGCCCTGGGCTGAGGGCTCTCAGGCCTTCGGCCTGAAAACCCACCGCCGCCAGACTCGAAGCGACTGGACGTGGTCTGACGCGCGTCCGTGGGGCCGGCTTCCAACCGGCCAGTGTCCGGCCGGTTGGAAACCGGCCCCACGGATACCGATCCACCCGATCGGGTATCAGGCACCTGCACCAACCACCCGCCGGCTCACGCCGGCCGGTCGCCCCGGCGGCTGCGCGGTCGGGTATAACGGGGGGGAACGCTCACCCCCGGACGCCCCACCCATGCCCACCCGCCGCGCCTTCCTCGCCGCCGCCGGCGCCGCCCTCGCCCGCCCCGCCTTCGCCGACGACGCCCCCGCACCCGTCACCGGCCGCGCCGACCCGGCGCTCGCGCCGCTCGACCGGCTGATGACCTCGTTCCTCGCCGACCACGCCGTCCCCGGCGGGGCGCTCGCCGTGAGCCGCCGCGGGCGGCTCGTCTACGCGCGCGGGTTCGGGTTCGCCGACCTCGACCGCAAGACGCCCGTGCAGCCGCGGGCGCTGTTCCGCACCGCCAGCGTCTCCAAGCCGCTCACCGCCGTCGCCGTGATGCAGCTCGTGGAGGCCGGCAAGGTGCGCCTCGACGACCCGGTGCTGAAGTACACCACCCTCCGCCCGCTCCTCGCCGACGGCGCGGCGGCCGACGCGCGGCTGAAGGACGTCACCGTCCGCCACTGCCTCAACCACACCGGCGGGTGGGACCGCGACCGCTCCGGCGACCCGATCGGGATGCCCGCGACGATCGCCCGCACGACCGGCGCCACCCCGCCGGTGCCGGTGTCGTACGCGGACGTGATCCGCTACACCCTCGGCCGCCCGCTCGACTTCGACCCCGGCGCCCGGTTCGCGTACTCGAACGTCGGCTACCTGCTCCTCGGCCGCGTCGTCGAGGCGGCGAGCGGGGTCGGCTACGAGCGATACGTGAAGGACCGCGTGCTGGCGCCGGTCGGCGTGACGACGGCGGCGCTCGGCCGCGCGCTGCCCGAGAGCCGCCCGGCCGACGAGGTGCGCTACTACGACGCGAAGCGCGCGACCGGCACGTGCCTGTACCCGCCGCGCGCCGGTCAGCGCGTGCCGTTCCCGGACGGCGCCGGCAACCTCGAAGGGTACGAGGCGCACGGCGGCTGGGTCGCCTCGGCGGTCGACCTGGTGCGGTTCGCGGCGGCGTTCGAGGACCCGGCGCGGAGCCCGCTGCTGTCCGCCGCCTCGGTCCGCGCGATGTGGGACCGCCCGGCCGGCGCCGCCGGGCACGACGCGGAGGGGAACCCGAAGCCCGTGTACTACGGCCTCGGGTGGAACGCCCGCCCGGTCGAGGGCGGCGAGAACGCGTGGCACACCGGGCTCATCAGCGGAACGTCCACGATCCTGGTGCGCCTGGCCGGCGGGGTCTGCTGGGCGGCGCTGTTCAACACCGACCGCGGCGCGGACGGCCGCGTGCTCTCCGGCGTGGTCGACCCGTTGGTGAACCGGGCGATCCGCGAGGTGGCGGCGTGGCCGACGGGGGAACCGCTCGGGAAATGACGGAGGGTTTTCGCCGCCCGCGCCGTTCTTCGGGTGGAGCGACCGAACCCCCGGAGGCCGTCCGATGCTCGCCGCCCTCGCACGCCAACTGACGCCCGACGCCACCGCCGTCCCCGACGCCGAACTCCTCGACCGGTTCGTGCGCGCGGCGGACGGGGCGGCGTTCGAGCTCCTGGTGTGGCGGCACGGGGCGATGGTGTGGGCGACCGCCCGGCGCGTCTTGGGCGCCGACCTCGCCGCCGCGGAGGACGCCGCGCAGGCCGCGTTTCTGGCGCTGGCGCGGCACGCCGGCCGGGTGCGCGGCGGGTCGGTCGGGCCGTGGCTGCACCGCGTCGCCGTCCGCGCCGCCCTCGACCTCCGCACTGACGGCCGCGGGCGGTGCGAGCTCCCCGACACCGACCCCGTCGACCCACATCCCGGCCCGGAGTGCGTCGCCGCCGACCGCGAGGAACGCGGGCTCATCGACGCGGCGGTGAACGCGCTGCCCGACCGGCTGCGGGCGGCGTTCGTCCTGTGCGAGCTCGAAGGGCGGTCGAACGCGGACGCGGCGGCGCTACTCGGGTGCCCGGTGGGCACGGTCGAGTCCCGGCTGACCCGCGCCCGGCAGCGGTTGCGAGCCGTGCTGTCCGCCCGCGGGGTGACGCCGGCGCTGGCGGTCGGCGCGGCCGCGCTGCCGGCCTCGACGCGGGCGGCGCTGGTGAACGCGGCGGGCGCGTCGGCGGCGGTGCGGGCGCTGGCGGCCCGGGCCATCCGCGGGCACGCGGCGCCGCTGCGGGCGGTGGTCGTGGCGGGGCTGGTGCTCGTGGCGACGGCCGCCGGGTTCGGGCTCGCCGCCGACCCGCCGCCGCCGCCGCGGCCGGTCCCGACGGAGGAGGCGAAGGCGAACCCGCCGGCGCCGAAGGCGGACGCGAAGGCGCCCGCCCCGGCCGACGACTCGCCGCCCCGGCCGGTCGCCCGGTTCGGCTCGACGCGGCTGCGGCACGGGGCGGCGGTGCGCGACCTGGCGTTCGCGCCCGACGGGCAGCGGCTGGCGTCGGTCGCCGGCGACCACACCCTCCGCGTGTGGGACGCCTACACCGGCGAGGCGGTGTACACCGTCCGCCGCCACGACCGCTCGTTCGACCGCGTCGGCTACGCCGACGGCGGGAAGACGCTCCTCGCGGTGAGCGCCGAAGGGCCGGCCGACCTGTGGCGGCTCGACCCGAAGACCGGCGCGGTGCTGAAGCAGTTCCCGCTGCCGGTCGAGCGTCCGTCGCGCGCCGTCACCCGGTTCACGCTCGACGGCGCCCGCCTCGCGCTCGCCGACCCGGTCGCGCGGCGGGTCTCGGTCACCGACACGAAGACCGGCGAGGCCGTGTGGGCCGCCGACCTGCCGCGCCCGGACGTGCCCACCGCCGTCGCGTTCACGGGCGACGGGAAGGTGCTGGCCGTGGCGACGAACGGCGGCGCCGTCCGGCTGTTCGACGCCGCGACCGGCGCCGCCGGCGCCGTGGTCCGCGAGGAGGGGGCGAACTTCGCGCAGGTCGTGCTGTCGCCGACGGGCGTGGTGGTGGCGGCGGCCAGCGCCGACCCGGCCGGTGGGGTCGTGGCGTGGGACACGAAGACCGGCGCGGTGCGGTGGCGGAGCCCGGCCGGCGCCGACCGGGCGCTCGTCGCCGCCCGCGACGGCAAGCTCCTCTTCCGCGGCGCCACCGGCGCCACGTCGTCCACCCTGTACGCCCCGGACGGCACCCTGCCGAACACCTGCGGCGTGCCGGGCACGTTCTTCGAGGGCGTGTCCGGCGCCACCGCGGTCGCCGCCTACGCCGGCCCCCACCACTACGACGACGACCGCGTCGCGTTCGGCCTCCCCGGCGGCGGCATCGGCGTGTTCGGCCTGCACACCGACCGCCAGGGGAAGGCGCTCGCCGCGGCCGACCCGCTCGCCGCGCCGGCCGAACTGCGGTTCGCGCCGGACGGCAAGACGCTCCGCGCCCGGGCCGGCGACTGGTACGAGTGGGACGTGGCGACCGGCAGGCAGACCCGGCTGACGACCGCCGGCACGACCGGCAAGCAGCCGCTCGCGCCGGACGGCCGGCTCACCGCGCGGCTCATGTCCTACGGCCCGCCCCCGGGCCGGGTCGACATCAACAACGGGTCCACCGTGGAGGTCCGCGACGCCGCCACCGGCCGGTTCGCGTACCTGCTCCGCGGCCCGGACTACCGCGCGGCGTGGTACGCCTTCACCCCGGACGGCGCCGGGCTGATGGGCGCCGGCGAGGACGGCCCCCTGCGGGTGTGGGACTACGCCACCGGGGCCGAGCGGTTCGCCCTCGTCGGCCACACGGCGCCGCCGCGCCACCACGCCTTCTCCGGCGACGGGAAGGCGCTCGTGACGGCGGCGCGGAACGCCCCGCCGGCGCCGCTGCCGGTGTTCGTGTGGGACCTGACGACCGGGCGGCCGCGGGCCGCGCTCGACCCCGGGCGCCGGGTCGACGGGGCGGCGGTGTCGCGCGACGGCGGGCGGGTGGCGACGCTGGAGGGGGCCGCCCCCGGCCGGGCCGACGGGGCGCCGCGGGTGACGGTGTGGGACACGGCGACCGGGGCGGTGCTCGTCCGGGTGCCGCTGGCCGACGAGGGCGGGCCGGTCGCCCTGAGCCCGGACGGCGCCCTGGTGGCGGTCGCGCCCGCGGCCCGCCCGGCGGCCGTGCGGGTGTTCGCCGTGACGGGTGGGGCCGAGCGGTTCGTGTTCCGGCACGCCGGGGCGGTCACCGGGCTGGCGTTCCGCCCCGACGGCCGCACCCTCGCCGCCGCCAGCCACGACGTGCCCGTCACCCTCTGGGACGTGGGCGGCGCGGCGCGCTGACCGCCGTCAGTCGAGCCCGTGCGTGCGCGTCCGCTCGCAGTCCCGGCACCGGCCGGTGCCGAGGTCGAACGCGACTTCGACGTCGAACCGGTGGTAGTGTCTCAGTGTGGTGGGACCGGCGTCCCGCCGGTCGTGAACGGGAGACCGGCGGGACGCCGGTCCCACCACACTGAGACACTACCGAACCGGTGTACTGCTCGGCCCAGTGCCGGCCGGACACCTCATACCGAATCGCGTGGATTCCTCGCCGTCGGAGCCCGGAGCGTGAGCGACGGGGTCGCGTACCCCCGCGCTCACCAGGAGTTTCGGGTCCGGCGGCGGTGGGTTTTCAGCCCGAAGGGCTGGGAGCCCTCAGCCCAGGGCAAGGGCCGAAGGCCCGCCGCCCTGGGTTCGG
>VFQN01004123.1_pt1 | contig 19586 bp, 28 predicted proteins | sample 3512371 | NCBI WGS metagenome assembly VFQN01 (sample SAMN10412370, study PRJNA504923) | tailings metagenome | isolation source: Replicate 2 from Balatoc abandoned mine | place: Philippines: Itogon, Benguet | collected 2017-08-28 | reverse complement strand
CGTACTTTTACTACTACTACCACCTCTACCTCGCGTTACTAGTACTTTGTTCCCCCCCCACACATGCACACTGCTAACCCACCCCGCAGCACCTCCACTGACAACTTCCCCCCTCGCACGCCCCAAGCACACACCCATCCAGCTGCTGCCCCCATACTGTTAACCCACACAGTGCCCCAACCCACCCGGCAGCAACTCCATGGACAGCCCCCCCTCGCATGCCCCTAGCGCACACCCACCTAGTTGCTTCCCCCATACTGTCAACCCACCCGGCCCGAACCCACCCGGCCCGAACCCACCCGGCCCCAACCCACACAGTGCCCCAACCCACCCGGCAGCACCTCCACTGACAACTTCCCCCCTCGCACGCCCCAAGCACACACCAACCTAGCTGCTGCCCCCATACTGTTAACCCACCCGACTCCAACCCACCCGGCAGCATCTCCATGGTCAGCCCCCCCTCGCAGGGCGGCCAGTGGTCCTTGGGCGCCACCAGCCACCCCTTCTTCAGCGCCAGACCGCGCCGCCGCCCGCCGCCGCCGCCGCCGCCCATGCCGCGCTGCGCCGCCGCAAAGCGCCGCGCCTCCGCCGCCGCCGCACGGTCCTGGCGGTCCACCGCAGACACCACGTCCGACCCGAAGATGCGGCGGAGCTGCGAGAGGGCATAGGTTCATCAGGTTGGAGGGGTTCAGCCGGTTGTCTCGTGTATGAGCGTGAGGGTGCGGTCGCTCTAGCGGCTTCAGGGGCCGTGTGGCGTGCGCCGGGCGGTTGTAATACATGTGCCGGAGCTGCGGGGGACATGGGGAGGTGACTGTTGAACGGGGGCAAGGAGGGGGATGGTGTCAGACCGGCAGCGGTCCTGGCGGTCCACTGCCGACACGACAACCGCGCCGAAGATGCGTCGAAGCAGCGGGGGGTGCAAGGGATAAACAAGGAGGTTACTGGGGAAAACGAGGTCTTCCCCATGCACAACCGTGAGGCTTGGGCTGCTTCTAGCGGCTTCAGGGGCTGCCTGCCGTGCACCGTGCACCGTGCTTATGTAGGGTCAACGGGGTGGCAGGGAAAGAGGTGGAGGGAAAAGGTAGTCCTTTCAGGCAGCTTCCCAGCACCTGGTGCCCTGCAGTCAACCCACCTCGTCGTCCCCACGCAGCCCCTTGACGTCCACACACAGCACCGACGCCGAGCAGGATGCTGAGGTACTACCAGGCGGTTAACCCACCTCGTCGTCCCCACGCAGCCCCTTGACGTCCACACACAGCACCGACGCCGAGCAGGATGCTGAGGTACTACCAGGCGGTTAACCCACCTCGTCGTCCCCACGCAGCCCCTTGACGTCCACACACAGCACCGAGGTAGAGGAAGAGGTGGAGGGCCCGGAGGTGGAGGCGGAGGGCGCGGCCGCGTCGCCGCCTGCGCCGCTGGACGAGGCCACTGGGCCCACCTGCGGCGCGTTTCCAGGCAGGCACCGCACACGTGGCTCAACACTGGCACGTGTCAGGCAGGGTGCGAAGCAGTACTGTGGTAGCTTGTGTATACGGTACGGTACGTACGACAGCACACGGGCGTGCATGGGGCAGCGGTATGCGGAGGGCCCAGGTGGTCTGGCAGCGCGCTTCAGCCGTGCACGTGGGTGCTGTGTGGACTCTTATGTGCAGGGCGTGCTGGTCCCGGACCCTCCGCCAGCGTGCGTTCGTGCCCTGTGTTTCGACCCTGGCTCCCCAAGGAGCAGGCGCCCCCATCCCATGGCGCGCCTGCTGCGGCCCCCATCATGTACGGCAGTGTGGCACAACACGAGGCAACGGTGCACCCCATGGACCTCACAGGGCTCGCCCCGCAGCGCAGCGCAGCGAGAGTGGCACCGGGAACGATGCTGTCATGCATGCAGAGGCGTCCAGCGCCCCCCCCCTCTTTCCCCCCTCCTCACCGTGGTAAGGTTAAGCTCCCGCACCACACCTCAGCCAACGTGCCCTACACGACCCACCCCTGCGGCAACTCCGTACTCCCCTTCCCCCCTCACCGTGGTCAGGTTGAGCTCCCGCACCAGCTGCTCAATGTCATCCTCCAAGCTGCCGCCCCCGCCCCCTGCAGCCGCCCCCTTGCCGCCCTTGCCGCCCTTTCCCCCCTTGGCCCCCTTACTCCCCTTGCCCCCCGCCCCTGCCCCTGCCCCTGCCCCTGCTCCCGCCGCAGCTGCCTCTTCATCGCTCCCCTCTGCGCCCCCTCCCCCCTGTCCGCCCTTCTTCTTCGCTGCTGCTTTCTTCTTTTTCTTAGCAGATTTGGACGCGGGTGCGGACGCGGCCGCCTTGCTGCCAGGACCCGGGCCTGCTGCAGCTGACTGCTGCCTGCGCTGCTGCTGCTGCTCCTGCGCGTCATCGCCAGAGCCGTCTTCCGGCCCGCCACAAACCCCTTCCCCCTGCTGCTGCTCCTCGTCCTCGTCGTCCTCCTCCTCCGCCCCGCCGTCCTCCTGCAATACAAACAATTACAGCATGGGCAAGCGTCCAGGGTGCTAACATGATTTAGCGGATTTAAAGCCGAGACAGCTTCCATGTACAACAGCTGTTAATAGGAGGCGTGCCGTTGGGTGGAACCACAGGTAGCCTCTGCATGGGTGTTGGGCGGTGGTGGTATCAGGTCCACCTGACAGCCCTACCCCTGCCACTGCTGCAACCTACTGACCTCTATCCGTCCACCCCTAGACGACCCCCCTCGGTCTACTAGAAGCCAGAAGGACCTTTGCGGCACGTGGCTAGGCCTCCCACACACCTCATCGCTCAAGAGATCGAACGGGTTGAAGGGTGCCTTCTGGCCCTTAGGCACCGGCTCATCGTCGCTCAGGTCCTCGTTAAGGTCTTCCGGATCGTCGCTTTTTAGCTGCGGGCTTTGCTGCTGGAGCTGCTCCTGCAGCCTGCGCAGGTGGCGCGCTGCCATGCGTCAAGGGCGGGACTGCAATGCGTCCTCCAGCTACCCACGGTATTAAAGCAGCAGGCAAGTTCGGCGAATGGACGATCGACGATGTCTCGAGTGTGGCAAACGTGTCAGAGAACTGTGTGGCACGACACAAGACTGCAACCCATGCGTGTGCCCCAAACTTAGGGCGAAGTTGATGTAGCAAATTGTGCAGCTGCTCGGATGCACGGCTGCTGCGTGAAACAGGGCTGGCGTGAAGTGTTCAATGCAAACCGTACTGCTTTCGCCCCGTTCAACCTGTCTCTTTCCTGGCATTGTATCTGCATAGTCCTGCCCCAAGCGTGATAGGTTCTTGCAGTTTAGAGTGCAGCACGTCACGCCTTTAGGGCCCCCAAACTTGTCCGAGACTCAGGCACAGACCAGCCATGTCGATGAAGACGCTTGCCGACTACATTAGGTGGAGGAATAAGGAACCTATTCGCGCAAAAGTTGAAGAGTGGCGGCCTCCTGTGCCCTCCATCAACTACGATAAGCCCCAAAACGACGTCCTCTCGCGGCTGGACAAGGACCCAATCATCCGTCGTGTGCTAGTCAACCCCAAGGTACCTGCTCCGCGCGCGTTCCCCATCCTGGGCTCGCCGGGCTACCAATTCTTCGCGGGACTCTGGACCGGGGCCATGCTGACCTTCATCTTCACCAGCAAGGCTCTGGGCCGCAAGGAGGTGGAGGACCTCGTCAAGTATGACCCGGCTTACTTCCCGGAGTACGCGAAGACGCACTAAGCAGCAGGAGCCGGCTCGGTGTAGCCCAGGCGTGAGCACAGGGGGGCCGAGCTGTTGGCTGGGTGCAACAGCAGTTGGGGTCACCGCACGGTCAGAAGCAGGCGGCACGCGTGGGCATGATGGCATGGCGTGCGCACGTCAGCTGGGGACAAAGGACTGTCATCAAGGCAGCTCTGCGAGCTGCGGGTGTGCTGCTGGAGCACGAGCTTGGTGGCGGTACATTCCCCTGAGCGGACAGGAGCTGCATGTTTAGAGGCAAGGCCTCTTGGCTTATCATCTAGTTGACTGTAGAGCAGGTGTCGAGCTGCGACTAACTGGGGTGTAGGAGCGGATCGGAAGTGTATGGACTGTTACTGAGGCTGCAGACGGTGTTCGCACTTGTCTCGTCTTTTGGCTGTGCATGGGGCATGGATAGGCATCGGGCTCTTTGTGGTGTGTTGGCCAAGCGAACTCGGACTCCCTACGAACTCGTGGACGTGTAAATAAGAGTGGTACGGAGACGGTGCAGTTTCATCCCATGGGCTTGTGGGGTGGATTGCATGTGGGGAAGTGTAGCGCAACCAAGCAGCTCGGTGTGCAGCAGCCAGGCACGCACAGCTGCGCTTAGGCATGCACAGCGTTGGATGACCTTGACTGTGGATGGGGACGTACTCGACAGGGGAGTTCCCATGGAAGCAGCAAGCAGCAGGAAGTGCCCAGCCGGCAGGCACCACATGGAGCATTCCATGACCACATACCAATTCTGTGCGCGCTTGGTGGGGGCAAGGCGGGGAGGCCAGCTTCCTGGGCAGGGCTGAGCGAAGGCGCATGACACAAGTACGGTACCGGTACTTCCTAGTGCCTACCAGAGAGCGTGCCTCTTTGTGATCACACATCGCAGCATTCTTCATGCGGTATTGGGTAATGAACTCAGTGCTCACCCCCAGAGCCCCAGTGCACATGACCGTCTCCCATGCTCAGACGGGGGACGCAGCTCACCCTCGTGTGTTGTAGGTAGGTGGCATCTAAAGGAGGAAGCTTCAGGCTACACAGCTGTAGCAGGACAGGTTTACACAATGCTGGCGCATTCCCGCTCGCTTGAGTGCACAAAACGGATTCAGCTTTCCAGCATCAGCACGCAATAGCACTGGCGGACACCACTTCCGCTGTGGTGCTAATGTGCACGCGCACGTCCCAGGTACACAATGCCGGTACATACACACAAAACGCCGTTCATGCATGGATGAGGTCAACCACTAGTCAACACTAGTCACGTCAGCCGTCGGGCGTACTACTTATGACTGTTTAATGTCTGCGGCTCTACCCGGGAGCTTAGTACACTGCAGTATGTAAAGTCACAGTCCCCGTCAAACTAAGAACGTACGGCAAAGGTCAGATGCCAGTGGCACACAATAGGTGCCATGTCCAAAAATTACCGCCCGCTTAAACCACGTCCTTCTGTCCCTAAAAGCCTGCCTGGGCACGCTAACCACATCCTAGGCTTCTGGCCTCGCTGGTCTAGTTCCTCTTCGGTAGATGCTACCACCTTCGAGCGACCTGCCTCCTGTCGTACGCTATGCTACTGCTGCCTAACAGCCGTGTGTGTGCACATGTCACGCCTGGTGACTTCAGACAAGCTATGGGGTAGCCTTCGGCCCTGCCGCCCAAGGCCCCCAACTGAAACCTAAACAGGAACCCCGCATCAGCCTCCTTACCCCTTACCCTTACCCAGCGAACCGCCATGATCTACACCGCGCAGACAGCGCTCGCACGGCCACTGCGGCGATACGAGGCCCCCTTACCCAGCGGACCGCCGTGATCCACACCGTGCAGACAGCGCTCATACAGCCACTGCGGGAATACTAGCCCCCCTTGTCCCACGTACCGCCGCGTCCTACACCATCGCAGGCAGCGTTTACACGGCCACTGCGGCGGCGCGCTGCTCTTTGTTGGGGTCTGCCGAGTTGTCGGCGCCCGGCTCCGCCGCGTCCAGGATGCGCTGCAGCGTGGCCAGCCCCAGCGGCGTGCACTTGTAGCAGAAGGGGTTGCCACGGCCGCCCTGGCCGGAGCGGACCAGCTTGCCCTGGGTCACGAGCCTGTGGAAGGACGTCAAAGGCGGCGAAGGTGGTAGGGCTCAGCCGACAGGGCGCAAAGTAGTTCCCTACCTCCAGGAGTACACAGCAAAATGACTATGTCGCGTCAAGACACGGCATTGCGGGGGTGACTGCACACAGGCACCGTTGTGGGAGCTGTCGCGGTGCAACTGTCAACTCACAGTCGCAGGGCCTTGGACGTGTCGGGGTTGTTGCCCAGCGCCGCGCGGATCTCCTTCTCGTACACCAGCTGGCTGGACACCATGCGCAGGATGATGACGCAGTTGACCACCACCTTGGAGATCTGCAGGGACGGCGTACGGCATCGCACAAAGTCAGGGCCGGCATCCAACGTCCGCACTTCAACATTCCAGCAGCCCACAACAGCGCCAGCCTAGCAAGGACCTTGCAGGGTTGGAACGGAGCTCGACCCACCGTGGCTGGATCCCGCGCTTTCCGCTTCTTCTCAGCGGGCTGCAGCTCCTCCCGGACCATGGGCGCCTTGCGCTTGCGGCTGGGGTCCCCGCCGGCCGCACCGCCGTACACGCCGCGCACACCGCGCCGCCCGTCCCCGCCATAGTCCTCGTCGCTGTCCTCGTCCTCGAACTGCTCCTGCTCCTCCTGCTCCTCGTGCTCCTCCTGGTGGTGCTGCACCTGCCCCATATGGTGCCCCGGGTGGTGGTGCGGCATGGGCGGCATGGCGCTGTGGGGGCCGACGTAGAAGTCGGTCTGCGGCGCGGCGCAGCGCAGACCATGGGCGAGTGTTGAAGCGGGTATCACAGGTCCCTCATCCGTAGTTGCTGTTGTACTACATTACGTGTAGCCACAATGCTGTTATTGATGCACAGTCATACACTACGACGCATCACAGGTCATTATACTGAACTGCTGCCGTACAAGTTACATGTGGCCGCAGTGCTGCTATGGACGCGGTCATATGCAACGGTAGGCGCGTCCACGTGTGCTGGACTTACGTCGTAGCCGAATGGCCCTCGCGGCACGGGCGGCGGCGCGCCCTTGCTGGTCCGGCGGGCAGCAGGCTGCGCCGCAGGTGCGGGCTTGTTGTGGTACTCGGTGGTCATGATGGAGTCCTCATACCTGTATAGAAGGGCCATAACACACAATAATTTAATGGATTTGCAAGGTATTGCATGCGACCGTCAACGAAAGCGGCGCGTGACATCCTCGTTTGGAGCATACAACTCTTGGCCGGCACAAGACCCACCGCTTGGGCAGCGTGATTGGCCGGCCGCCGCCAGAGCCCGTCTCGGTTGTGGTGCGCCTGGATGACGGCCCCTGCCCACCCAGGTGCTGCATGGAGCCCGGTAGCTGCAGCGGCGGCGGCGGGGGGATCTCCAGGCTGCTCAGAGGCATCATCGGGAAGCCCGGCAGCGGCCCCACACCCATCGGGCCCCCGGGCCAACAGCCTGGCTCCACCCCCTCGATCAGGTAGCCGGGTTCAGACCGCTGCCTGCCAGCAACCGGCTGGAAGGCGCCGCGGCCCTGCATGGCCGCGGCCGCTGAGCCGTTGGACGAGCGGCGGGCTCCTGGGATGAGGGCCGGCAGGCCGGCGCTACCACCCGAGCCGGGAGCCCCGCCAGCTGAGGAGGGTGCAGAGAGGTGGTCCGGCGTGGCGCCTGGATGGTGGTGGTCGAGGCTCGTGGAGCGGTGCTTCAGCCGTTGGGTGCGCCTGCGGAGGGCACAAGCAGAAATGTAAGTACGCAAAACGTGTTACTAGAAGATGTAAGAAGGCCCTATGTGCAAATAGTGCCGCCCAACCCGTTGGATTCCTGACCCACATCAGCGTAACCGAGTAAGAGGCGCACCTGGACACGCCACCGTGACCGCCGCCGCTGTCCGGAAGGTTTGGCGTCGACCCCAGCTGGTACTGCAGCGAGGGTCCAGGCGAGTCAGTGCGCTGAGGCAGCCCCCTGCCGCCCAGCAGCCAGTCCTGCCCGTCACCGGCAATATGAAGCGGCGGCACCGCTTCCGGCCCCACCTGCTGCTGCTGTTGCTGCAGCAGCAGCAGCGCCTGCGGCGGCAGCTGCTTGCCGCCGCCTGACTGCCGGCCCGCAGCCCCAGCCGGTGCTGCCCCCATCGGCAGCGACATGTACGGCATGTACAGCTGCGAAGCAGACGGCTTCCGGCCGCCAATTGATGGCGGGCACATGAGCGCGCCAGCGCTGCCCGGCTGCCCTCCTCCGTTGCTGCCAAGCCCCCCACCCATGCTGGATAGCCGCCGGCGCGGGTTCGTATCCAGGGCGGAGAGGCCGTCGTCTTGCAGCTCCCCACTAAGCCACGCCGGCGCGTTCGGGTGCAGCGCGGGATCGTACCCGCCGTACATCCAGCTGCCTCCGCTGCTGGTACTGTTTGGAGGAAAGCCTGCCCAGTCATAGCTGCCCATGCTGGCGGCGGCGCCCACGCCTGAAGGAGGGTAGCCGGGCCAGGAGATGCGGGGCAGCGGGTCGTCCAGGTTGTGGGGTAGCGTGAGGGGCGTGAGGCCGCCAGCCGGGACGCTGCCAACCCCGGAGCCGTCACCGTTGCCCAGGCCGTTTGCGGTGCCGGGCCGATCGGAGGACGGCAGCTGCCCTGCCGTGCCGCCGGAGTTGGCCGCGGGTGCGGTAGGCATGGTGCCAGAGTCCTGCTGCTCGTGCCGGCCGCCGTTGCGCAGATGGATGACTGCTTCCAGCCCCAGCTCGTCGCTCTCCACTCCGCTGCCGCCGCTGCTGCCGTTATCACCCCCTGCCTTACCAGCGGCACAAGCTGGCATGTCACTGGTCGGGTTGCTTCCCCCGTCCGAGTTGATGCCTTGGCCGGCCGGGCACGCGGTGCCGCTGCTTGCCCTCGGGCCGCTGACCTGCCCTTGAGGCTGCTGCCTGCCATCGCCTTGCTCCGCAGGGTTAGGCATGCCCCCGGGCATCCCGTGCTGCGGCATACCAGGGTGAGCGTGCGGGTGAGGCTGCATGGGGTGGAAGGCGCCCGGGTGCATTCCGGGGTGGGGCCCGGGGCCGTAGGGAGGGGGCATGTAGTACGGGTGCATGCCTGGTCGGTAGTAGGCAGGGTGAGGCGGCGGGTAAGGTGGGGCTCCGGGGTGGCCTGGGTGGCAGCCGGGCATGGGAACGTAGCGGCCGTCTTGGGTCGTGTAGAACGGAGGACGCGGGCCGGCGAGGGGGTGAGGCGGTGGCGGGTAGCCAGGGTGGTGGTAGGGCGGCATCATGTGACCTGGCGGCGGCGGGTGGTAGGGCGGTCTCATGTGCGGCGGCGGGTACGCGTGGGGATCCCCGTACGGTGGGGGCGGCATGTAGGGGTAGCCTCCCGGCATCGCCCCCGGGTGGTGGGGTGGAGGCGGCGGCATGCTGCTCGGCTGTGGCTGCATGTGGGCCTGCCCGGAGCCGGTTGATGCAGTAGCAGCGGGCATGGGTGGCCCCGGCCTTTGGCCGGGCCCAGAGCTGGTCGGATGCTGCTGCTGCACCTGACCCCCACTGGACGTGGGGAGCGATTGCGCAGCTGGGCCGGGCTGCCCGATGGAAGATGTAGGAGGTTGGGAGGGGGCTGGCATGGAGTTCGTCGCTGCCCCCAGGTGCTGCCCCGCTCCCGTAGATGAGTCACCAGCAGGGTGCGTCGTAGGTGCTGCCTGCGGGTGGCCAGACGCTGCCGCTCCCATGTCCCAATGCGGGCCTGAGGGTGGAGGCAGCCATCTGCCGGGCATCTGGGCTGGGCGTTGGGATGCATTGGCTGCCCCCTGCCCACACGAGTCTGGGGAGATGTGTGCTGCTCCGTGGCTGGACGGTGCGTGGCCATGCTCGGCCTTGACTACGACTGCTATCTGCTCATGCACCGCTGTCCCCATCTGCAAGCAAGTACCATGCAAAACAGGTCAGTAAGATATTGCCATAACAGCGGCCAAGTCATGGTGTGCAGAGAGGTACGGGTGGACGACCAGGCAGGTCAGGTGCATGCAACACAAACTGGCAACACAAACGGAACAGAGCCGTTGCGAAAGGCGCTGATTTCCCAAGTTGTTATAGTGCAGGAAACCCAGGACAACGATCGCATGTGCAGCCTTTTACCTTGTCGGTACCGGGTTCAGACTTGATCGTGGGTTGGCTGGGTGCTTGTTGCGTGGAGGCACCCACGGCAGACTGGCAGCCGCCTGGAACGGAGTGGCCTGAGGACTGTTGTTGTAGCCCATAGCCCTGGTGGACTGACGCACTGTTGCGCATGCATGCTGGAACTGCTCCAGAGTCCAAGTGTCCAGGTCCACGGCTAGCCATGTATGTTTGCGCGACGGGGGCCATCAGTGACGGTTTGCCTTGCGCACTGCCGATACTATGGCTGTGGTCCGCTGCGGCTCCGCTGCCAGCTCGGGTGGGCAGACGTGTATGACTTGCATCATTAGCTGAAGCTGTGCATGTTGGTCGGGGTATGCCAGGCTCTGCAGCCTCGGCGTCAGCCACCATGTCGCCCGTGCTGCAGCCCCGGTAGCGCTCACAGCCAGCGCAGTGAACGAATTCTCCTTATGAATTTATACGGTAGCTTATTTCGTCATTTGCTATACTGTGACAAGGAAACGTCGCAGGGAAGGAGCTGCTGCAGGCACCAGCGTAGATGTCCTGTGTCAGCGTCTAAGCCAACTGTGTCACGATAGAAACGCAACATATTGAGCTGTATAGTTCATAACTTTTTGCCTGTCAGTCACGCCAAAGGTAGCATTTGCCGGTAGCAATTGACAGTTGCGTTTTCTCCTCGGCTAGGCTAGGCTGTGGTAAGTTGAACTATATGTGAGTGTGTAGTAAATTGTCAAGATGTCTTGCTATTCGCCGAAGGGAGCAGGTACAGGCGGACCTCCTCATGCGTTCATCTGTCTCCATCTTGGGGTTTGAAAACGGAAAACGGCTGGCCGCGCCCAGGCACAACGGTCAGGTATGTGACTTGAGTGCATGTTACTTACATAAAACCTAGCGGACCACGTGCGGGTGTTTTGTAGGAACCCTGTAGTGAGATTTCGGGAGCCGATGACTACTCGCCGACCAACTGTTGTGCTTCACAGGAAGCCCCTCGATTGATAGTATGATGCTATACAACTGGATTGATGTGTGCTGAGGGGCCGTGCCTGACTCAGGCTGGGCAGGCCTGGGAAAGGGCGGAGCGGTGGCGTAAAAAAGGGCGTTTCCACACTGCTTCTTGATTATAACAAAATTTAAATCTTGGTGAATAGGGTTATTTTCCGGTGCATATTCCCACGCTTTCGTTGCTGTGGCGTGCGGGGCAGCAGTAGCAGGACACGTGCTCGTGCCAGACACCCCGGAAACGTTCGACGGTCTGGTGCTCTGGGGACTATGGTGCACGAAATGGCACTTATTACCGGTCCCATAGTTCAGGTCGGGTGTGAAAGCAACCTGTACAGGCCTGCCCACCGGAGCTTGAGCCTGCCCCACACAAATGCTGGCCACCGGTAGTTCCTGGTTGTACAGTCTACCAATCACCTGATCTTGCCGTACAGCACAGACCAACTTGACATGGCTTCTAGGGCTGGTGGACCTGGTCAGGGGTGGCGGAAAGGGCCGGGCGGCAAGTGTTGCACATGGTTGCCGAGGGGCTTGGGACCCGTGCTAGCTGGTGCTAGAGGCCCACCCTTCAAGGTGTGCTTGCCGGGCAAAGCTGAGGCTGTCCCAATGCTGTTGCTACTGCACCAGCCAACCCGAAACACATACGGTATGCAACGTGCTTCTCGCAGCTACATGGCGTGGGAGCGAAGAAGAAGTGCCAAGTGATTGCGCGTGAGGGATAAAGCGGGCACGTAAGACATAACTTGCTTAACCGTTGGCCCGGAGCGCCGTGGGGCCCTTGATCCTGCCGTTATGCGCCCATCGTATCAGCATGGGCACCTAGAGAGGTGCAGAGGTCTGGAATGTGAGAAACAAACCGTCACAGGGCTGGGGTCAGCTGGGGTCCTGTAGCAGTCAGCCAGTTTAGGTTCAGTCCATAGTCCGTCAGCCTGTTGACCAGTCGTACGCAGGGGAGTGGCGACTAAGCCCCGCCCTCCGCGCTACCCCACTTCTTATGCATTACTCGTTTCTTATGCATTACTCGTCCGTATGGCCCCCTGCTGACTCTTCGGGCGCACCCCATTTGGGTCTGTAACTGTAACTGTAACTGTAACTGTAACTGTAACTGTAGGTCTGTAGCTGTCAGCGTTGCGGAACAGGGTAGCGCTACTACTGCACTACTACTGCGCTACTACTGCAAAAGCGTGGGCGGGCCCACGTCCCTACGGCATGGACAGGGGCATGGAGTGGCACGGGGTGCATATCATTTGCATGTGGCAGCAAGCGTCGTGCACGGCGCCACCAGTTGACAAGTGCGGTTGCCCTGCAGAAGGCAGCTTCCGGATATCCACGCTGCGTGACCAGGCAACGCAGGACAAGGGAGATGGTCGCAGGACGGCAGGAGCTGGCAGGATGAAGGGCTACACTGGAGGCCAAGCAAGCTCCAACCCCTCCGAAGGCCGCAGGCATGACATAGGGCTCCCCTCAGCGTGTCCCCAGTCTGGGGCGGGAGATGGCATAAAAGCTCATTGCTGCTCTTGACAGCAGCTTGAAAGCCTGCTGCAATCGTTGGGATACTTGTATGGCAGTTAGTTCTGAGCCACCAGGGGCCCCTGGCACGAGCGGTACCTCCCGTGGGCACGCCCCTGCATGGCACGCTTCATGCACGGCACGTGCCCAATGTCAACATGGCCGAAATCCCGAAACGCTCTAGAGCATGGCTTGCAGAAGTTGAACGCCTTCAGTCCATGAGTCCAGCTTTACACTTATCCCAGTCCAATACGTCAACACGTCATTTGACGCACTCGGTTAGCCCTGAGCCCGTAGCCCCACCAACTCCTGCCAGTCGGTCACCAGTTGCGACGGTCTCGCGCCGACTACAGTATCGCATCAGCTTACACTATGCTGCCCATATAACGTAGAATGTCGGGTAGCTCGCTGCTCTCCGCAGGGCTGTCATTCGCGGTCCGGGCCCCTACCAAGTTGAGACAGCTGTTTCAGCAAGCCGCGCGTTCCTATGTCCAGTGGCGGCTTCCTTCGTCCTGGCAGCAAGGCTAGCTCCGCTTTTGGGCTAGCCTTTGACCGCCCGGCTAGAGGCGACCGCGATGACACAGGCGATGGAAGCAGAAGAGCGAAGCGGCCGCGCGAGCAGGAGCATAAACCACCTGCCTCCAGCTCTGATAGTGACAGCGAGGGCGGGGGAGAGGGTCCTTCCCTGCCTTCCCTAAACCCGACTTACCGTTACGGGGACCCCAACCTGCCGGTCTCAAAGCACCGGCGACAGATCCTTTACGCGGTTGAGACGCATGCGACAACCATCCTGGTCGGCGAAACAGGAAGCGGCAAGACGACGCAGGTGGGGATTGCACGGGGCGCGGGGGGCATTGGGGTTGCGAGGGGTGCGTGGGGGTTGTGGGGGACTGTGGAGGGTGCAGGGGATGCTGGGGGAGGGCAGGGGAGTGCGGGCGGCCAGAGGCTTCGCTGCCCAGGTTTGAATGGGTACGTCGGGGTGGAGTGGGGCGGGGTGGGATGTGGGCGTTGGTGGAGGGTGGGGCGGGGCGGGGCGGAGGCGCACTCAGGGGTGGGGGTGCCCCCGGGGATGGCGTGGCTTTGGGCCCAGTCCCGCGCCCCCTGGGTCCTTCGTGCATGCACTTGAGCTGCTACCCGACGTGGGCAAGTAGAGGCGATGCCGGGGGCTGCGAAAAAGGTGCGGCAGCGTGTGGGGTGCGGCCGTGCCGTGTCCCATGTGGTAAACTGGCAGGACCGGAGTGGTAGGGGTGCGGCTGGGGGGTGCGAAGGGGCGCTGCTGCAGGGGCAGCAGTGCCCCGGCCCCACTGCGCCCTGGGGTATGTGCATCTGCGGGAGAAGAAGCCCTGGCACGGTGCTAACACACACGCCCGTTAATACACGTGCTTACGCAGGTGCCCCAGTTCCTGTACGAGGCGGGCTGGGCGGGCGGTGGCTACTCCATAGCGGTGACACAGCCGCGGCGTGTGGCGGCGGCCAGCGTGGCGGGACGGGTGGCGGAGGAGATGGGCGTGGAGCTTGGGCAGGAGGTGAGGGCAGCAGGGGAGCACCGGTGTTAGGGGTGTGTGTGTGTGTGTGTGTTAAGGGTTGGGTGCAGGTGTGGTTTTGGTGCTAGGGACGCGGGTGGCGGCAGCCAGCGTGGCGGGGCGGGTGGCGGAGGAGGTGGGCGTGGAGCTGGTGCAGGAGGTAAGGGTGGGCTGTGCATTAGGTGTGTGCTCTAAGAGCTGGGTGCACAGCTGCAGCTGGTGGCGGAGGAGTTGGGTGCGGCCAGGTCGTCCCTGCATTTCTTTGTTTGTTGGTGGTGAGCGCTGATCCTAGGGACTGGGCCATGGCCTCCCCCTCCCCCTGTCTTTAACCCCCTCCCCCTCCTGTACAGGTGGGCTACGCCGTTCGCTTCGACAGTGCTGTCACGCAGGTGAGGGCAACCGCAGAGCAGCAGGAGGAAGGAAGCAGTAAACGGCAGTGCCGCCGGAGAGAGCGGTGTTGGCAAAAAGACTGCACACGGCGCGTAAAGAGCTATGTTCGCGGTGTCTTGCTCATCGGAGGGAAGCACGGCGTAGTGCTGTTGGTGACAGGTTATGCAAGCTGCTGGGCAGGGGGAGGCGGGCCACGGGGAGAAGGGGTGGGTCGAGGGCCACGGGGTAGTGGCCACGGTTGGGGCGAGGGACGCGGGGTGGGGGTAGGAGGTAGGGGTCCCTTCCGTAATGCGGGGGGCAGGGGAGGTACTTCGCAGGGCTCCACGTTGCAGGCCTGGAGCTCAGGGCTGTACGTGCCGCGAGCAAACCCGTTCCTGTTCCCCTGCTTCGTGGTTTGTGGTGGTGCATGGCCCAGAGAGCTAATACACACATGTGCTAATACACAGACCCCGTGTTCCCTCCCCCCAGGGTCGCACCCGCATCAAGTACCTGACGGACGGCGTACTGTTGCGCGAGATGCTGGACGACCCGCTGCTCACGCAGTACAGGTGTGTACTAGCAGTCTCTGGTGTTGATTAGAGGTGCGTGCACCTGGGATGCGTGGGTTGGCTCGTGCAACGGCTGCGAGAGATGCTGGGCCCGTTGCTCGTCTAGTACAGGTGTGCGCGCGCGGTGCGGCGGTGAATGAGGATGGGGGGCATGCGCATAGCCTGGCCCTTGACACGCAGAGCTAACACACATCCGTGCGCGCCGTTGTCAATACACATGCTGCTGCACGCCTGCGCCCGCAGTGTGGTGGTGGTGGACGAGGCGCACGAGCGCAGCCTGGCAACAGACATGCTGCTGGGGCTCATCAAAAAGGTAAGAGGGGAGCGAGGAACGGGACGACCGGCGCGCAAAGTACATATTGTCATTGGTTAGCATATACCGCATGGTGGTAGGCGCGAAGTGGAAACACAAACGCCCTGCCCCCTTGATCACATGTAGGGTTACGCCCGCATAACATTATTTATTATCTTATTATTAGCATATACCGCTACTGCTGCCTGGCACAAAGGGTCCAGGAGGTGGGAACGGAGCGCTCTGGATGCCAGTGGGAGTCCCCAGGCACCCATACCCATACAGTTTCCACGTTTTATTGTGCCGCACACTTTAAACCATCCGTCACACTACACGTGCAACCGGGCGCCGCGGTCTGCGGCTGGTGGTGTCCTCTCTCCTCTGCCGCCGTCACCCCGACACGCCCAGCTAACACACCCCAGTGCTGATACACACACAACCCATGTGCGCCCGCAGGTGCAGCGGCGGCGGCCCGACCTGCGCCTGGTGGTGTCCTCCGCCACCCTGGAGGCGGAGCGCCTGAGGGACTTCCTGGACACAAGCACGGGGGGGAGCAGCAGCAGGGGGGCTGGTGGGGCTACCCCCCTGGAGCGGCGGCCGTGCATTCTGACGGTGGAGGGGCGGACGCACCCCGTGCAGGTGCGTGGGGGCATAGTGAATGTGTATGGGAAGGGGATGACGAGGTCGTGGGACGGACGCACCACATGCAGGCGCGTGGGGGAAGGGGCGCAGGCGCAAGGGGCTCAGCGGGCGGGACGGTGTGCGGTGCGGTGTGGAGCAGTCGCCCCGCGTGCCCTCCTGCAACCCCTCCACCCAGGGGACCCCTCCCCTGCCTCCACATTCTGCCGCATCCTGCCGTTGCCATATAATAACCGTACTCATTCTTGCACAAGTATTGCAGTCCGGTGTCGTACGTGTGCAGTCGGCACGATCCGCATCCGCGCTCTGCACCCTACAGAGCCCTCCCGAAACCCGGCCGCAATCTCCTCTCCTCCCTTCCTCCCCCCACACTGCGTGACGCGTGTGCAAGGATCGGTGCGTAGCTAGTAATGTACATGATCGCATGGCATCCCATTGCGTATATATAAATCACATGATTTTTGTTTGTCGTTGTTGCCTCCCGTGCAGGTGCACTACCTGCAGGCCCCCTGCCCCGACTATGTGCGTGCCGCTGTGGAGGCTGCGGTGGATATACACAAGGAGGACGTGCCAGGGGACATACTCATATTCCTCACAGGCCAGGTGGGGTCCAGGTGGGGTCCAGGTTGGGGCAAAAGTACATAATTGTAGACCATACCCTACCAGCATTGGGGGCCAGGTAGGGTTTAGCTTCAAGTGCACCCCCGTTGTGCCAAGACAACATTTTCCGCGTGCCAGGGGACTGAATGCCTCACAGGCCAGGTGGGGCAAGGCCCGGGTGCTTGGGGCCACGCTAAACGCGACGCCGGGAAGCCCTTGTGTGATCCCTTAATGCTTGAGCTACAACATCGTACAAAACTCATACGCAATACACCTGACGCGGCATGTGGGGCACGGGGCAGGGGAGCAGGGGGCAGGGGGCAGGGGAGCAGCAGCAGCAGCAGCAGGACCTCGCTAATACACATGCACCCACCCCGCTAATGCACATGCCCGCAGAAGGAGGTGAACGCCGCCGTGTCCCTGCTGGAGGAGCACGCCGCCCGCCTGGCGCCCAGCAGGGGGTACGCCACCAAGCTAATACACATGCACCCACCCCGCTAATACACATGCCCGCAGGAGGAGGTGAACGCGGCCGTGTCCCTGCTGGAGGAGCACGCCGCCCGCCTGGCGCCCAGCAGGGGGTACGCCACCAAGCTAATACACATGCACCCACCCCGCTAATACACATGCCCGCAGGAGGAGGTGAACGCGGCCGTGTCCCTGCTGGAGGAGCACGCCGCCCGCCTGGCGCCCAGCAGGGGGTACGCCACAAAGCTCATGCCGCTGCCGCTGTACGCAGGTGGGTCGAACCGTGTGTATTAGCGAGGTGGCACCACAAAGCTCATGCCGCTGCCGCTGTACGCAGGTGGGTGGTGGGTTAGGCCGTGCATGAGCGTGCAGGTACATGGTCCAGATACAGAGATAAAATGTGTCTACACTCACACGGTTAACGCTTTCCGCTTTGCTTGGCTGACCGATGGCCTCACACCATCACTGCCCTCTACACGCAACTCTGTTTTCCGCTGTCGCCGCTTCCCCGGTCTGCTCTGCTAATACACAACGTCGTCACTTACTTGTAGACCTCCTTCCCTTCCCTTCCCTTCGTCCCGTTGCCCATTACCCGCCACCACCAGGCCTTCCCGGCTCGCAGCAGGCCCTGATGTTCCGGCCCCTTCTTAAATCGCTGCCCCTCCGAATGAGTTCTTGTTACTACTGGTTATTCACAATCTGGATTTCGTCTGAATCCCTGCCTCCAGGCCTGTCCGGCTCGCAGCAAGCCCTGGTGTTCCGCCCCGCCCCCCGGGGCTACAGGAAGGTGGTGGCGGCAACCAACGTGGCAGAGACGTCGCTGACGCTGGAGGGTGGGTTGAAGGGTGTGGGATTGAATAGCGGTGTGGGCGTGGGCATGGGCGTGTGGGTTACGGCGTATGGGTTGTCGGACGGGGAGGCGGTTGTTGCTGACGTGTGCCGTTTGTGGCGGACACGGTGCTCACGCTAGAGAGTAGGAGGGGGGTAGGTTGCGTCGGTGTGTCACACACATACCCTGCTAACACACACACCCTCCGTTAATGCACACCCAGGCGTGGTGTACATTGTGGACTGCTGCTTCGTCAAGCAGCGCGCCTGCAACCCCGTCACAGGCCTGGAGTCGCTGCTAATACACACCCTACCGCTAATACACACACCCTCCGTTAATGCACAGCCAGGCGTGGTGTACGTTGTGGACAGCTGCTTCGTCAAGCAGCGTGTGTATAACCCCGTCACGGGCCTGGAGTCGCTGCTAATCCACATCCTACCGCTAATACACAAACCCTTACTTGATACACACACAGGCGTGGTGTACGTAGTGGACTGCTGCTTCGTCAAGCAGCGCGCCTACAACCCCGTCACTGGCCTGGAGTCGCTGCTGGTGGCTCCCCTGGCCAAGGCCAGTGCGGTGCAGCGGGCGGGGCGCGCGGGGCGGGTGCGGGCGGGGCACTGCTTCCGGCTGTGCACGCAGCAAGACTACGAGGAGAAGCTGCCGCAGGTGGGTGTTTCTTTGTAGTGTAGCAAAGTTTGTATGATTGCGTGTTGCGTACGTAACGATATGCTGGTTCGGGGATGGGACGGTTGGGCTGGGGGTGCGGGCGGGGCACTGCTTTCGGCTGTGCACGCAACAAGGCTACGAGGATAAACTTCCGCAGGTGGGTGTGTACGAGAGGAGGGGGCGTCCTGCAGGGTGGTACGGGGGCTGGCAGGGCCAAATGCGGTAACGAGACGCATGGGCCGTGGCCGATTACAGGCTTTTGGAGGCTTCCAGAGTCCCCATGCGAATTTGGGCGGCCTCTTTCGGCTTCCAACGGCTCCTGAAAACACCACTGGAGGCCTTCACTGCGCGAAGGCTGTACTCAACAGCCGGCCTGCTGCATTGCTGCCAATTCTCTCCCCGTCCGTCTGCCCCCAGATCCGTCCCCCCTCCCCATCCGTCCCCCCTCCCCCCTTTCATATCTTTTCTTATGAGCGCTCTGTATCCCGTCCCCCCGTCACCCCCTATCCCGGCCCCCTCCCTCCCCGCAGGTGACGGTGCCCGAGATGCAGCGCAGCAACCTCATGGGCATGGTACTACAGGTACGACGGTACGGCAGTATGGGTGTGCCATACTGCATACTGTACGGCAGCAGCGACGCGATATTGTGCATGCGTGTCGTACAACTTCATCTGACGCATGGCATGCAGTACATGGCGTGCACATGATGGCGGTATACAGGGAAACGGGGCTATGCAGGGAAACGGGCTTTCAGTACGGCAGCAGCAACGCGTGTGCGTGCGTGTCATACAGATGCAGGGGAAGATACAGGTGGGGTGGGCTTGCGTGTCCGCAAAAGGGGCACGCACTTCGGCCTTCCGCAAAGCCAGGGGTCTTTATAAGCCTCCCTACACAATCATTGTTGTACACGCAGCTCAAGGCGCCGGGTCTGGACTACGTGCTTCCCTTGGAGTGGCTTCACTGCCACCACCTTAACCCACACTCCCCACATCGCTAATACACACGCCCATACCCCACGCGCAGCTCAAGGCGCTTGGAGTGGACAACGTGCTTCGCTTCGAGTGGCTGTCGCCGCCTCCCGCCGAGGCCCTGGTGCGGGCCCTGGAGGAGCTGCACGCGCTCGGAGTGCTGGACGGGGACGCCAGGTGTGTGTATTAGCGGGTTGGTGTGTATTATCGTGCAGCAGCTGCAAGGGGGTGTGGGGTTGCGGGCCCTGGAGGAGCTGCACGCGCTCGGAGTGCTGGACGGGGACGCCAGGTGTGTATTAAGGAGGGAGTGTGTATTAGCGTGCA
>VFQN01004122.1_pt1 | contig 19586 bp, 15 predicted proteins | sample 3512371 | NCBI WGS metagenome assembly VFQN01 (sample SAMN10412370, study PRJNA504923) | tailings metagenome | isolation source: Replicate 2 from Balatoc abandoned mine | place: Philippines: Itogon, Benguet | collected 2017-08-28 | reverse complement strand
TCCGTACCTCTGAAGTTATCAACTTCTTGCTGTACGTGAAATCGAGGCAGGGTCATATATGGAAGCTTGTAAAGTAAAGGGAATCCGCCGACCAATGCCGAACTCCATAGTTTCACTCGGGCGAGCTATTAGCAAGCTTGACGTGGACAAGACAAGAGATGAAGCGGGCATTCGCTACGGCCTCAGGACGATCGACCCGGACGACATCATCTGATCCTGGTCTTCGCGAGTATGCGACCCAATGCAGTTATGACGGACTGCAGGCCCAACCTGGGTGGGAGCACATAGAGATCCATCTCTTCCACTCAGTTCAGACCTGTGAAGCTCCTACATTCCTACATCTTCTACAGATGGGGTGGTGCCATGCCAAGATTCAGAAATTTTTTTGCGTCGGGGCTCAGCGCCCTCCCCCAAAAAGTCGGGGCGGCGGAAGTACCTTTTGATTTGCACGACTCGTGACCAGCAAGACGACAAATCAATTCCACCAGACGCGAAATGTGCGGTAGCAGGGGAACTACCTATGCCAGCTCTTCCGAAGGCTCGATTCTCGGCAGTGAGCGTCCGCGGAATGCCGGCAGGACGCTCACCGAGCGCCAACCTGGCGTACGCAACGCTGACGGGTTCAGGACGACCTCAAATCGCGCACGATGCGAAGCAACTGTTTCTTTGCGCGCTGGGGAAGCGCGTGATAAAGCACCAATAGATCCGCGAGATCATCGTCTTCGGTATAGAAAAAAGCAGTCGGTACGCTCAGGACCGCTGCGACTCTCTGCATCAGACTGAAGTCAGGAACTCTGGCCCCGGCCTCGTAACGATTCATCCGCGTACTGGCAGACATTGCGTCCAGTCCAGCTTCGAGTCCCAAGCGCTCTTGCGACAGACCAACGCGAAGTCGGGCTTCCTTCAATCGTCGGGCAAGAAGTGTCATTGGGATCGGGCCTGCGCCGATGATCTCCAATACCTCTATCCAAAATACTACCGAATTGGTAGTATTGAACTAGGAGGAACATTCAGATGAACTTTTCTTTGGGCAATGCGGTGTCGGGAGATGCTCGATTCCGCTGCGCAGCTGCATTCGTCCGCGTCTGGATAGGGGTGGCAGCTGCATTTCTGGCGTCCGGCGTCCAAGCGCAGCTGAAGGAGACAGACATGTCCTCCCATACGTGGGTCGTGTCTGAGCGCGTGGATCGCATGACCGGCCGGACGACCAAAAGTGCATCTATATGGTCTGTAGACAAGATATCCTTGCCGCCGCCGTATCAAGGAGAGCAGCCAGTAATGCTCTCTGTGGGAAAGACGCCTGCAGGCGAGGAGTACGTGATCCTTGGCGTCGTGAGCGGTCAGTTTTGGTGCTCGGATTGCCAGCTACGAGTGCGGTTCGGTGAATCCGCAGTCGAATACTGGTCCGCAACAACAAAGCTTCCCCGTACGCAGTTCCTCTACATCTATGACGCTAAGCGATTCATTCGTGCAGTCTCGACTTCGGAGAAAGTACTGATCGAGGCGCCATTCTATGCAGCCGGTCCGTTCCCGATAGAGTTTCATATCAAAGACTTCCCTCTCGTCCCCAGGTGATCGTAGTGGGGCTAGGTGTGGACGTTGACACTCGAATCACGGCAGCGGCCTGCTCGCCAACGCGCTCGACAACGGCTCGGACGCGCTCACTTACGCCATCAGCTATCTGGCCGTGACACGCACGGCGATCTGGAAAGCGCGTGCGGCGCGCATCACGGCGGTGATGCTGCTGGTGCTCGCGGTGGGCGTGACCTTCGATGCCTGGCGGCGTTACGTCAACGGTTCGGATCCGCTGGGCCCCGGCATGATCGTGCTGGCACTGGCGGCAACGGCGATCAATGCGTGGAGCCTCAAGCTGCTGCGCCGATTTAGCAACCAAGACGTCAATCTGCGCGCTGCCTGGACGATGAGCATCAACGATTTCGTCTCCAACATCGGCATCTTCGTCGCGGGCGGCCTGGTGATGGTCTTCGGTGGAAATTGGCCCGATCTGGTGGTCGCGCTGCTCATTGCGGCCATCGCAATCTACGGCAGCTTCAAGACGTTCCGGGACAGCAGTCGCACAGTCGATTGAAATTTCCTCGCCTAAAGAGATAACGGCTTTCTGACTGAGATCATCTGTGGGACGGCCGGGCCGCGCGTCGGCGCGGCCTGCGCATCTTCCCGGCTTTCCGTGCCGCAGCCGCTTTTCTTGCTTGCTTCTTGCGATCGGTCCAGGCGAGATAGATGAGGAGCGCCACGGCCGCGACCGTCAAGATGCACGCAGCGCCTATGAAAACTGTGTTCAGCAGTTCGTGCGCTGGATTCATTGCACTCAAAACTGGCTATCAAAGACGGCTTCCCCGCCACGCCGCCGATCATTGGGGTTCTCGGGGCGTTTCAACATTGGAGAAAGCGCGCCATGTGACGACTGCCAGTGCATCGATCCGAGGGGTGGCATCGGAGCCGGAACTTCCTGTTCAGGAACCCACGCATTCAGGTGTTGGCTGCGAACTTGTCGCGGTGCGCGAGCAAGCGCAAAGCATTGAACACCACCAGCAGCGTCGAACCTTCATGCACCGCCACCGCCGCGCCGATGCCCAAGCCCATGATGGTGGCCGGCACCAGCACGCAGACGATGCCCAGGCTCACGATCAGGTTCTGCAGGATGATGCGGCGCGTGCTGCGGCTGAGATCCACCGCGAAGGGCAGGCGCGACAGGTCGTCGGCCATGAGGGCCACGTCGGCCGTCTCCAGGGCCACGTCGGAGCCCGCGGCACCCATGGCGATGCCTACGGTGGCATTGGCCATGGCCGGTGCGTCGTTCACGCCATCGCCCACCATGGCCACTTTGCCTTCGCTGCGCAGGCGCTTGACGGTGGCCACCTTGTCCTCGGGCATGAGGTCGCCAACAGCCTGGTCGAGCCCGACCTGCGCCGCCACGGCATTTGCCACCTTCTGGTGATCGCCCGACAGCATCATGAGGCGCGTCATGCCCAGCGCGCGCAGCCGATCCAGCGTGGCGCGCGCAGCGTCGCGCGGCGTGTCCATGAGACCGATGGCGCCGAGGTCGCGGTCGCCATGGCGAACGATCATGGTCGTGCGGCCCTGATCGCGCAGTGCGGCGATCGCGTCGCGCACGGCGGGCGACAGCGCAGCCGTTCCATCGGCACCGAACATCTCCGCCTTGCCGATCAGCACCTCGTGCTCGCCCATGCGGGCCCGCACGCCCTGGCCCGTGAGGCTTTCGAGGTCTTGCGCGGCGAGCGGCGGTTCGCCGTTCAGGCGCTCCAGGCCATCGCGCGCGATGGCGCGGGCCAGCGGGTGGTCGCTCAGGCGCTCGACCGCCACCGCCACCGACAGCAGTTCGCTCTCGGCGATGCCCGGCGCCGGCACGACGTCGGTGATGCGCGGGTGGCCTGAGGTCAGCGTGCCGGTCTTGTCGAAAGCGATCGACGTGAGCGATCCCAGGTCTTCCAGCGGCGCGCCGCCCTTGATGAGCACGCCGCTGCGCGCGGCGCGGGCCACGCCCGAGAGCACGGCGCTGGGCGTGGCGATGGCCAGTGCGCAGGGGCTTGCGGCCACTAGCACGGCCATGGCTCGATAGAAGGTGTCGCGCCAGGGCTCGTCGATGAAGAAGCCTGCCGCCAGCAACGCCAGCGCCAGCAGCAGCACGGCCGGCACGAAGATGCGTTCGAACTTCTCGGTGAAGCGCTGGGTGGGCGACTTGCGGTTCTCGGCCTCGCTCACCATCTGCACCACCTTGGCCAGCGTGGTGTCGGTGGATCGGCGGGTGACCTCCATCTCCAGTGCGTCGCTGCCGTTGATGGTGCCGGCGAAGAGGCGGTGCACGGCCTGCACGCGATCGGGCTGCGCGCGAGCGGTCGCCAGGTCGGGCACGGGTCGCTTGTCGACTGGAATGCTTTCGCCCGTCACGGGCGCCTGGTCGACGGCGCTGTCGCCCTTCACGACGAAGCCATCGGCCGGCAGACGCGAGTTGGGCCGCACGATGACGGTGTCGCCCACGACGAGCTCCTCGATGGGGAGTTCGATGTCGTGGCCATCACGACGCACGGTGGCCACGCGTGGCGCGAGCTGGGCCAGTGCCTCGATCGCCTTCTTCGCGCGACCCATGGCGTAGTGCTCGAGCGCATGGCCCAGGCTGAAGAGGAACAGCAGTAGCGCACCTTCAGCCCAAGCGCCCAAGGCCGCAGCGCCGGCCGCGGCGACCAGCATCAGCGTGTCGATCTCGAACTTGCGGCGGCGCAGGTTGCCCCAGGCTTCACGCACGGTGAAGAAGCCGCCGAAGAAGTAGGCGGCGATGTAGAAGCCCGTCGGCAACGCATCCCCGTTCGTATAGAGCTTCTCCACGGCGAAGCCCAAGGCCAGTAGGCCGCCGCAGAGCAGCGAGAACACGAGTTCACGATTGCCGGACAGGCCGCTGCCGTGATCGTGGTCATGGCCGTCGTTCTCGTCGTGGGGGGCAGTCGGTCCGCTGCGCACGGTGTCGTTCGTCATCCGGGTCTCCAGGTGTGCCGGGCGTGCAATGCAATCTGCACCACGGGCCGGCAGACCCGTGGCGCAACAGGAGGATCGCCGGTCAGCCGGCGTGGGCCGGCGCCGGCCCTGCGGGCGATCCCGCGTCGGGCGACGATGCCTCCTGCTCTTCGTCCTCGTCACGGCGATGCGCCAGGCGGTAGAGCACCGGCAGCACCAGCAGCGTGAGCGCCGTCGACGACAGGATGCCACCGATCACCACCGTGGCCAGCGGCCGCTGCACTTCGGCGCCCGTTCCGGTGGCGATCGCCATGGGCACGAAGCCCAGCGACGCAACGAGCGCCGTCATGAGCACCGGCCGCAGGCGGGTGAGGGCGCCTTCGCGGATCGCGCGGTCCAGCGTCGCGCCTTCCTCGCGCAGGTTGCGGATGAAGGAGATCATCACCAGGCCGTTGAGTACCGCCACGCCCGACAGCGCGATGAAGCCCACGGCTGCCGTGATCGACAGCGGAATGTCGCGCAGCCACAGCGCCAGCACGCCACCCGTGAGGGCGAACGGAATGCCGGTGAACACGATCAGCCCGTCGCGTACGTTCCCGAACATGGCGAACAACAGCGTGAACACCAGCAGCAGCGCCACCGGCACCACGATCTGCAGGCGTTGCGTGGCCGATTGCAGGTTCTCGAACTGGCCGCCCCAGTCGGTCCAGTAACCCGTGGGCACCTGCACGCGCTCGTCGAGCGCGGCGGAGGCCTCGGCCACGAAGCCGCCCAGGTCGCGCCCGCGCACGTTGGCGCTGACGACGATGCGGCGCTTGCCGTTCTCGCGGCTGACCTGGTTGGGGCCGGGTGCGAGTTCCAGTGTCGCCACTTCCGACAGCGGGATGAAGCTCACGCGCCCCGTGCCGGCCGCGGGCGGCAGCGCGATGGGCAGGCGTTCGATCGCCGCGATGTTGCTGCGGATGGTTTCCGGCATGCGCACCACGATGGCGAAGCGGCGGTCGCCCTCGAACAGCGTGCCGGCGTCGCGGCCGCCGATGGCCGTGGCCAGGGTGTCCTGCACGTCGGCGATGTTCAGGCCGTAGCGCGTGACCTTCTCGCGGTCGATCTTCACCGTGAGCATGGGCAGGCCGGTGGTCTGCTCCACCTTGACCTCGGTGGCGCCCGCGATCGAGTTGAGTACCTCTTCGATCTCGGCGGCGGTCTTGTTGAGGACGTCCATGTCGTCACCGAAGACCTTGACCGCGACGTCGCTGCGCACGCCCGAGATCAGTTCGTTGAAGCGCAGCTGGATCGGCTGCGAGAACTCGTAGCTGTTGCCCGGGATTTGGGTGGCCTCTTCCTGCACCGCCTCCAGCAGCTGCTGGCGCGTGCGGCCGGTGGTCCATTCGCTCGCGGGCTTGAGCATCACGTAGCCGTCGGAGATGTTGGGCGGCATGGCGTCGGAGGCGATCTCGGCCGTGCCCGTGCGGGCGAATACGCGCTCGATCTCGGGGAATTTCTCCTTCAGGCGTCGTTCCAGCTGCTGCTGCATCTCCACCGACTGCGTGAGGCTGGTGCCCGGAATGCGCAGCGCCTGGATGGCGAAGTCGCCTTCGTTGAGGCTGGGGATGAACTCGCTGCCCAGCCGCGTGGCCAGCAGGCCCGACAGCACTACGGCGACGGCTGCGCCAGTGAGCACCACGGCCTTGGCCGACAGCACCCAGCCCAGCAGCGGCTCGTAAGCCTGCTTGGCCCAGGTCATCAGGCGGTTTTCCTTCTCGGCCACGCGCTTGCCGATGAACATCGCCACGGCCGCGGGAATGAAGGTGACCGACAGGATCATGGCCCCCAGCAGCGCGATCACCACGGTGAGCGCCATCGGATGGAACATCTTCCCCTCGACGCCGGTGAGCGCGAAGATCGGCAGATACACGATCATGATGATCAGCTGGCCGAACAGCAGCGCGCGGCGCGCTTCCTTGGATGCGGCGAACACTTCATGGAAGCGCTCGCTGCGCGTGAGCGGCCGGCCGTAGTGCTGCTGCGCATGCGCCAGGCGCCGCACGCAGTTCTCCACGATCACGACCGCGCCGTCGATGATGATGCCGAAGTCCAGCGCGCCCAGGCTCATGAGGTTGGCGCTGACCTTCTGGTTCACCATGCCGGTGAAGGTGAACAGCATCGACAGCGGGATCACCAGCGCCGTGATCAGCGCCGCGCGGATGTTGCCCAGGAACAGGAACAGCACGGCGATCACCAGGATCGCGCCTTCGAGCAGGTTCTTCTTGACGGTGGCGATGGCCTTGTCCACCAGCACTGTGCGGTCGTACACCGTGATGGCGTGCACGCCCTCGGGTAGGTTGCGGTTGATCTCGGCCATGCGCGTGGCCACGGCCTGAGACACCGTGCGGCTGTTCTCGCCCATGAGCATGAACACCGTGCCCAGCACCACTTCGCGGCCGTTGTCGGTGGCCGCGCCGGTGCGCAGCTCGCGCCCGATCTCCACCGTGGCGACGTCACGCACGCGCACCGGCGTGCTGCCGGTGCTCGAGAGGATGACGTTGCGCAGGTCCTCGATGCCCGAGGCCTGGCCCGGCGCACGGATGAGGTACTGCTCGCCGCTGCGCTCGATGTAGCCCGCGCCCACGTTGGCGTTGTTCTGTTCCAGCGCGCGCACCACATCGGCCATCGACAGACCGAAGGCGGCCAGCCGCTCGGGGTTGGGCGCGACCTGGTATTCCTTGGCGAAGCCGCCGATGGTGTTGATCTCGGTCACGCCGGGCACGTTGCGCAGCTGCGGCTTGATCACCCAGTCCTGGATCTCGCGCAGGTCGGTCGGCGTGTAGGGCGTGCCGTCCTTCTTGCGCGCGCCGTCCTCGGCTTCCACCGTCCACAGGAAAATCTCGCCCAGCCCGGTGGAGATCGGCCCCGCCACGGGATGGATGCCCTCGGGCAGCTGCCCCGTGGTGGACTGCAACCGCTCGTTGACCAGCTGGCGCGCGAAGTAGATGTCGGTGCCGTCGCGGAAGATCACCGTCACCTGCGACAGGCCGTAGCGCGACAGCGAACGCGTTTCCTGCAGGCCGGGCAGGCCGGCCATCACGGTCTCGATCGGGAAGGTGACGCGCTGCTCGGTCTCCAGCGGCGAATAGCCGGGAGCCGCCGTGTTGATCTGGACCTGGACGTTGGTGATGTCCGGCACAGCGTCGATCGGCAGCCGCTGGTAGTTGTAGATGCCCAAGCCTGCCATGCCCAGCACGGCGAGCATGACCAGCCATCGTTGCTCGATGGCGAAGCGGATGATGCGCTCAAACATGGATAGCGTCCTGCCTCGTCAATGCGCGTGTGTGGCAGAGCCCTTGCCCTGCTCTGACTTAACCACGAAGCTGCCGGCGGCCGCGTAGCTGGCGCCTGCCTTCAGGCCGCTCACCACTTCCACGCGCTTGCCGTCGGTGCGGCCGATCTGTACCGGCTGCGCGACGAAGCCACTTGCGGTACGAAGGAAAACCACCGGCTTCTCGTCGATGGTCTGGATCGCGGCCGAATCGACCGTGACCGGAACAGCGGCCTCGCTGGCCACCACCTCCACGTTCACGTACAGACCCGGACGCCAGGCGCCTTCGGGGTTGGAGAGCGTCACGCGGGCGGTGGCCGTGCGCGTCTGCTCGCCGATCAGCGAACCCACGTAGGAGACCGTGCCCTGCGCGGTGGCGTCGAACGCGCCCGAGCGGATCACCACCTTCTCGCCCACCTTCACCTGCGGCAGGTCACGGGCCGGCACGCTGAGTTCGGCCCACACGGTGGAGAGGTCAGAGAGGGTGAAGACATTGGCGTCCTCGCGCACGGCTTCGCCGAGCGCGATGTGCTTCTCGACGATCACGCCATCGAACGGAGCACGCAGTTCGAATCGGCCCAGCGCGCTGCCTTGCGGCGACACACCCAGCGCCTGCAGCTTCTGCGTGGCGTTGGCGACGGCGATCTCGGTCTCGCGCAGGGCCTGCTGGGCCTGCAGCACGTCCTGCTGCGGCGAGATCTTCTGCTCCCATAGCGTCTTCTCGCGCTCGTAGGTGGAGCGCGCCAGCTCGCGTCGCTGCTGCGCGGCCTGCAGTTCCGAGCGAATCTCCGACACGCCGGTGCTGGAGATCACCGCCAGCACCTGGCCACGCCGGACCTGCTGGCCCAGGTTGCCGCTGACCGAGTCGACCACGCCGGCCACGCGCGGCACGATGTGGGCCGTGCGGTCTTCGTTGAATCGGATCTCGCCGGGCAGACGCAGCATGCTGCGGATGCTGGCGGGTGCGCTGGTGTCCAGCGTCACACCGGCCGCGCGCATCTGCGCGTCGTTCATGGCGATCTTGCCTTCTTCCTGGCTGAAGCTGAAGTTCACCGGGCCGCCCGCCGACTGCACGGTGGCGGTGGCCTCGAAGACATGCGGCTCGGCCACGGCTTGTTCGCTGGTGAGGAACGCGCCCGAGGGCGCGAGCCGGATATCCTGCTTCTCGCCGTTGGGGCGCGACAGCGAGATCGTCACCGCGCGGCCGGCTGGATCGACCGGCTGGTCTTTCTCGTACAGCCAAGCCTTAAAGCGCGGCGTGCCGCCTTCCTCGACCAGCAGCACCTCCAGGCCCACGTCGCCCTGCTCGAAGCGCTGGCCGCCGTTGGGACCCTTGCTGTCGTGGCCGTGGGCGTCGGCGGCTTTCTCTTCCTTGCCTTCGTCATGACCGTGGCCGCCGGACTCTTCGGCATGCTCGCCGTGGCTGTCGCCGCCGCCAATGGCGGTACCGCGTGTCATCAGCAGCGTGCCGGCCACGATGCCCACGGCGACCAGGATGCCGATGATGGCGAGATGCCGGCGGCTGATCTTTTCGGTTTTGGTGTTGCGTTGATTCATGATGAAACCTTGCCGTTTCAGGGGGTGGCGTTGTCGGCCGAGCCGAGCAGACGGTCGATGTCGGCGGCCGCGCGGTGGGCTTCCGCCAGGGCGCGCAGGTACTGCGCACGGGCTTGTTGAAGGGTGCGCTGGGCATCCAGCACGTCGAGGTAGCCGAACTTGCCGAGCTCGTAGCCCTTGCTGGCTGCGTCGAAAGCCAGCTGTGCGCCGGGCAGGACGTCATCGGTCAGCGCCTTCACTTCCGCGGTGGCGGCGATCTGGCGCTCACGCGCGATGGCGGCTTCGCCACGCAGGCGCAGGTCGGTGGCGCGCAGCAGCTCCTCGGCCTTGTCGCGTCGGCGCAGGGCCTCCTGCAAATTGCCGCGGTTGGTGTCGAACACCGGCAGCGGGACGGAGATGCCGACGATCATCTGATTGCGGCCCACCTCGGCCGAGCGCGTGGCACCCAGCGAGACTGTGACGTCCGGCGTGCGGCGAGCTGATTCGAGGTCGGCCAGGGCCGACAGCCTGCGCAGCTCCAGCTGCGCTTCGCGCAGTGCGGGCGCGCTCTGCAGGCGCGCAGGCAGGGTGTCTGCTGGCATGACGGGCGGCAGCGCGAGTGCGTCGCCGTCCAGGCGGGTGACGGGGGTCACGAGGCCAAGCACGGTCTGCAGTTGGTGCTGGGCCGTCTGCAGTTCGCCACGGGCCTGCACCAGCTCGACACGCGAGCCAGCTTCGGCCACGCGGGCGCGGGTTTCCTCGATGGGCGAGACCTTGCCCGCCGTCACACGCTTGCCGGCCACGTCGGTGCCCTGGCGGGCCAGGCCCAGCGAGGCTTCGGCCAGGCGCACGCGGTCCTGTGCGACCAGCACGGCGAAGAAGGCGGTGGCCACGCTGGCGCGGATGTCGACCCGCTTCGCGTCGATCTGTGCCTGCGCGATCAGCAGTGCCTGCTGCGCGGCTTCCATGCGGGCCGCGCGCTTGCCGCCGAGCTCCAGCGTCTGGCTCAGCACGATGGTGGTGGTGCGCGTGTCGCGGCGCCGGTCTTCCATCTCCATGTCCAGCGCTGGATTGGGCCGCGCGCCGGCTTGCAGCAGGGCGCCTTCGGCGGCCTCGGCCTCACGCCGGGCCGCGGCCAGCTCGGGGTTGCGCTGCACGGCCAGCGCCTGCGCGGCGGCCAGTGTGAGCGCGGCGGACGCCGCGGCTTGCTGAGGGTGGTGAGGCGCGGGTGTGCCCGTCTGGGCCACCGCAGTGGCACTGGCGAGCACCGTCAAGCCCATCGCCAACGGCGCGATCTTCCTAAACATCGAATTCTCCGGTCGGGTGGAAAAACAGACAAAGCCATCCACCACGGTCACGCGCCTGTGTCGGCGCGCTGCGGGCACCGTGGTGGCCCGTCAGTGCCTCACCATTTGGGGCGTTCGATGTCCTGGGGAATGTCGGCGGGAACGAAGTTTTCGGCTGCGTGAAGGACATTGAACGTGCCCGCCCGCAAGGGCAGCACCTCATGGCCTCCGACGGGTAGCGCGCCGGTCATATGGCAAGCGCTGCAGTGGTGGTGGTGATCGGTGGCAGAACTGCAGCGTTCGACCAGGGCGATCGGGCTGGCTTCGGCCGTCCGGGCCTGCGCGAACGTCGACAACATCGCGCAGGAGGGCGTCACAGCCGCCCAGTTCATCTGCAGCGGGAGCAGCGCGAACAGCAGGGCCAGCCACCAGCGGGACATCACGGCCGCGCTCCCGCCGGAGCGGGCCGGTGTGCGGCGGATGCCGATGAAGGACAAGGCTGGGACATGGCGGGCCGGGTACGTCAGGGCGGCGGCTGCCAGCGCCGGACCACCCGGCCGCCGTGCATGCGCCCTGCGCCCTTACGACAATGATAGGAAGCCGGGACGCCGGATTGAGGACGCCGAGATTACGTTTTTGTAATCTTCGGCGGCTCTGGTGCCGCCGGGACTGCTGTGGCGATCGAGAACCCGATCACGGTGCGCCCAGCGGCCGACCGCGCCATCGTGCTGCCGTGGTGCATGCGCGCCACGGCCGACACGATGGCCAGCCCCAGCCCGTGGTGCTCCTGCGAGTCCACGCGCGATCGATCACTGCGGAAAAAGCGCTCGAAGAGGCGCGGCAGATCGGGGGCGGCGATCGTGGCCCCCTGGTTGGCGACGCTCACGCGAATGACATCGGTGTCTGGCTCGATGCGGATCTCGATGTCAGTGCCGGCACGCGCGAAGCGCACCGCATTAGTGACCAGATTGGAGATGGCGCGCCGCACCAGCGGCGCGTCGATGCGCGCCATGGCAGAGCCTTCCACGCGTGCGCCCAGGCCGGCGGCATCGAGCGAATCCTCGTGGTAGTCCAGCACCATGCGCGCCTGTGTGGCCAAGTCGACAGTGTCAGAGCGCAAGGCCAGGGCGCCGCGGTCGGCCTGCGAGAGAAACAGCATGTCGGTCACGATGGCCGAGAGGCGCCGTGCCTCCTCGAGGCTGGAGGACAACGCGTCGCGCAGTTCGTCGGCCTGGCGCGGTTTGGCGAGCACGACCTCGGTCTCGCTGATGAGGTTCGCCAGGGGCGTGCGCATTTCATGTGCCACGTCGGCATTGAAGAACACCAACTGCTCGTGCGAATCCTCGACCCGGTCGAGCAACTGGTTGAACTGTTCGATCCACGGTTGCAGTTCGCTGTCGTAGAGCTGTGCGTTGATGCGCTTGCCTGTGTGGCCCGGGCCAGTGCGTGCCGTCTCGCTGGCCAGTTGGCGCAGCGAGCGCAGGCCCCGCCGCACCAGAAACGCTCCCGTGGCGGCCACCACCATCGACCCCAGCGTTGCCGCAAGGAACAGTGTCCAGCCGAGTCGCCGCAGCAGCACGCGATCCTGCCGGACCTCGATGGCGAAGCGGGCCACGATCGGCTCGGCCGGGCCTTGCGAATGCAGCACATGCTCCTGCACTGCCCAGTCCCCGCCATAGGGCATGGACTTCGCCGAGGAATACAGCACCTGGCGGCCGCGCCGCAACTCGACCGCCACATCGTCGTGCGAGCGGAAGAAGTCGTCGAGCTTGTGGGCCAGCATGCGGTTGCTCTCGAGCACGCCAGGCTCTTCCAGCAGGTGGAGCACCAGATCACGATGGCGGCTGAATTCCTGCTCCTGTTTGAGGCCGAAGCTCCATGCCGTCACCGAATACACGGCAATGCAGACGATGCTCAGTCCAAACAACGACAGTACGGCGACCCAGCGCGAAAGCCGGGACTGAATCGACGAGCGCGTCATGCGTTTGCGGGCTCGCGGCTCTCGAGCACGTAGCCCATGCCGCGCACCGTGTGCAGCAGCTTCTCTGTGAACGGATCGTCCACCTTCGCGCGCAGGCGGCGGATGGTGACGTCCACGATGTTGGTGCCGGTGTCGAAGTTCATGTCCCACACCTGCTCGGCGATGACGGCGCGCGAGAGGATCTGGCCCTGCCGTCGCAGCAGCAGCGCGAGCAGCTTGAATTCCTTGGCTGTGAGGTCCAGTCGCAGCCCGCCGCGCGTGGCCTTGCGGCTCGTGAGGTCGAGCGAGAGGTCGCGCAGCGCGTAGCGTGTCACCTCGTGGAGCTGACCCCGGCGCAGCAACGCCTGCACACGGGCCAGCAGTTCGGAGAAGGCGAAGGGCTTGACGAGGTAGTCGTCGGCGCCGGCCTGCAGGCCCCGAACCCGGTCTTCCACCGCGTCGCGGGCGGTGAGCATGAGCACAGGCATCGAGCGCTCGCGACGTACGGCGTCGAGCACCTGGAAGCCGTCGAGCCCGGGCAGCATGACGTCGAGGATCATGGCGTCGTACGTGCCAACCAGCGCGAGCTCGCGTCCTTCGATGCCGCTGCGGGCCAGGTCGGCCTGAAATCCGTTTTCCGACAGGCCGCGGCGGATGTAGTCGCCCAGTTTGGGCTCGTCTTCGACGATCAGTACCTTCATGAACAGTCCCCGGGGGGCCAACTCTCTTGTGATGCTCTATGGTCCGGCGGCTTGTGCAGCGAGCGTCGTGCAGTGCAGGTGCGCCGGTAGTCTGGACGAATGTAATGGAACAGGCCGGATGTCGGCACATCACCGGTCAATGGCCTCGCCGGCAGCGGGCTCTCGGCCTGCGGATGCCAGGGTTGCGGACGACAGGTGGCGGTGTCGATCGACAAGACGATCAGCCGCGCCAGCCGGTCGAGGCGCGCACGAGCCGGCTTGTTCGCCACGCGGCGGCGCGCGAGGTGCTGCGCTCAGGGGGCGTTTCGATGGCCAGCCGGTAGCCAATCCCGCGAACTGTGTGCAGCAGCTTCAAGTCGTGGGGGTCGTCGAGCTTGGAGCGCAGCCGGCTCACCGCGACATCCACCACCTTCGGGCTTCCCTCGAAATTCATGTCCCACAGCTGATCGGTGAGGAATTCGCGAGACAGGACGGCGCCGCGCCGCTCCATCAGCAGGCAAAGCAGCGAGTATTCCTGCAGCGTCAGAGCCAGCAGCCGGCCGCCCCGGCGCACGCGGCGGCTGCTGCGGTCGATCTCCAGGTCGGCCAGTTCCATGCGGTCGTCCAGGATGCGCTCCTGCGTGGTCGTTCGGCGCAGTAGCGATCCGATGCGTGCCAGCAACTCGGCAAAGGCGAACGGCTTCGCGATCGCGTCGTCGGCACCGGCTGAGAAGGCGCACACCGTGTGATCCACGCGGTCTGGGGAAGTCATGGCCAAAAGCGCTAGACACGGGTCGCGCTGGCGCAATGTCCTGATCAGCCGCTCGCCGTCGATGCCTGCGAGCTGGAGATTTACGATCACCAGCGAGTAAGTGCGCTGGGCCGCACACTGTCCGCCCGTGATACCGTCGTTCGCGACATCGACGACGAATCCGTGCTCCTGCAGGCTCTTGCGCAGATAGGCCGAGTTGGCGTCATCCCCTTCGACGACCAGTATGCGCATGGCCTCAATCTCCCACGGCCTGCAGCAGCACATCGCGCGCGACGAATGCCCATTTTGGCCCGTGCCGGAGCTTGTCCAGTTGCTGGGAGCTGGCGCGCGCGAAGAACATGCTCTCTTCGAGCCCGTAGCTCGAGAGCAGTCGTCTCAGCCGGGCCGATCGGCCGCGCAGGTCGCCTTCTGACACGGTGCGATCGAGCCGGGCCTGCTCGAAGTACGCGGCGGAGCGCCGCAGGCGCTGATGCACGCCATCGTCGAGCGCCGGAATGGCGCGCGGCTGTGCCAGTCGAGCCTGTGCGAGGTAGCGGTTCTCTCCGACCACGAGTCCCCACGGGCGCACACCTGCCATCAGGTCCACGCACAGCGCCTCTACGCGTGTGAGCCCGAAGTCGCGCGCGGTGCGCAGGCGGCATGCCAGTGCCGGAGAGTCCCGCATGATGGCTTCGATCGCAGCACCCGCGGCTTCGTCGTCCCCGTCGACTGGAAGAATGAGCGTGCGCATGACGTCGCGCGCGGCGGCATCGCCCTGGGCGGCAGCGCAGTGCAGCCAGTGAAGGGCCTGCTCGGACTCGTGCAATGTGCTGGCCGCGCGAAGGATCAGCGTACCCAGCCGACGCTGCGCATCGGCATCGCCGGTGGTGGCCGACTTCTCCAGGAAGAAGCGGGCCATCTGTGGGTTAGCGACGGACGAGCGGTTGTCGGCATGGATTCGGTAGAGCACGTGCCAGACATCGGCCAGTCCGCCGTCGGCGGCGCGCAGCAGTAGCGCGGCCCCTTTGCGCAGATTCCGATGTGAGGTGATGGACTGAGGTGACAGCGCACCATCCTCAATGCCGCAGTAGGCCAGTCCCAGAATGCGGGCGGCTTCGACGCTGCCGCGCGCCGCGCAATCCTCGAGGGAAGCTTCGAACGGATCTACGCACGCCGGTTGCGGCCAGTACGCCTGAGCGCGTGCGTGCTCGATAACGCGCAGCACCGTGTCGGCCACCAGCGGAGTCATCGTAGGGGCCGCGTCGATCATGGTCGCGGTCGCCCGCTGAAGTGCAGCCGTGTCTTTGCCTTGTGCAAGATGCAGTACAGCTTCACGCGCGATCGCAACGGCGTGCGACGGTTGCGACCGCGTGTGCAGACGCAGCAGGTCTAGCTGTGCCTGCGTTGATGCGTCGACGAGCGACAACGCGCTTTCAGCCTCGGGGTGGCCGCTGCGCGCTGCCATGTCGTACCAATATCGACCGGCCAGAGGGGATCGTTCCGTGAGCGATAGCCACAGGGCCAGCTTGCATTGCGAGCCGGGTGATCCCGCGCGTGCCGCGCGTTCCAGCGACACCATATGACCATGCTCCAAGAGCTCGTGCAATGCGAGGCCGTCGGCCAGCACCATGTGCGCCTGCAGTTCGTCGCGTACCAAAGATAGCTGGAGGTAGTGCATGGCCTGCTCCCGACTGCGGGCAAAGCCTTCGTCGCCCATCAGGTAGCGGCGCGCCAGTTCGCAACGCGATGCGGCGTCTCCCGATCGTGCGCGATTGAGCAATTGAAGATCCTGTCGGCGCATGCCTTCTCCGTTCCCGCGTCCCGTGGTGGTGTGGACGCTTTCGCGTTTGCACTGCCACCCATCTTTAGATGCATCCAACTCTAGAAGCCCATGCTTCCCGGAGAGTTGCGAAGAAATTACAACTTCGTCATGCGAATGCAGGGAGAGGCCGGAAGTGAAAGTCGCGATTCACCGCGAGCCGGCTGAACGTGTGCATTCCTTCCAACGTGATGAGACCGATCCGAAGGGGTGATGCATGCAGTACCCGACATGCTGCGACATCGGACGTGGTCGCGCAAACCGTCTAAACCTAGCCTTCGATTGCGCGCACAAATGAAGGCTTGCAGAAGCGATCCGGAGTCACCGGCCTGGTGTTCCGGCATCACCTGGATGTCTGGTGCGACGTGTTCATCGACGACCAACCAAGGAAGCATCCTCATGAAGAAATCCTTTATCGCACTGGCTGCAATCGCCGCAGCGGCGGGCGCGCAGGCACAGTCCAGCGTTACCCTGTCGGGCACCATCGATCCCAGCATCGAGAAGATCAGTGGCGGCGCGCTGCAGCTCTCCAACAGCCGCAACGGCACGTCGCAGATCACCCTCGGTGGTGTCGAAGACCTCGGAGGCGGGCTCAAGGCGCGCTTCCAGATCTCCACGGCCTTCGATGCGACCTACGACAACGCCACGACGACGGGTGGCCGAGCAGGCCCCGGCACTGGAACGGCCACCACCAAGATCGGTAGCCTGGCGACGTTCATTGCGCTCGACAGCAGCTTCGGCTCGCTGATCCTCGGCCGCCCTCTCAATACGCTTTACTCGCATCAGTTCACTGCGAACGGAACGAAGGGCGTGTCCGGCTTTGCTGCGACCGACTCTATCTCTTCTGCAGGGCTGTTCACTTCCAACGCAATTCAGTACGTGACGCCCAATTTCGGCGGATTCACTGCTCAATTTGAGTACGCGCCATCTGAAGTGGTTGGCTACAAGTCGACGACTTCGCTAGGCCTGCGCTACGCGTCGGGTCCGTTCGGCGCCTCGCTGGTGCGCGACAACACCAAGAGCACGGCCCTGGGCGGCGACTACGCCACCGAGATCACGCAGATCGGCGGCTTCTGGGACTTCGGCTTCGCCAAGCTCTCGGGCACCTATCAGAAGGACAGCGCTGCGGCCCGCACTTCGGCTGACGACCAGTCGTGGGTGATCGGTGTGAACGTGCCGGTGGGACCGGGTCAGTTCTGGGCCCAGTGGGGCGAGCGCGAAGTCATCGTCGCCGGTGTGGCCGACGATGCCCGGATCATCGGCTTCGGCTACAAGTACTCGCTGTCCAAGCGCACCACGGCTTACGTGAACTTCGGTACGCGCAACGATCAGGCCGCACGCAACGCGGGCTTCGCGACCAGCGGCAAGACCGGCTACGGCGTGGGCTTGCAGCACAACTTCTGATCCGCGCGGAAAGCAGGAAAATCCAAGGTTTGGGCCGTCCTTCGGGGCGGCCCTTTTTTCCATGGGCGGTCGCTGGCGCTGGCGCGCGCTGCCTGCCTTAACGCGACTGGCGAACGCGCTTGACTTCGTCGGCCACCATCGTTGCGAGCAGAGAGGGGTCGGGTTGTGGCAGTGGCTGACCGTTGATGAAGAACGTGGGCGTGGCGCGCACGCCGACGGCCTGCACATCGGCCATGTCCTGCTCCAGCAACGGCTGCACGCGGCCCGTCTTGAGGAAGGTCGCGGCCTGATCCAGATCGAGGCCCGCGGCGCGCGCGAAGTCCCACGCACGCTCGGTGGCGGGACTACCGTGACTAGCCCACACGGGTTGCGACGCCAGCAGCGCATCGAGGATCACCTCGAAGCGCCCTTGGGCACGTGCGGACTCGAGGATCTGCACTCCGGTCACTGATACCTCGCGATGGAAGGGCGTGTAGCGGATCACCAGGCGCACGTCACGCGGATGCTCTACGAGGATCTGCTTCACGAAGGGGTGGAACGCCCGGCAGGCCTCGCAGGCGGGGTCGAAGAATTCGACGATGGTGACCGGCGCTTCGGGAGGCCCCAGGACGGGCGAGTGCGCGCGCACCATCACCGCCTGCTGCGAAGCGGCCAGATCGGCAGCGGCCTGACGCTCGCGTTGCTGATAGAAGAGAACGGCTGCCGTGAAGGCCAGCAAGGACACGAGGACGGCGGAGGCGACGAAGACTGTTCGGCGGTTCATGCGTGCGAAAGGCGTTGGCGGGTGAAGAAGAGCAGCACAGCAATGGCCACGAAGGCAGTCAGCGCCAGTGCGGGGAGGGGCAGGCCTCCGAGGATGGTCATGTCGGCGCTGGTGCACGAGATGCCCGCGCTGCAAGGGATGATGCGCTCGGGGATCACGCCGAGATAGAGCAGCGTGTGGAATCCCGCGATCGCTGCGCCACCAAGCGCGAGCGGAAGCGCATACCGCCAGGCGCTCGAGTCTGCACGAAAACAGGCAACGCCCAGCACAATCGCCAGCGGGAACATGAAGGCGCGCTGGAACCAGCAGAGATTGCACGGCGCTTGGCCCATGACCTCGCCGACGAAAAGCACAGCAAGCGAAGAGATCAACGCGATCAGCCATGCCGCGGCGAGCAACGGCCACACGCTCCGGGCAGGCGCTTCCATCTGCAGATCAGTCGCCTGCACGGGCTGCTCCTGGCTTGGGCAAGCGGAGCCGATGCCGCGAATGGGAAAGGGTGAGGATATGGGGTCTCATGGATGGCGCCGTTGGACCGAGGGCGCGCGAGCGACCTGGGCACCTGATGTGCGCCGATCTTAGGACCTTCAACCTGTCACTCGCCCGAAATACCCGTCAACTTCCAGGTCGATCGCCGATTCGCACAGCTTCTAGCGGCGAACCGCGCGCTCGGCCTGACGGCGGGTGCCTGAGCCGATGCTCAGTGGGCGTTGGCCGCGACGTGCTGCGGATGCAGGGGGGCGCGTGCCACACCGCCCTCGCCCGATGCCGCGATCGGATCGTGGAGCTGCTCGTGCATGGCGATGGCCGCCTCGGCCCGCACCTGTGTACGGGTGAGCTTGCTGCCGGGCTGGCTCTGGATCGCGCCCCGACCTTCGGCCGCCAGCACGTCGCTGATGTTAACCCGGACCTGTTCGCGGGCCTCGGCGCGCACCGCAGCGCGATCAACCTGGGAAGGACCGTAGGCCGGGGGAGCAGAGTGCACGTAGCCTTCGCTCACCAGAGCGTCTGCGAAGGCTGCTCCGGAACCAGCCACTCCGAGGGCAACGACGACGAGAGAAGATTTGATGTTCATGTTCAGTTCCTTGGATGGTTCGCGCCACCGACTAGGGCGCTGAACTGAATCTAAGAAGCGTGAACATCAAAATCCAGACGCTGTGATGACAATCGTGTAATTACTTCGGCGAGCACCTGGCTAGACGGCGCGCAGACCGCTACCTGTAAGGCAGTGAGGGTTCTCTGAGGAGTGACTTCATGAACCTATATATGTTCTAGAGAGTCGATGTAAGTTTAGAAGATCGCGTCATCTTCGGAGCGTTCGGAATAAGAAGATTTCTGTAGAAAACAAGTTCGTTTGAGAGTGGGCGGGTGCTATGTGTCGAATAGACGAGTGCTAGTTCGTCAAACTCAAGTCCCGCGTACATCTTCCGCACTTCTATGCAATTGTCGTAGCTCACAATGACTGGGTAATTTGCGGCAGATACGTGTCGCGCGATGGACACATGATCACTTTCAACGTAAAAATTGTGTGGATCTGCCTCAAAGTGCGCCGCTGTTTCCGTGATCGCGTGACCTCTGCT
>VFQN01004121.1_pt1 | contig 19589 bp, 30 predicted proteins | sample 3512371 | NCBI WGS metagenome assembly VFQN01 (sample SAMN10412370, study PRJNA504923) | tailings metagenome | isolation source: Replicate 2 from Balatoc abandoned mine | place: Philippines: Itogon, Benguet | collected 2017-08-28 | reverse complement strand
GATGATGATGATGATGATGATGATGATGATGATGATGATGATGATGATGATGATGGTGTGCTTGGACAATAGCGTGCGGCCCTGTTGTGGGAAAGCAACGGAGGCATAGTATACTAGCCGCCAAAGCAAAGCATGGTATGATGTAAAAGGGGCTTTGCGACCGTGGGTTGATTCTGTTGGGCATGCCGATGACGGTGTGCTTGAAGGACACCGTGCAGCCCTGAAGCCGAATGGCAAGGGAGATAAACTTGCAAAGGGGCTTTGTGACCGTGGGTGGACTTCTGTGGGGCATGACGGTGTGCTTAAGGGCATCGTGCGGACCTGCGACCGGAAGGCGAAGGGCAAAGGCGTAGAGCCAGCACAGCACTGGCCAGCAGGTCGGCACATATGGTCAGCCAGAGTGCGACAAGGCCACCCGTTGACGTTGCAGTACCCCATTATGCCAACAGTCATTTTGACATCATTGCAAGCAAAGCCCTTGCCTCCTTCCTCGCACCGCTGCTCGCCCTAGGCCTGTCCTCAGGTTAGGAGAGGGAACAAAAAAGACCCGACCAGCAACAACCGCCATCCATGGCCCCGCTGCCCTCCTACCCGCCCTCCCCTTCCCTGCCCTGTCAAACACGCCACGCCACTGTGATACACTTAAGACACACCCCACCCACCTGCGAGTCCGACAGGCGGCCGTCGTCCAGCAGCTGCAGCAGCAGGTTGAACACGTCCACGTGGGCCTGCGGGAGAAGGGGTGGTGCATGTGTATTAGCAGGTGTGTATTAGCGATTTTGCGCTGAGAACCATAGCGATAGCAGTAGGATAGACACTGTCACGTGCGCCTGCGGGAGCCGGGTGGGTAATGTGCACCAGCAGGTGTGTGTCGCGGGCGGTGGACGGTCAGGGGCTGGGTGTAGGCATGGGTGTGCCAGTAGCACGCCACAGCCGTCGAGGGAATTATCGAATGTACCAGGCAACTACGCAGCAACTTCGATGCACAAGGCGCACCATGCACCCTGGCCCTCCGTCCCTCACAAGCCTAGGCCACCCCCCGTCCCCTGCCGTACTGTGCCGTACCTTCTCCACCTCGTCGAACAGCACCACGGTGTACGGCCGCCGCCGTACGGCTTCCGTCAGCTGCCCGCCCTCGTCGAACCCAACGTAGCCTGTGGGACAGGTTTTGGCAGACATGGTTAGTGGTTGGGTAGTCGCGCGACTGTGCCCAGACCCCAGGGCGTACCCAAGGGCCGACAGGGAAGAGAGCATGAACGCGGAGCCGTTGCCGGATTGCGGTTGACAGGCGAATGCAACATGCACGCCAGCGGAATGAGCCGCTGGCACCCTCATGTACCTGGACCACGCTCCGCGCAAGACGTACCGTAGCGCTGCAGCAACCGCACTCATACTGTGTCTGCTGCACCCGCGCGCCCAGGATGAAGCACGCTGACCCAGTTACACACCCACCCACACAGGCAGCAACGCCGTTCTTGGCTTCGGTCCAGGGGGACCACAGTGCATGTACACTGTAGGTGGCATGGTGTCAGGACAGAAGGGCACACGGCCTCACCCGGCGGCGCGCCGATGAGCTTGCTGACCGCGTGCTTCTCCATCTGAATAATTTACGGTCTTTGGGAGAAGTAGATATATATATATATATAACATAGTATATTGCTGTTATTACAATTATAATCGATGGCCTCACCTGGCGGCGCGCCGATGAGCTTGCTGACCGCGTGCTTCTCCATGTACTCCGACATGTCCAGCCGCACCATGGCGTCCTCGGCGTTGAATAGCTGGGACGCCAGCGCCTTGGCCAGCTCGGTCTTGCCCACGCCTGGGTGTGTATTAGCAGGGGTGTGTATTAGCGGGTGCGTACGTAAACGCACATGCACCATGGGGTCCTCGGACGCCAGCGCCTTGGCCAGCTCGGTCTTGCCCACGCCAGGGTGTGTAATACAGGGTATACATTAAGGGCAAGGGGTAGGCATCATATATGCACAGCGTACTTGCGTCTGCGACTGGTGCTTGCCCCACCATGCACCATGCAGTAAGGGCACACGCACACACACTGCCGTACCCACCCGTTGGCCCCAGGAACAGGAAGGAAGCGATAGGGCCGTTGGGGTCCTTTAGCCCCGCCCTGCTGCGGTGGATGGCCTCCGCCACGGCCGCAACGGCCTCCTCCTGGCCGATGATGCGCCTAGGAAGGGGAGGGAGGGGAGGGAAGCGACGACAGCAGTCAGTGAAGTAGTTACTTAGCAGTGAGGATTGGCCGTAGCAAGATGTATTTGTGTCGCAGCCGTTGCACCTGATGTGGTCCCGGCCGTACGTTCCAGCACCCGGCCGCATTGGCCCTCAGCACCTGCATTACGCATTGCATGCTACATACACGTGACGCTCTGGTCGTAAGTTGTACACAACAAGTGCATTACTACCACGTATTACTACATGTGCGCATCACAACGTCACCCACCAGTGCAGCTCGTCGCGCAGCAGCGAGTCCCTCTCGCTGGCCACCATTCAATGACTTGACACTATACAATAACAAGATACATACGCGTACTTGATGCACATGCACTTTCTTTATTCATTACATGTGCCGTACCCACCTGTGCAGCTCGTCGCCCAGGCGCAGCAGCGAGTCCCGCTCGCTGGCCACCAACTTGGTGAGCGGGATGCCGGTCCAGCTGGAGATGACGGACGCAATGTCCGACTCGCCCACCTCGCCGCCAACCGCCGTGGTGGTGGCGACGGTGCTGGCGGCGGCGGCGGCGGACGACGAGTCGGCGGCCTGGCGGCGCTTGCGGGCGACCTCCTGCGGGGGTCGGGAGGCGGGCCTTACGTCAGGTAACCGCGGAACTAGGACCAGGTACAAAGACGGCGTTCCGGACCGGTACGGTACTGATACCAGCTGGAGGTACAGCTGTAGGATGAACACGGATGGAGTGGATATGTGCAAGACGTGTGCGCATGTCAACACTCGGCACGACAGGAACGCGACAGCAGACAAAACCGCATAGCGTACCTGCATGTGGGGCCCCCACCATGGCCCATACAGCATGCACAACACACGTCGCGCCCTGCTGCCGCACCTGCGCGGCGTGCAGCTTGGCCTTTAGCTCCTCCTTGCGCCGCTTGCTCTCGCGCTCGGCCCTGGGAGGGGTACAAAGTACTAGTAACGCGAGAAAGAGGTGGTAGTAGTACTTTTAGTACGGGAAGTAGTAGTTCGACCCACTGTAATTGAGGTCCGCCTGCTGGGAGGTGGTGAATGGCACGCCAGGGTTACACACCCGGTCACCGCAACTGATGCGTGGGGTAGTGGACACAGGGTTGGGTGAGGTGCTGCTACGTGGACGAGACGTGGACGAGACGCCGGGGCAGTGATAAACTGGAGGGAATATGTGGGCACGGTTTGCACAAGGGGCAGGCTGTTTGCTATGCACCAGACCTCCAATAAGGTGGCCACCCAATCCATGCGCTCTGGGCCGCCCTGCTGTTCATGGGTGCTGCCATACAGCGCTTACCTCTTTTTGTTGATGCGTGACGGCACGGTGATGGCAGCCTACCCCACTTTACGCATTTCCAGCTGTAATGAGCACGTCTCAAACCCAGCGAAGGGGTGTCACCGCAACCCCGGGCCACCCTCTCCATGCATAGTCACTCAATCCACACGCACTTCACCCACTTCATGCGCTCCTGGTCGCTCTTGGGCCGGTCGCCCGCCTCCTCCCTGGCTGCTGCGCTGCGCCCCGCCTCCTCCTCCTCCCACTCCTCGTGCAGCCGCTCGGCGGCGGCAGTCAGCTCCTGCAGCTCGCGGGCCTGCACAGGGGGAGGAAGACGGGGCGCGGGGACGGGATTTGATTTAAAAAAAGTAAAAGTAAAAGTATAAGTAAAATATTATAAGTAAAAGTAAAAGTATAAGTAAAATATTAAATTGATTGCTTGCTTGTTGCCGCCATTTGGTGTCACATAGGGTGCGTTTGGCGGCAGCAGTCAGCTCCTGCAGCTCGCGGGCCTGCACAGGGGAACAAAAGCCCTAGTGACAGGAATCCAGTAACGCGGTACTGCAGTCATGCAATTTAGCACCGACTTGGCTCCAGCTTCACTAGCAGGAAAGGGCATGGTACGGGCAATGAGATAAAGAAAGGAAGCCCTTCTGTGTAGCTTGCGTGTGCTGCCCAGAGCTGCCCAAGTGCAACCGCTGGTCCCCCATGCCCCGTCGCTGGCCGCTCGCCCCGTTTGCTCGTGTGCCTTCAAGGACCCTCAGGCATTAATTCCAAGACCACCCGCAGGTAGCGCCTCCCAACAAGGTAAAGGATGGATTACTAAGCACCCGTAACGTGTTTTTGCCCGCTCCTCTCTCACCTCGCTAATCTCCTTGTCCACCCTCGTTGCCAGCTCGTCCCGCTGGCCCTTGAGGGACGACAGCTCGGCCTCCAGCTCCGCGAGACGAAGAGCATCGCGCCGGTCCACGCCTGTGGGGTAAGGAATGCAGCAGTCAGACTTGCTTGGGTGCAGGTGCAAAAACAGGGGAAACAGCAGCCAGGCGTTGGGGATGATGCTTGATACTTGCTTACGGTGAGACAGTGCACAAGACACACACAGGTATGGTAAGCTGGCACGGAGGCGTCAAGACCGGTGAGGCGGGTCACGAAATATCATGCGATCTTCACCCAGTCAACCCACCCGCCGAGCGCCGCAGCAGCTTCCGCTCGCTCTCCAGCTGGGCGATGCGCCGTACGATGCGGTCGTACATCTGCACGGGGCGGCACGGCAAATAGGATTACATATAATGTAACGCAGTCGTGTAGCTGCGGGCTGCACAGCAATAGGGAGCGTGAGTAAGGGGAGAGGGACAGGCCAGCACCGAGGTGCCGTACGATGCGGTCGTACGGCTGCAAGGGCGGTACGGCACACAAGCGTTACGGCGTACGGCTGGTGGGCGGAAGCACGCCGGCGGTTGCAAGACCAAGCTCAGCGGGGATGATATCAGGGTTACTGCTTGACAGGCGGGCGGACTCGGTGACAGCCCCAACCTGCAAGGCTCATTCGTAAGTCCAGCCGAGACCTATTGTTGTTGCGGTGTTGGGTGACACCGCTGCAGCCCTCGCCCACCTATGGTCGCTGATCCAGGTTGAGAGACGCAATTGCGCTTGATGCCATGTGCGATAAATGCAATTTATCCTTTTTTTCATCACCCACCTCTGGCCGCTGGTCCAGGTTGAGCTTGACGCGTGACGCCGCCTCGTCCACGAGGTCGATGGCCTGCAGGGGGGGACGCGAGGCAGCGTGAAGCATGCCTCAATGATTGCAACGATGTAGGGGGCAGCCAGTCGCAGCGCAAGCGGTGGTGAGAGGCTGGGTGTGGACGAGGGTGTGCCGGTAGGTGTGGGTGGATGTGGGTGCATGGGATGGATTCAGCTGCTCCGCGTCCGCAGCCCTGCAAGGCCTCCACTCACTCCCACTTTGATTTTGCTTCTCCCCGTACCCCCAACCCCACCCACCTAGCAAAACGCATCGCGGCTGCCGTGAGCCTAACCCACACAGCCCTTCTCACACGCACCTTGTCCGGGAGGCACCTGTCCGGCATGTACCTGCTGCTCAGCTCCACGGCCGCCACCTAACCCACACACCCTCACACCCACCTCTACCCGCACGCACACACGCACCTTGTCCGGGAGGCACCTGTCCGGCATGTACCTGCTGCTCAGCTCCACGGCCGCCACCTAACCCACACACCCTCACACCCACCTCTACCCGCACGCACACACGCACCTTGTCCGGGAGGCACCTGTCCGGCATGTACCTGCTGCTCAGCTCCACGGCCGCCACCTAACCCACACACCCTCACACCCACCTCTACCCGCACGCACACACGCACCTTGTCCGGGAGGTACCTGTCCGGCAGGTACCTGCTGCTCAGCTCCACCGCCGCCACCAGCGCCCCGTCTGTGATGCGCAGGCCGTGGTGCCGCTCGTAGCGGGGGCGCAGGCCGCGCAGCACCGAGATGGCCTCGGGCACGGACGGCTGCGCGATGTGCAGCTGCGAATAGCGGAAGGCAACGGCATCGGTGAATGAAGTGTACGGTTAGGCCCACATTGTCCGCGCTGTGCTCCCTTAGGAAAGGCAATGCAGACATGTGGCATGCAAAAGGTTTCGCGACGGAGGGCCTAACAGCCTCCCGTCACCCTTATGTTCCCTGTTTGCCCAACGGGTCCACATATCTTATACCCGGGGGGGCATTACTGCACGCCCCCTAGTTGGTCGGGCCATCCCCAGCAGGGTGCTCCTTGCCCCTGGCTGCCTCCGGTACACCTTTCCCACTCCTTTGCTAAGCCCCCCGTGGGGTAACGTTGTGGGGAATGCAGCTCCACGCCCCCATCGACCTCACCGTTTGGAACCTCCGCTCCAGAGCCGGGTCCTTCTCGATGAACCGCCTTAAGTTGGGGGAACAGACGCAGAAGGAACAGACGGGGTTCTTCAGCATAATGAACGGCATAACGGCTAGGACAGAACGTCACGTGGAGGTTCAGCCAACAGTCGTGGGTCCTTCTCGATGAACTGGCCGTGGGGAGGGGACGAGGTCTCCTGAGCGCATGTACGAATACACCGTGATGCTGACTGAGCCTCATGCCCCCATGCATGTGGTGCTGCAGCCACGCGTACTGACATGCCCCACGCATAACACGTCCGGTTCTGCCGTAGCAGGGCGTGCCCCCAGCCCCAAAAGCTGGTACTGGCCATCACCCATTAGTTCACGGGCGCTTGCACGGTCGCGTTTTGCACCGCTGGCACCCGCCGACTCACCTGTACTTGTCGGGTGTGGTGGCACCAATGCAGCGCAACTCGCCGCGCGACAGTAGCGGCTTGAGCAGCATGGACGCGTCGTTCACGCCGCCACCCTGCCATGGGTCAAGCGTGTGTGTTAGCGTGTGTGCTCTACCATGTGTATTAGCTCATGCACACTAGCGGCTTGAGCAGCATGGACGCGTGATTGACACCGCCGCCCGGAGGCAAAGGTTGTGTGCATGCAGCCAGTTTAAGGACAAAGCGCAGAGCCCGCGAGACCGCCACTGCCACCCGCTAGCCACCCTTACATTCAATACACGCCCATGCAAGACCACCCCAGCACCCTGCTGCGCGCATCCAGCCCTGTGAGCGTTGTGTGCGGCAAGCAGCACGCCATACCCCACACGCCACAACCCACAACCCACATCCCATGTGCGGCAAGCAGGACGCCGTATCCCACACGCCACACATACACCACACGCGCGCCGCACCTGTGCAAGTTCGGCCCCGTGCCCTTTCTGTGCAGCAAGCAGCCACACAAGATCCACACACCACACGTACTGCACACGTAGTCGCACGAGCTCCGCTTCCCCTTGCCGCTGGAGCTGACACCAGACACGAGCCATCGAGACCCGCACAAAGACGGCACGGCACGGCCTCCGTTTTCTCAATCTGGCTCAGGGTATTGCAGGCGCGACGCACCTGCTGCGCGTTTGGCCCCGTGACGTTGTGAATGTCGTCAATGAACAGGATGCAGGAGCTGGGCGGCGGCGGCGGGGGCGGCGGCGGCGCCATGCCGGGCAGCAGCACCGGCTGCGGCGGCTGTGCGTTGGGCAGGTCGGTCAGCTCCTTGAGCACCGCCTGCATGCGCTGCTCGAACTCGCCGGGGAAGGAGGCGCCTGGGTGGGGCATGTGTATTAAGGTTAGGGTGCGTGTTAGCTGTTAAGGGTCAGGGCGAGGTCGCTGTGGGCATGCGCTGCTCGAACTCGCCGGCGAAGGAGGCGCCTGGGTGGGGCACGTGTATTAAGGTTAGGGTGTGTGTTAGCTGTTAAGGGTCAGGGCGAGGTCGCTGTGGGCATGCGCTGCTCGAACTCGCCGGCGAAGGAGGCGCCTGGGTGGGGCACGTGTATTAAGGGTGGTGGGTCGGGCCGACGAGATGTACGCAGTTATCACCCGTCATGAGCAGGCCCAACTTGTTTCGTACTCGTACTACGCTCCCGCGTAGCACTCACTCGTGTCCAGGGCCAGGGCGATGACCGGCATGCAACAACTTCATGCCCCACAACTGATAAATTTGTACTGCACAGGGATTTGGGGCAACCTCCTCACCCGCCATGAGCAAGCCCATGTCCAGGGCGATAATGGCCGCGCCCTTGAGTGCTGGAGGGCAGTCCCCCGCCGCCACGCGCTGCGCCAGGCCCTCCACCAGCGCCGTCTTGCCCACGCCGCTGTCGCCCAGCACCACGGGGTTGTTCTTGGTGCGCCGGCACAGCACGTTGAACATGCTGGGGCGGGAGCAAGAGGGTTAATACACATGGGGTTAATACACATGTGCAGGTGTCGCCCAGCACCACGGGGTTGTTCTTGGTGCGACGGCACAGCACGTTGGGTAATGTATAGAAGGGGCTAGACAGAATAAAAAATGATAAGATGTAAAATAATTGAGCTCCTAAAAAGGTCCCTCTAGGCTTTGAGCGACATGTTATCAGAAGGCATAATTAAAATTTGTTATTTTCGGGAATTTTTTACGAAAACCTCTTCTCATACTTGCAACATATAATGTTTTGTTTAAACATAATGATGAACATGCTGGGGAGGTGTGGAGTGGTGGGTTAGGGTTAATACACATGCAGGCAGGGAGGTCGACACATATCTGTTCTGCTCTCGCCAAGCACCACTGGATTGTTCTCTATACGCCGGCCCAGCACGTCGAGAGTGGGTAGCCCTTAGTACACATGTCAGCTCTATATGGTTGTGTTTCCACCTCGGCCCAGTGTCATCCGGCTATTCCTGCTGCGCGGGCGCATTCTACGGACGGGTTGGTCCGTCTGAGCGTGGTCCCTGAACTGCACCAGTGCACACGGACCCAAACAGAACAACACCTACGCACTACATGAACGCGCGCCTCAGCGCCTCAGCTCGTCCGTGCGGCCTATGAGGGAATCCAGCTTGCTCTGCCGGGCCACCGCAGCACCAGCACCATAACACACACCACCCGCACGCTAATACACACACGCGCCTCACCGCCTGAGCTCGTCCGTGCGCCCTATGAGCGGGTCCAGCTTGCCCTGCCGCGCCAGGGCTGTCAGGTCGCGGCCGTACCGCGCCAGGGGGCCGGGGGGCACCTCGGCAATTTCCTGCAGCGCAGGGAGGGAGGGTGCGCGGAGCGTGCGTGTGGGCCCAGGCGGTGAGCTTTACGCGTGGGGACTGGGGGATGAGCGGCGACGTGTTGAGGGGTGGAGTATGGGTAGTTCAGAGCACGCTAGAGCCACTGGGGCCACCTCCTACGTACGTGCACCGCAGGCCGCTGTATCAAGCTGCCTGGCTTGGCCCCTGCTACTTGGTCTCTCACCTCTCATGCCCCCTGCGCCCTTCAACACTGCCCTCTCCACGTGACTCCTCCCTGCCCTCGCACCCTGCCCTCACCCCTCCTGCACCGTTCTCCGGGTGGTTGAACATGAACCGCACCGCACCTAAAACACCTGGCTGGTGTGCCCCGTCTCCCCTGGCCCCTGCCCTCTTCTCCCCTGCGCTCCCTGCGCCTTTCCCCACCCTACCCTCCCGCCTCCGCTCACCCCTCCGGCCCCGTTCTCCGGGTGGTTGAACATGAGGCGGCTCTTGCGGATGGCCTTTCGGAGGTCGTCCTCCGTGATGCCCTCTGCGCACTGCAGGATCTCGGTAAACCTATGGGGAAACGTAACAACAATGATGGTATAGCAAATATCAAACTGCAGGCGAAAACTAAAACTGATGCCCTCCGCGCACTGCAGGATCTCGGTGAACCTGTGAGGTGAGGCCAGCGAGGTAAAACCAAACAAGGAGCAGCGGTAGGTTGCAGATAACGCATGCCCCAACCTGTGCACGCTGAGCTGTGCGCTTCCACCCCACTCATGTCGCACATACACGCGCTAATACACGTGTGCCTGCGTCCATGGCGGTGTCCTTGCCATGTATGCCCTCCACCGTCCGCGCTGGAACCGCTGCTGCCCCACACCCGCATGCTAACACACTCGGCCCTGTGCCATGTGCTAATACACATGCCAATGTGGCCACCGTACCGCCAGCGCCAGCACCATGTGCTCCGCCGTCCCTACACGGTTACACACACCTACGCCCCACCGCTAATACACAGGCCTCACCGTGGGTTCTCCGCCAGCGCCAGCACCATGTGCTCCACCGTCAGCTTGGCGTCCCCCGTCTTGGAGGCCTGCGCCTGGGCGCGAGCCAGCAGGGAGGTGATCTCCGCCTTGTGGGCCTCCTGCGGGTGGGTTGAAAGTGGGGGCAGAGGTTGAGGTGTCTGAGAGCTTACGAGTGTGCAGTAGGATGATGTGCAGGGATGGGGATGGGGTACGCGTAAATGCGAGAAACCCTGTAACCGTGTGTGGAATTTGGATGGGGTGCAGGGCTTACGAGTGTGCATAGGGTGGCGCTCTCGCCTGCGCTACCCCTCGCGTTTGCCTGGAGCCTTGGCAATCAGCCACGGTCATTGCTGTACAGGTGATGTACGGTACCCATGCACCTTGGTGTCTGGTCGTCACCGCCTTGCACAGACCCTGGTGGTGGCAGACTAGGAGCTCGAAGGCCCGTGCATGAGGCAGCGGCCGAACTTCCCCTTTCCCCCTCCCCCCTTTGAACATATTGTCACTCTGCAGCTACCCTCCACGGTTACACTCCCAGCAGCTACCCCTGCACATTCCCACCCCGTGCTGTGTGCCTGCTCCCCTGCACCGTCGCAGTCCGTACCGTACACAGGGCAGGCTTAATTGGAAGCCGGACTGTGTTCAGCGGGTCACAAGCTGTACCGCCCATCCAGTCGTAACCCTAGCCCCTGCCCCGTCCGCTGCCCCGCCCGCAGCCCCGCCCTGACGCTGTCCGGAGGAAAGGGGAGGGGTGCACTGGGCACGTGCTGAAACTCGGCGTACTTCCCGCCCCTCCCAACAGCCCTGCCCCGAAGATACCCCCAGCTAGCGCAACCCATCCCCCACTCAGCACCGGTGGCCAACATCACGTGCCGTCTACCTACCTCCCGCCCCTGCCAACAATCACGCCCACAATACCCCTAGCTGCTGCGGCCTACCAAACCCTGGATAGTAGTGGTCCACATCAGTTCTGTGGCTTGCGCCGTGCGCAAGGGCAACTGCCCGTCGCGCCCTGCCTTCGCCCAGCGTCGGAGGTCGTTCACCCAACGACCCAAGTCGGCCGCGGGCACGTACCTCGTTGAACGCCGGCTGCGACTCAGACGTGGCTGCGGCCGCATCAGTGCCCCCTGGGGTAGCTGCAGCTGCGCTGGACGAGGCTGCAGCGGTGGCCATCGCCGCCTGGGCGAGCCGAGCGCGCTTGGTCGCTGCGTAGTTGTCATAAATGGATTTCGCCCAGTATGCAAGAAATCCAAATACCGCGACCTGTCCTACAGTGGTATACAGCTTTTGAAGCCACTCGCTCCAACCAAGCCTTGTGTGTTGTTCCCTCAGAATTGTCATATCATCTTCTAGAGTCGCCATTCTGCAGACGTGTTGCAGATCTAAGATTTACCAATCATGACAGATACAGTATGTTTCCGCGGGTGGAAAGGCCGACGGTAGGAATGGAGAGTGGCAGGTGAGTCCCTCAACGCTCCAAGCCCCATGCCAAAGGCCTTACGCACGCACAGACGTGCACGCTAGCATGCACCTCTCTGCAGTTTTACAAGTGTACTGTCCTATACCGTCCTATGTTGTGAATTACGCCTGCGAGCGCCATGAACCTTGAAGCCCCGATAGACGACGTGGGCAAGGTCGTCAAGCGGCAGAAAACATGTGCCTCAAAGACCGATGCAGCTCTCAACAAGATTATAGAAATGGTCCAGGCAGCACAGCGGCAGCTGGAGGAAGGAGGTCCCGACTGTGCAGACCCGGAGGCACTCCTTAAGCGCCTGCAGCAAAGCATAGAGGACGCTGGGTTGCTAAAGGAGATGAACTCGTCAACAAAGGAGTTCCACACAGCAATCGCAAAGCTCGGCAAGGTGTGCGACTCTGGACTAGGGCTGTCGATGTGGGCTGCCGACGGGAGGGGTGTCATCGTGTTTCCGCTGCGCCCTATGCCAAGAGAACGACCATGGTGCGGGACAAGTGTACTCCTGTTACCGAAAACGCCAACCGTGGGCACGCAGCCGACACCACAGTCGTGGGGTGCTGTACCGCACCCTTTCAGCAGATGGTTGCGCAGCCTTGTGCACTCCACCTGCTGCGAGGGGTCTTACAACAAGTGCTTGCATGGGCATGCACAAACCACCGTCCCCTTGTGCCACACACATCGGTTTTGCGCACATCCCTCTAGCGGTTGGCGTACCACGACGTTACCCCACAACAGCTGAGTCCTGACGTCTTGCAACCTCGGTGCTAGTTTTAAATGACCATGAGAAATGCCTTTGTGAAACATCTTAGGTGGTGCATACCTACCTAGACCTAGACTTTCCAGGGGCTGCGCCTCCACCTCCTTCTTTGCACATGACCGTACCTGCTAAATGCTGGCCTGGCTGCAACACTGCAACACTGCACTGCAACACTGCACTGCCACCGCTCCCCCGCTGCACCGTAGGCTCTGGAGAAGGCGTTTGACCTGGAGGCTGATGTGTGCAAGGCGCTACGGCCCGTGTCCATGGACCAGGCCACGCTGTGCCAGGTACGGCGCTGTACGGCACATCGTACGGCAAGCGTGGGCGCAGTACACCGGCACCGGGCAGCGAAGCGGCTGCCCATAAGCACACGTCCATGCGATACACGCCCGCGTGCACCGTGGCATTGTGCTTACTGCAGATCACCGCGGGGCACCTGTCCAAAAGCGCATACGCTTCACTAACACACGAGCACTTGCCCATGCCGTGCTGTGGCGGTGATCGCAGGTCATCGCGGAGCACCTGTACCGCCAGGGCCGCTTCGATCTGGGCGACGCGCTGTGTGCGGAGGCGGGGCTCATGGGCGGCGAGGCGCTGAGGCAGCCGTACGCGGCCATGCACGAGGTCCTGGTGCAGGTGGGTTGCCGGTGTCGCCCAGAGTGCCGAGGAAGGTGATGAAAGCTGGGGGGCTGGGGGGCTGGAACGGTGGGAAGGTGGGGCAGCCGTACGCGGCCGTGCACTCGTGAAGCAGCTGGGGCGGGCCGCACGTAACAAGGCGATAGATTGTCGTCTTGTGGAAGCGAGGCTGGGGGACGCGGGGACGGTGAAACACGGCCGTTAGGATTAACCTCATAGGGGCTGGGGCTTTGTGAAGGCCGCGTGACGCAGGGTGCGGGGTTGGGGGGGCCGGTAATGCGGCTCGGGGTCGGTGGTGTACGGGTGCCAGGGGGAGAATGTGTGGCGCTGCGGCAGCACGGCAGGGGCTTGGAAGTGCGATGGGGCTGTGGGGTTGCATGGCCACCAGTAGCAGTTCGGAAGGAGGGAGCAGGGCTTGCAGCAGGAGCTTGGCATGGGAGCAGTGCAGCAACAAGTTACAAGGCCCGATGCCAAGCGGCGAAGTGTGCATGCCCTATACGTAACATCCTCCATCGGCGCAGATCAAGGCGCGGAACCTGGAGCCCGCGCTACGGTGGGCGGTGGAGCACCGGCAGCAGCTGGCGGCGGCGGAGGGCCCGGGAGGGGCGCTGATGGCGGCTGCGGCGGCGGCGGGGCAAGGGGAAGGCGGCGGCGCGGCCGCGGCGGTAGCGGCGGCGGCGGCGGCTGTAGCGGCCCCTCCTTCGGCGTTTGAGTTCCAGCTGCACTCCCTCAACTTTATACACACGCTGCAGACGAGCGGTGGGTGCGTGGGCGAGGGGGCACAGGAAGGTGTGGCTGCAGCGCAGGCCGCACAGTGAGGGGCGGGGTGGGGCGGGCTTCGGCAAGGCCCCGGTACTGGATATGCTGGCCTGCCGGCCAGGGTACTCGGCTCCACACAGGTGCCGGGACGGCGGCCGGACAGGTACCAAAGCCGCGACAGACTGCGTGTCTGGCCAACTGCCAAGGGCCGCCGTACATACCAAACTCTCCTCTGAGATCGTGTCCAACCTACGCCTACCACCGCTTACGCTATGCGGCACCCGTACGCCATTCCCTCTGCGCCCGCAGGCAAGGCCGCGGCGCTGTCGTACGCCAAGCAGCACTTCGCGCCCCACGCCGCGCGCCATCTCCGCGACATCCAGCGCCTCATGGGCTGCCTGGTCTTCGCCCCGCCGCCCCGCACACCACACACAGACCCACACGGGGCAACCAGCACCACCACCACCAGCAGCACGTGCATGCGGGAGGCGCAGCAAGGCGCGGATGGGGGCGGCGGCGGCGCGACGGGGGCGGGGGCGGGTGCAGGGGGCAGTGAGGCTGGCGGAGGCGGTGGCGGAGGAGGAGGGGGAGGGGCAGGGCACCCGTACGCGGACCTGATGGCTCCTGCGGCGTGGGACGCTGCGGCGCGGGAGTTTGCGCGGCTGGCGTGCAGCCTCATGGGGCAGGTGGGGAAGACAACGCGCGAACATGATGTGGAGTGTATTAGTGTATGGGAGGCTTGCGGTCACGGCCGTGGGTCAGCGGGGGGTATCCGAGACGATCTCGGCTCTCCGGCAGGTACCGCAGCCGCAGCGGGTGCGCTGGAAGGCGTTACCGCCGTCCGTTTTGACTTGGCGGCTGGTGGGAAATGGGCAGGTGTGGTACAGCACCCCGTCCGTCTCCCCTTGCGCATTGCTCCCCCTCACGCCGGCAGAGACGTGCGCCTGGACCGCGTCACCCGTCGATTGCCAACTGCCGGCACGCTACTCCATACCAGCACTTCGTTTCCTCCCTGACGCCGGCGCAGGGCTTCCCTGGCCTGCAGTGCAGTCAAACAGTCACTAAGTAATTGCATTAATCAGCCACTTAGTCATCTAATCATACAGTCATCCACGTTTACTTTATATCCTCCCTGTCGCCTGCGCAGGCGTCCGAGAGCCCTCTGACCACGGCCGTGGCTGCGGGCTATGTGGCGCTGCCGCCGCTGCTCAAGCTGGCAGGGGTCATGGAGCGGAACAGCCAGGTGGGGAGGGGTACCGTATGCGGGGACTTGGCGGTAGGAAAGCAAGACGCAGCTTGTGGATCGAGTAGTTTATGGTGTAACCTGAGGGGTATCCCGCTCTCCGACCATCACGCAGGATGTGCCTGTACCTGTACCAGGCTCGTATTGCCTGCATCCCGCACCGCATCCGCCACACAGGACGCTACACAGGACGTGCGGACCAGCTGCCGGTGGACGTCGAGCCGGGCCCCGTCCCCCTCCCGTCCTTGCAAGCACCCAAGCCATGTTGGCTCCTCCCTCATTATTATGTCGAGCTTCCCGAACAAGCGTGGCATCCACCGTCTTGCGCCCCTGCCACGCACTGCCTCGGACACCCATTGTCAGTGCTGCTCACCAACCTTGCCACACACTATCTGCGCCACACACGTCCACAGGACCTGCGCTCCGTGGACCAGCTGCCTGTGGAGATCGAGCTGGGCCCCGACTTCGTGTTCCGCTCCATCTTCGCCTGCCCCGTGTCGCGTGACAGCAGCGCGCCCGACAACCCGCCCATGCTGCTGCCGTGCGGCCACGTGCTGTGCGAGCAGTCCGTGCAGCGCCTGGCCAAGCAGCGCAGCAGATACGGAGGGTACGGCGGGTGGGTGGGCCGCGGCCCGGGGCGGGGACGTCTGTGGGGAGTTTCAGTGTGGGGCGTTCCGCTCTACAACTTCACGGCTTTGTGTTTAGCAGGGTTAATCAGTGTGGGGCGGGGGCGGGTGGCCGGTCCTGAAAGGCGCTGGACAGGGTGTTATTGCACGTCTAGGAGCACTTGGCTTCGCCGCATTCTGGATGGGGCTGCCAGGCAGTATGGCATACCGTGCGGCGGCTCGCAGTGCAGTGCAGTGCATGGCCGCTTCGTGGCAGGGGCCAAGGTACCAAGGGAATGCTCGTATTGCCCTGTTGCTCTGCAGTTTTGTAGCTTTGTGCTTTGTAGGATTCCTGTCGGGCTGCAGTTGCCCTCGCTCACCCCTCGCCCCGCCCCACGCCGCCCTGCCCGGTGCCCGCCGCCCCCAGGTCGTCCTTCAAGTGCCCCTACTGCCCCCAGGAGGCCAAGCTGGACGGCCTGCGGCCCATCACCTTCCCCGACATGGCCTAGGCGGCGGGAGACACGTGGCAGCGTGACGACGCGTGGGGCTGGGGGCACGTGGCAGTGCCACGCTGGACGGATCACCTTCCCCGACATGGCCTAGGCGGCGGGAGACACGTGGCAGCGTGACGGCGTGTGGGGCTGGGGGGCACGTGGCAGTGCCACGCTGGACGGATCACCTTCCCAGACATGGCCTAGGCGGCGGGAGACACGTGGCAGCGTGACGACGCGTGGGGCTGGGGGCACGTGGCAGTGCCACGCTGGACGGCGTGCGGCACATCACCTTCCCACACATGGCCTAGGCGGCTGGAGAGGCACGTGGCAGCGTGACGACGCGTGGGGCTTGGGACGCGTGGCAGTGCTACGAAGTGGCACGAGACTGTAAGATAGATGTACGCTGTGGGTTACACCCGTGTTAAAGGCACGTGCTGGCGGTATTTTGCCAAGCTAATGACAAAAGCCGCAGCGGTCTTGGACGGAACTTGGTCTTGGCGGTGCTGGCGGTATGTAGTTTGGACGCGTGCAGATACTACGGGCAGTTAGCGAGGGGGCATTACCTGGTGGGCATGGACAGGCCATTGTGGCTGTGGCTGTGTATTAGCTTTTAGGCATCTCCACGGGCCGCCGTGCGCACACCTGCCTAATGTAGCGGCGTTGTACTATAGTAACACGGCTTACGGCTCGGGGTTGCATGCATGACATGGTAAGTTGTGTAACACTGCAATGCTATGCGCCCTCCCAATGTGAAGAGGCTTTGGTGGCGCTGGTTTGGGTGCGCCAGCGCCCAAATGCTCATCAGGCGACTCCCCTTGTGCACATCTTGCATTGGCCGATGTGCGCTTTACAGGCGAGGCCATGTTCTTTACGGCGTAGCATCATGGACGTGTTGGCTGGCACGTTTCATGCTGCATGCCTTGCCTTTTCCCACCGGACATGAGTAGGTGGCAGTATAGTTTGTGACCTTGCACAGTGGTACTGTGGGCGGGCAGGGAAGAAGGTAGCGTAAGGTATCGGCAGTTGGCGCTTTCGGGGGCGAGTTTGGGCCAGTAAATGCGTAATGCGCGTGCCGCGTGTGGTCGCAACAGCTCGGAGCAAAAGCGGAAGGGGCGGAGGCGCGGAACGCGGAGGGCTACGAAGGAAGGAGTGGTGCAATGCGACTCAGGGCGAGACGAGGACACGTGCCCAATCGAAGGGCTTACCGCTGGGTGCGAGCCACAGGTTGCTGCCAACCAGCTGTCAACTGCTGCCAACGCACGGCCGCTCTGTTCATGCGGACCGCCACAGATATGCAACCGGGCAAGGGGCAACCAACGTTGCAACCCCAATCAAGCTTGCCGTAGGACTGGTGGATAACTCTGCAGTAATGTCACCCGGGGGGATAGCAGAGGTTGCAGAGGGGCGCCCCTGCTGCCAACACAGCAACACCAGGGGAGAGCTCTTGCACAAAAAGGGCAACGCTGCCCTCAGCGGCGTCCGCTCTTTGTGCTGCATGCCCATGGACATTGCACGCATGAGGCCTTACGTAAAGGGCAGGGACGGTGCCTTTCAGTTATGAGCTATAAAGTACAGATTCGCAGGGGAGCAACAACAGGAGCTGCTCCCCCAGGGGAAGACATGCCCCACCAAGGGTCCACACGCAGGACCAGTGACAAAAGCTTGCCCACCGCAGCGATGATGCACGGATGTACGCATGCGATGTCAGTGTCGTGCCGCAGTTGCAAGCGTCGCGTGCGGTGATGCAGAGTGAGGCAGCTGCAGGAGTTTCCCACGCCCTCCAGGGGCACAGGAGCGAGCAGCTCGTCCAATGGACATCCAGGCCACAGAGGCATGCCACCGTCGCCTGGGAGGAGCTACAGCGCCAACCAGTCCAGCTGACAGTTGCAAAGTTGTAGAGCAAGTCTCTGCGATGGCACCACCGCCGGCCCTTCAAGCTACTTTGCGCCGCATACACACGTTTACACCCAATGCCCAACAAAATGCCTCTTTGCATATAACCGAACACAAGCTGCTGTGCGTTGTTCATATGCAGTCGCGTTGCCACTACGGTCCAAGCAGGCTCGACTCGTGGCAGGCACGCACACTGGGTTGTAGCGTATCGCATGATCACCGGAGTAAAGGCATTATTGCGTCTACTTTAATGACAGGTAGAGCGGACTGTTTCGGGGTGCATGCACATGTGTACGGCAAACAGATAATAGCGCTTGCGACCTTCACTTCTCCCTGCCTTTCTGCTTCAGTGTCCCACCCACTCCTTTACCTCGCCGGCGAGTAGCGCCGTGCTTATTGCAAAGATGCTGGCTGCTAAGTCCATCGTGGGCCAGCGCGCCTTCAAGGCGTCGGCGTCGCGCGCCGCGCCTAAGGCTGCCCGCCGCGCCGTCGTGGTGATGGCCCGCAAGAACGAGGTCAGCGAGTCCTACGCTAAGGCTCTGGTTGAGCTGGCCGATGAGAAGGGCAAGCTCGAGGCGGTGCACGCCGATGTGGATGCGGTCGCCAGCCTGATGAAGGAGAACAAGAAGCTGGCCGAGCTGATCATGAACCCCGTCGTGGACGCTGACAAGAAGCGCGCTGTCCTGGCTAAGATTGCCAAGGAGGCCGGCTTCCAGCAGTACACCATCAACTGGCTCAACCTGCTGGTGGAGAAGGATCGCCTGGCCCTGGTCCCCGAGATTTGCGAGAGCTTCGAGGACCTCTACTGCCAGATGACCGACACTCAGGTCGCTACTCTGCGCTCTGCCGTTAAGCTGGAGCAGGAGCAGCAGTTCCTGATCGCCAAGAAGCTGCAGGTCAGCGCCGGGTCATGCAAGGGCAAATTGCGGTCCAGGCGACTGACCGCGAAGAGCCCCATACGACGGGAGGGATTTGGGGCCGCAATTGTGTCAACTCTTTTCTATATCGCCCAGTCCCACCAACTTCTTGCGGTGGACGTCCGCGTGCAAGCATTCTGCCAGCGCGATACCTTGCACGGCTGGTCGATTACCATGCGAAGTTCCTTGATGCATCTTATGAGACTCTTTGCGCCGAGGCTCTCGGGCCGGGTCGGGGTAGCCGTTTCGCGGCACATGCTTACCGTTTCCCCACCCCCAGCTTTCCACCGCCATAGCAAACGCGTACCCCGCCCCCCCCGTTCGGTACCTGCACCTGCGCAATCCTGAACCACTCAATTCACCACCTGACCTGGCTGCATCCCACTGCCCCTCCAATCCCAACAGGAGCTGACCGCCTCGAAGAACATCAAGCTGAAGCCCGTCATTGACACCAGCCTGATTGCCGGCTTCGTGGTCGAGTACGGCAGCAGCCAGATCGACCTGTCCGTGCGCGGCCAGATCGAGCGCGTGACTGACCAGCTGACCAAGGAGATGACCGCCAAGCTGGCGTAAGCAGCTCTCCTGTGGGTTAGCGGGCGTTGGGTGCGCTCCTCGGGGTCAGCAGCTACTCTTTTAACCCACGCTGACCAGCGGCGTGCGGTGTGCAGCAG
>VFQN01004120.1_pt1 | contig 19598 bp, 24 predicted proteins | sample 3512371 | NCBI WGS metagenome assembly VFQN01 (sample SAMN10412370, study PRJNA504923) | tailings metagenome | isolation source: Replicate 2 from Balatoc abandoned mine | place: Philippines: Itogon, Benguet | collected 2017-08-28 | reverse complement strand
TTTCAGGATCTTCCACGAAGTTGAAGTCCCCCGCCCAGAGCAGTGTCGTGCTGGCAGCAGCGGGGCGGCCCCCCGCCGGACACGATCCGCATCCTCCACCTGCAGTGAGCGCCACGCAGAGCGGCTGGGACTTTCCCAGGAGGAGCTGCGCCTCAAGAACCGGGAGCGTACCGAGCCGGCCAGGGCTGCGTCCATCGTAGCGCGAAAGCTCAAAGCAGCACAGCGGGCAGCAGAGCGCGCTGCAGACCAGGCAGCAGCCCGCAGGTGACCCCTGCTCCCCAGACATGCTGGTTTGCGTATGTGAAGTCCTGGTCCGCAACATATGGCTATCAGGCGTGAACCGCACAAAGCCGATGCCAGCATAAGGCGCCATCATGTCGCCTGTGTGAGCCACGTCACACCCACCTCCCCACACGGCCAATGCCTCGAAAGGCCGCACGCACACCAGCCACGGCACCGCAAAGCAGGGCGTGGGCCGTGCAACCCAGCCGACAAACCAACCACCCCGCGCAATGCCCACCACCATGATACCGTGCAACCCAGCCAACCAACGAACCAACCCAGCCAACCAACCCAGCCAACCAAAGCCAGGTGCAGACTGTGCAGCCATCCGTGCAACGCCCACCACCATACCACTGCGTGCTTCACGTCTCACCCTGTTTGCGCCCACACACGCCACCTCGCTTGTCCTCTCTTTAGCACTTCATTCCTTAGGCCCTACAGCCGCCTGCGCTGCTCTAGCTGCCCAAATCCCAATCAGCGGTGCGTACAGCTTATCGTACAGAGCCCGCTTGACTATTTGCCCATCGGCCCTTTGCTTCAGCTGCCTCCTGCGCGCCTGGAACGTGGCGGCGCATTCGGCCAGCACCTGCTCGTGTGCCGAAGACGAACGGCATGCCGTACAGCAGTAGCACCGGCTGCAGCAGCTGCTGTTCGTTTCCTCGGCTTGCCGCTGGGAACACACAGCCGCCGCCCGCTCCACCGCAGCGGCCCCGGCTCCCGCCGCTGACCCCGCGCCCGACCCACGCACCGGCAGCTCGACAGCCGCCTCCATGTCCCCCTGCATCTCCGTGGGTTAGCGCAAGTGGGCAGCAGCTCAGCCACCTGGTTAGGCGCCAGCAGCAGCAGGAAGGCCCAGGGATCAGGACTTCCCCTGCTCGCTGCAGCCGCCGCCCCACCGCCCCAGCCCCCGCTTCCGCTACCGCCACCATCCCCGCCTTGCTGCTGCTGCTGCTGCCACTGCTGAGCCTGCGTTGGGCCCTCCGCAGCGCCCAGATCTGCCGTCCGCCACTCCTCCGCCTCCCACTTGGCCATCAGGCTGCTCAAGGGGGCTCCCCTGAAGCTGACGTCGCCGCCCGCCATGCTGCACACGTCCTGCTGCAGCAGCTCCCTCCAGCTGGCCACCGCCGCCACGTCCCCCGCAGCCCACGCGCTGCGGCACACACACGCCACCAGCCTCGCCGCACCACTCACAAAGGTCGACACAACGCGGCGGGCGGCCGGGAGATGACTGCCGTGACCTTCCCCCGCCTCCACCTCGTCACCGAGGATAGCGCAAAGGAAAGCAGCCGCAGCTGCTGCTGCGTCGCCGGGCAGCTGCTTGCAACAGCCGCAGCATCTTTTGCACCTGCACCGGCTGTGGCAGCATCAGGGGACCCTGCGTCCGCACCCTGCTGTTGCCCCATCCCGCCCTCGCGCATGTCCACCAGTGGGTCGTTCGCTACTAGGACAGCTGCCCACGCCAACGAGCACGCGGCATCCACCTCCCCGCCCGCTGCTGCGGTGTGCCACAGAGCCGCCTTGGCCATGGCGGTCAGCAGGGCAGCTGCCTGTGCCGGGTCACCGTGGGCTAGCAGCAGCACCAGGCTCTGCCCCGAGATACTGTCGTACAGATCCCCGAGGTGCGTCGGGGCGATGTCTGCACCAGCACATTCCACAGAGCCGGCGGCGGCGGAGGCGGAGGTGGTGGGGGCGGAGGCGGCTAGGTTGTCGCGGAGGGGCTCCGGCAGTCACGGCCGCCACAAGCAGCACGTCCAACAGCACCACGCCCGTGTTGTGCCACGCCCATACCACCTGTTTCATTCAGGAAGGTGGGGGACACGGAGCACACAGCCAGCATGTGCCGCTCACTTCGCAGCAGTACTTGACTAGGTACACAAGGATCTGCACCAATTTTGAAGGAATGATCGTGCTTACATTAGCGGTATGGTCCTGTCCGGCAGCAACTGCTGGGTATTGTCGCTACTGCAAACACAGCTGCGACGTGGCCCCGATCCTGTGATGCGACTGCACATTTGCTCTGCCAGCTATTATATGCTCCCCGCCACCCGCCTGCCTGCGACTCCGTTACCATGAATAAGCACCGTGCCTGTACCCTCGACACATGCAAACACCGCAAGAGCCAAGGCGAGCACCCTGGATGCAGCAAATGTGCATGCCCTTCCTGTGACCCCTCACTGATCCCCTCCACACTCCCTACCACCCCCATGCCTGCTGCCATCAAGTAAAAGTTGGGCCTCCCCTTTCCCAAATAAGCTCTCCGCTGTGCTCCGCTGTGCCCCGCCGCAACCAAGACAGTACCTTGCGTACCTTACGTGAAACGCTCCGGCACGACCTGTTTGATGGCCTCGTATGCCTCCATGAAATGGCACTCGCGCGAGAACCGCTGCTTTAGTGCGGGGGTGATCCACAGCTGCACAGCGTACACTTCGTAGTCCAGGTCCTCCATGTCGTGCAGCTGCACCTGGCCGCCATAGTGGTGGGCTAGCATAGCCTCAGCCTCCTCACCCAGCTGTTCCAGTTCCATCCCCAGGCTGTCTGCGACCTGCTGCAGCCCGCTGTCCTTCGCCTCGACCAGTTGGGCAAACAAGGCGCTGGGTGTCGTCTGGTGCTCCTGCTTGCCGCAGGCGCGCACCAGGATCTGCACAGCGGCTCTGCGCATGCGCCCCACCTCCAATGGCACGTGCTGCAGCGCCTCCTTGATGGCCTCAGAGTTCGCCACTTGCCGCTGCCGCAGTTCCTCCATCTGAGCCTCAAAAGCCGCGTTCTGCCTGCTGTACCGCTGCATCATTTCCCGATAGGCCTGAGCAGACATTGGCTTCTCATCGCACGACGGTAACCGCTGAGTATCCGCCTGGGGCACTCCTTCGAACGTGCCGGGCAGTTCCACGTTGCAGGATGCGGTCCTTGCTTGGAAAGGGTTGCGAAAGGAGGGTGTACGCGTACTCCTAGGCACAAACGAGCGACTCGACTGGACCCGCTGGAGAGAAGGAACTAGGTGCTGTCGGCTGCGGTAGGCGAAGATTTGCTTCATTTCCAGCAAGTCCTACTAAGGCAGCTGCGCCGTGACAAGCTACGCTGATTGGTGGAAATTGGGCACTCCTCTGTGAGTGGCTCTGTCAGCCTATGTTGTGAACAACAAGCGTACGTGCTTCAGTATTTGCCTATGCAGTCGGCGGAACACTGGTGCAGTCGGGTCGAGCGTCCGGCAGGGCTGCGACGGTTCAGCGCCCTTCGGGCTATGGCCTACACCATCTGGCAGGTCCGCAATGGCGTGCGCTGAGGGGCCCTGCGTCCCTGGAGGCCTGGGTGCTGACCTGCCGGGGTCGTGTGCAAGCAGCAGGAGGGCAGCCACACTCATTACCGCATCCCAAGTAAGCCCCCTTGGCGTGAGCTCGACCAGCCACGACATTGAAGGTCTCCCACTGCAGCCCAGCGCCATAGCCCATATACCGGTAGATGCAATGATACATACAACAAACCAAAAGCGTGCTGCGTACCAGTACTGTACCGTACCTCTGCTGCGTACAGCGTGCTGCGTACAGCGTGCACAAACTTCACGACACATACGGATAGGCAGGCATGCCGTACATCCCTTGCTGCGCCGATCTCCGAGCAATGGTGGTTTCCCGAGCGGCCCCACTTCGCCCCACCCTATTCCGACTGCCTGGAGACCCTACAGCTGTACGTTTGAAGCATCTCGCTTGGCACGGGGGCCACGTATCGGTACCGACCTACGCAACAGCTCAGCGTGGGCACTGTCCGTGCAACGGGGTCAAGCAACACAACTGCTTTCACCGCCACCGACGTGCTAGGAGGGCCATGTCTGTCATGCCAGGTGATCGTGCAGGCTTCCCGGCATGCACACGTGCCGTGCTCCCAGCGAGCTCCACAGCCTTTGATCCTCGCATACGCGGACAGCCAGCCGGCATTGCGTATCACACAGAATACACGCAGGAGACCCCTGCTCTCCAGAAATGCTGGTTTGCGTATGTGGAGTCCTGGTCCGCGACATATGTGGAGTCCTGGTCCGCAACACAGGCCTGAACCGCCACACAAAGCCGATGCCAGCATACGGCGCCATCATGTCGCCTGTGTGAGCCACGTCACACCCACCTCCCCACACGGCCAATGCCTCGAAAGGCCGCAAGCACACCGGCCACCGCACCGCAAAGCAGGGCGTGGATGGTGCAACCCAGCCAACCAACCAACCACCCCGCGCAACGCCCACCACCATACCACTGCGTGCTTCACGTCTCACCCTATCTGCACCCACACGCACCACCTCGTTTGTCCTATCCTGTATTCCTGTGCACATCATCCGTTTGGCCCTACGGCCGCCTGTGCTATTAGAGCTGCCCAAATCCCGATCAGCGGTGCGTACAGCTTCTCGTACAGAGCCCGCTTGACAATTTGCCCATCGGCCCTTTGCTTCAGCTGCCTCTGGCGCGCCTGGAACGTGGCGGCGCATTCGGCCAGCACCTGCTCGTGCGCCGTACGGCATGCCGTACAGCAGTAGCTCCGGCTGAAGCAGCTGCTGCTTGTTTCCTCGGCCTGCCGCTGGGAACCCACACCCGACGCCCCTTCCGCCGCCGCTGCCCGGGCTCCTGCCGCCACCCCCACGCCCGACCCGTGCACCGGCAGCTCCACAGCTACCTCCGTGTCCCCCAGCATCTCCGTGCACAGTGGGTTAGCGCACGTGGGCAGCAGCTCAGCCACCTGGTGCGGCGCCAGCGGCAGCAGGAAGGCCCAGGGATCACCCTTGGCTTCAGGACCCCTGCTGCGCGCAGCGGCCGCCCCGCCGCCTTTGCCTTCGCCCCCGCAAGCACATTCCTCCCCGCCTTGCTGCTGCTGCTGCCGCTGGGCCGGCGTTGGGCCCTCTGCAGCGCCCAGCTCTGCCGCCCACCACTCCTCCGCCTCCCACTTGTCCGCAAAGCTGCTGACGTCGCCGCCCGCCATGCCGCACACCACCTGCTGCAGCACCTCCCTCCAGCTGGCCACCGCCGCCACGTCCCCCGCAGCCCACGCGCTGCGGCACGCACCCGCCACCAGCCTCGCCGCACCGCCCACAAAGGTCGACATGACACGGCGGGCGGCCGGGAGACGACTGCCGTGACCTTCCCCCGGCCCCAGCTGGTCACCGAGGATGCTGCTGATCGCGGCTAGCACCGGCAGCCACCTCGGTAGCGCAAAGGAAAGCAGCCGCAGCCGCTGCTGCGTCGCCGGGCAGCTGGCCGCAGCAGCAGCAGCAGCAGCGGCAGCAGCAGCGGCAGCACCTTTTGCACCTGCACCGGCTGTGGCAGCATCAGGCGACCCTGCCTCCGCTTCCTGCTGTTGCCCCATCCCGCCCTCGCACATGTCAATCAGTAGGTCGTCTGCTACCAGGACAGCTGCCCACGCCAACGAGCACGCGGCCTCCACCTCCCCGCCCGCCGCTGCTGCCTTAACGTGGTACAGGGCCGCCTTGGCCATGGTGGTCAGCAGGGCAGCTGCCTGGACAGGGTCCCCGTGGGCCAGCAGCAGCACCAGGTTTGGACCCGAGATACCTTCGTACAGATTCGCGAGGTGCTTCGGGGCGATGTCCGTTTCAGCCCACTCGACTGTGGCGGCGGCGGCGGCGGCGGAGGCGGAGGCGGAAGGCGAGGCGGCGGAGGGGGAGGCTGCCAGGCTGTTGCGGAGGGCGCGAAGCATGACGGAGCTGACGGCGGTGGTGGCACGGTTGTGGCGGAGGGCGGAAAGGACGAGGGAGCTGATGGTGGAGGGGGAGGCTGAGCAGCGGGCGGCGAGGTGGATGCGGCGGATGAGGGCCTCCGTGGTGGGGATGAGGCCGGCGGCGAGGGCGATGGGGAGCCCGGGCGGGGGAGAGGCGGCTGGGTGCGGCGCACCTGCGTACCGTGGCACATGGGTGTGGAACAGCGTGGGGTGCCTTTTGTAAGCGCAACGGTGTGCATACTCAAGAATGCCCTAACACGTAACAATCGACAAGGCGTGAGGGCATAGGGACTTCCAGCAAAACATTTCAGAGGGTTCCTGCTACATGTGCAAGCGGCAGCCAGGGCAACCGCAATCGCTCAAGCCAGAAGCCACCCACCCTTGGCGTCAGCTGCACGCATTATGGGCAGCACCTGAGCGCACAGGCCAGCGTCCTCGGGTGTGAGGACGCCGGGCTGCCGCCGTAGTGCTGCCCACACCGCCCGCACCACCAGCGGCCACCAGCGGGCGGCGAAGCGCACGTCCCCCAGTCGGCCATCCAGCGCTGGGGCACCTCCGCCACCGCCTCCGACCCCTCCGCCGCTGTTGTTGCCACCGCTGTCAGTGCCGCTGCCCTTGCCGGCAGGGCCGCCATCGGAGTCTTCGCCCTGAGCGCTTTGCAGCTGTGCACTGTCGCCACCACCGCCACCGCTGCCGCTGCTGCTGCTGCTGCTGCGGTCGCCGCTGGCCTTGCCGACAGGGACGCCAATGAGCCCTTCGCCGGGCGCGTTGCTGACGCTGCGGCTGCTACAGCCAGCGCTGCCCCTGCCACCGCCTTCAGTGCCGCTGCCGCCGCCGACAGGGATGCCAGCGGAGTCTCCGCCCTGAGCGCTGTGCCGCCCTGCACCGCCGCCGCCGCAGCCAGTGTTGCCACTACCGCCACCGCTGTGGCCACCGGCAGAGGGGCTGCCGTGCGGACCGCCGCCTCCCTCGTCCCCGCCGCCTGCCTCCCTCGTCATAAACCCCAACACAGCGTCTCCGCACACCAGGGCCCTGAGGCCCATCGTGATGCACCCGCCTGCCTCAAACGGCCACCGCAGAGCCACCCGCCCTCTCTCACTGGCACCGCCGCCACTGCTGCTGCCTCCACCTCCGCCGCCCCTCCCGACACCGCGTTTGCTTCCGCCAGCCCCTGCTGCCCCCTGCTGCACCCGGCCCCTGCCGCTCCGCACCGCCACCACCGCACCCTCCAGCCCAGGGTCATACTGCTCGCAGGACGCCACGGCCACGCGCGCTGCGCGCAGAACGAGCTTGAGCAGCGCCCTCGGCCGCAGGGGGCCCAGCGGCACGGGGTGCTTCTCCTCCAGGCACCACGCCCACGTGGACAGCGCGCCGTTGACGTCCAAGCAGCTGAGCTGCCGCACCTGCCGGCTACCCCCGAGCCTGACGCCCTGCTGCTGCTGTGGCAGACTGCACGGCCACTGGGGCGGCATCAGTACGGCTGGCGGCAGGCCGTACAGGGACCCATCGTCAGCTGCGTGCAGCTGCGACACCACTTGCAGGGCGAGAAGGTACTGGAAGCAGGGGCCGGAGAGGAGTCTGATCATGTAGGGGTGGGTCGCGGGGTCATCGCCAGCAGCCAGGCACAAGCCCCCGAGCCACTGCGAAAACATCAGCCCGTCCTGGGCCTGCTCCGCTGTCCACCTGAGCCCGTCTGCGACCGCGCGCGCCCACACCTCCAGGAAGCCGCTGCTGCAGAGCGATGGCAGCACTACATCTATGAAGTAGGGCTTGGATATTGCGGTTGTTACGAGCCCCATGCAGAATGTGGACAGCACGGACATGGGCCCGTCCTCGTAGGGCCGGCGGCCCTGCAGCAAGTGCTGATCGCGCGCGGCCGCGAACACCCGTGTTGCGGCGGGGAGGAAGTCGCCGTGGAGAAGTGCCTTGGCAAGGCTTGCAGCCCCCGCAGTGCCTCCTAGACGTAGCGCCCCGCCAATGTAGGCCGAGGCGATGGATGCGACCGCGTGGAGCGCGCGATGGGCGTGCCCTGAGGCCACCGATGGTGTGCTTGCTGCTTTGGCTGATCCTTGGCGGTTCTTAACGTCGCGCGGGCAAGGGGCCGCAACCAAACGTGACGCATGGGCGAGGAGTTGCGCGAACACCACACGGGCCGCTGAATTCTCCTCTAACGCAGCATAGACGGCATCTAGCGTTGAGGTGCCGATGTCATGCCCCGTCAAAGACGCGACGCTCTCCATGTCTCGGAGCAGCTGCGTTACGCGGGGGCTTCCGGGCGGTAAAGAGCCATGCCCCCGCTGCAGAGCCTCGGGGTGTGCAGCTAAGCGCACGAAACTATCAGGCAGTTGTGGCAGCTGCTGAGAGAGTTTGTCTGGGGTTTTGGGAGGCATGTCTTTGGGGTCAGGACTTGACAGTACTAGTTGGCCGTTCCGGGACAAGCTCGCGCTGCTCCGTAAGCAAGGCACATGCTTTTATCTGTACACAGTGACGATACATAAAGCGCTGTTGCAACAGTATGTATGGAGCTGTGCATAGCCTCGGCGCCATGCTCTCAACCGAAATGCATGGTCCGAGACCTGAGCCCAGGGGATCTCCCCTGCCTGAGTCTTGCGGCCGGGCACCAATTTTGGCCTGGTACCTGCTTAACAAGTAACCTTTGTTTCTACGCCCGCCCTTTGGCTGCCTGGCTTCCTGCCCTTCACAGCCTTTACACCGTTCCTCCACGGGACGCATGGCCCACTGGTCTTAACTCTGGAGCAGGGGGAGCTTTGGAGCCAGTTGGAGCGGATTAGCGGTGCAGCCGTGCAGGTGGCGGTGCTCCTCTAAGAGTGCAACATCGCGTGTAATGTATGCTATTAGATGCTACGTACCACGGCCTCGATGCGGCTGCATACCGTAATGCATACGGTATCTGACGCAGCATATCTGCGTGCAACATGGCCACGTGCCGCCAGACAACTGCAAGGCCAGCGTCATCGCCTGACCGGTGCGCCCCGTCCGAAACCCCCGCATCCCCGACAGGCGGAATCCTCGCCCCTGCCGCCACATCCGCTGCCGCACACATCAGCCGCCCCGGCGGGAGTCCGGGTCCCTCAGCGGCGCACTTCGCAGCACGACGTGCACAGCAGCTGTCAGCCACAGCCACCGCAGCCCACCCAGCCGAGTACGTATGGGACGGTAAGTAACCTTCAAGTCCTTTCCTCCTTCCTATGCTTTGAAGCGTTAAGGGTGGAGCCTGGCGGGTAGACTGGCATTCGTGCAACGTATCGAACACCGCCATCGGGGTTGCGGCAACAGGAGCGAGCTGCCGCCGCTATGTGCTGGCTAAAACTTAAGTGCCGGAAAGTGATTCCGTACAGTCGTACTATGCTGCTCATGGGCCAAGGACCCAAAGTGCTGCAGCCCTCGTGCCTCACGGCCTGGTGCCACCGCACGTGTCTTATTAGCAGGTCCCAGCAGCATCGGGGGCATCGCTTTGGTGTCTGGTGCTGTAAGGCCATGACCGGCGGCTGCTGTGCCGGTACTGCACCCTGCTGACACAGGCCCTGCCTGCCACAGAAGGCCCTGCCATGATGCTCCGGCACCCTGATTGGCCCAACATACATGTGAAAAGAGGGATGTTGGATGCCGCCAAACGCACGCGCGCCATCAGCCGCATGGCACATCCTGAGCAACGAATGTGTCCTACGCACAGGGAAGTACAAGGACACTTGTTGCCCCCGTGTGGCGCAGTTACGGGGGCCGTGTGCCAAACAGGATCCCTACGGCTTCGTACGTGTCCCGCCTCCACCCCCAGGGCCTGCCACCAGATTCGTCCTGCCGCCAGCCGATCGGCCATAACCACGTGTTCGTTCGACCGGAGCGGCGCCTAGCCCTACATTGCGGGCGTTGGGCACTGCCTGCGCACACTGCCATGCGGATACCGGAACGCGCACGCATGCCGAGCAGGAGCTTGCTGGTCCTGAAGTAGCGCCCAGGCGCGGTGGCGCAGGTCAGCTGCACCAGCACCTGGGCCTGGGCCCCCGCTTCCCGGTGCGGCGGGTGCAGGAGGTGGGGCAGGAAGGCAGGGTGAGGCTGGCGGTGGGCCGAGGGGGGAGGGGTGGGCGGGGGGCGGCAGCGGCGGAAGGCAGCGGTCAGCACGTGCGCACGTGTGCGGACACGGAGGGCGGCAGGCGGCTCACGCTGGTGGTCGGCCTGGGGCGCACCACGCCAGCCCACGCAACACCCCCATGTCATCAACTGTTACCATGGTAGTTGGGCAGAGCGTTGCACTGCACGGCTGTGCATCGCTTCCAGTGCCATCTTAGACCGCAAACGCGCCCTGTTGCCCTGCCCCGCCCTAATCACCGCCCCGCCGTGCCGAAGCCTCCAACCATTGAACCCCATGTCCCCATCCCATACCCCCAGCCACTGAGCCCCCTTACCCCCCGACTTACCTTATCCCTCCTGGGCGCCGTCCCAGCTGTACAGCCCACGGTGGATAAGACGGTTAATCAAAGCTGCACATGCTGTTTACGTTAGTATGGGAGCTGTGGGCTTCTAAGGGCGAACTCACATGCGGACGGATTCGAGTTGGATTGGGGGTCGAATCCGGATTGGACCCCCAATCCAGGCGAAACCCCAATCCAGCCCCCAGACCCCCGATTGGCGCCGGATTCGCCCCGACTACCGGGATTGGCTCGTTTTTGCCTGTTTCCGGCGTCCTTTCGCAACAAACCAGCGGATACAGAAGTAATCTCCAAGCTTGATCAATTTGCCGTGGCTCTCGGGCCACCGCGTGCTTAAACCCCTTCGCATGCAGTGGTTCCCCGAGCGGAAATGGTGGATACACAGCGATTGCTATGGTATAAGCAATTATCATGAACCGTATAATTGCGAACAATGGGTTAAAGTCTCAGCAGCGGCGGGGATATGCGACAGGCCGCCGAGCATGCCACCACCGACAAGGGCCCAGAGGCCTGCAACGCAGCGGCGGTGCCCTGATGCAAGATTGCACACATAGCAACTCAGATTGGAGGCTTGGGGATGCGGGAGGCAGCCTGGGGGCCAGTTTGGCAAGGGAATCCGTTCACTCCAATCCGGATTGCCACGTGTGCATGTGAATGAAAGAGGGGATTGGCCGGGAATCCGCTGAGCCGAATCCGTCCGCATGTGAATTAGCCCTAACCGTACGAGAGGGTTGGGAAACCCCGAGTCCCTGGTTACCGGGACCAAACCCTGTTTCCCGGTTGTGACGGGGCTGGGCTGGGCTGGGCTGGAAAAGGACCAAAACTGTGAAACCACACATACGTACGTTACACCATTGTATATGCCAACACCATGACCCTTTTACGTTTCCGTCGACTGTCTGGCCCATGCCGCAACCTTCCCGCCTTGCCGTACACCTTTCCCCCTGCATGCTGCTGCGTGATGGCAGACGGCAAGGCATAATCTTTGGGAACTGGCACACCGAACAAACCACTTGGCAACCCATCTCAACACTTTCCGGCTTTCACGTGAGTCCCGCGCACCTTCTGCCTCCTCCGTCCTCGGCGCGTCGGCGCGTCGGCGCGTCGGCGTAATAATAATATAACGCTGTAGCTGCGCTGTCACCTACGAAGCACTCCGCGACCCCTAATGTAAGATTGCGAAAACTCGCTGATGCGGTTCCGCAAAGCGGCAACACTGTGACCCCGCAAAGTAGAGCTAGTCCCTTGGACGCTGAGGCCAAAGGCTTTCGCTGACAACGCAAACCGCTGCAATGGATGATCAAAACGGCGGCCTCGACCAGCGCCCTTCCGTAAGTACCCACGACAGGAGGCACCGGCCTGCACTCCACTGGCACGTACGCGCACGCACTGCTACGGCTGTTGATGCATGAGGCCCCTTGGCCAGGCCGAAACGCGTCTAGCCGGCCAAGCTCTACGCCTACTGTTGACCAACGGACGGAGTTTGACCTTAGCTTATACCAACGGGCCTGTGCCGACCATGCTGTTCCCAGCACGGACCCCCTCTGCGTTCGTTCTGCCTCACCCTGCCGCATGGGCCCCTCATGCATCCACTCAAAGGCCGTGCACACTGACGGGTCGCGCACTTCCATGGGGAATTATTTTTCCAATACCCTCTCCATTTTCCTTCAGCAGGGTCAGCACGGAGAGCAGGCTGACGGGGAGCAGACACGGAAGCGCCAAAGGCCGGGTGGGCAGCAGCCTGCAGAGCAAGCACATGCGGCGGCTGGGGACAAGCAGGCGGATCAGCGACGAAGCAATGAGGACCCTGCTGGCCACATGATGCTACCCCAAGGTATGTAACAACTACGTGCGGCCCGGCTGCCGCAATACACTGTGGGGGCTGGGGACAGTCTTGCTGTTTCTCTTGCACGTGCAGCCCAATATGAGTGGTAGGTGCCGCACTACCTTCTGTTAATTGCCGCGCGCGTGCTGGTAAGTGGTAACCGTATGTCTACACGAGGATAGCATTCAGTAAAAAGTTTGCCCTGCATCCAACGTGTGTTTGGGATTTGGGGGTTGCTCGAGTCCTGGCCAGGGTTGCCCATGGCATCTGTAGTTGTATGCACAAGTGTGGCGGCACGTGTGCCCCACCCACACGAGACCCACTGCAGACCCCTGCCGAGTTGCTTGTTGGTGCACGTTTTGTGAGGCACGAGCTATCGACTGACACCGGAGCTTTTGTGTGCCCACTACCTCCCTTGAATGACACCGCAGCACCGCTGTGTGCTCCCTTCCCCCCCTGCCTGCAGGGGCCGTGCCAAGCGGCAAGGCGCATCCCGCCCTCCTGGACCCCAAAGCCGCACCCATGATTGCGAGGCTGGAGAACATGCGCGCCAGTGCCGGCAAGCTGTTTGCGGCCCTGCAGAGCAGCGGAAAAAGCCTGACGAAGGAGCGGGCCAAGGTGGCGGAGCTGGACGCGGAGAAGTTGGCGCTGGCGCAGCAGCTGCGGGTGGAGAGGGTGCGGGCGGAGAAGGCGGAGGGGCTGCTGAGCCAGGAGAGGAAGGCTAAGGAGGCGGCGGAGGAGCAGCTGCAGGTGGAGAAGGCGCGCGCAGATGCAGCGGAGGCAGGCCAGGCGACACTACAGCAGCGGCTGGATGGTGCGTAGGCTCAGGCGGACGGGCTGTGGATGCGAGCACATTCACACTCAACCGACACGGCTCAGAGAGCAAGTACTGAACTCGCGCGGCAAGCGCGGAAGCAGTAGCAGCACCAGCACCAGCACCAGCACCAGCACCAGCAGCACTAGGGACATCACATGTTCTGATGTGGGCCCGGTGGACTTGGTGGCAGGTGCGTGCCGCAGCACGTGGGCTGAGGGGGACGTGCGCGCGGTGGCCAGCTGGAGGGAGCTGCTGCAGCAGGTGGTGTGCGGCATGGCGGGCGGCGACGTCAGCTTTAGGGGAGCCCCCTTGAGCAGCCCGATGGCAAAGTGGGAGGAGGAGGAGTGGTGGGCGGCAGAGCTGGGCGCTGCGGAGGGCCCAACGCCGGCCCAGCAGCAGACAGCAGCAGCAGCAGCAGCAAGGCGGGGAGGCTGGCGGTAGCGGTAGCGGGGGCTGGGGCGGTGGGGCGGCGGCCGCAGCGAGCAGGGGAAGTCCTGATCCCTGGGCCTTCCTGCTGCCGCTGGCGCCGCACCAGGTGGCTGAGCTGCTGCCCACGTGCGCTAACCCACTGTGCACGGAGATGCAGGGTGACACGGAGGCAGCTGTGGAGCTGCCGGTGCGGGGGTGGGGCGTGGAGGCGGCGGCGACAAGGGAAGCGGGGGCGAGGGTGGCGGCGACGGCGGGAACCCGGCAGCTGGCAGCGCGGGAATCTACGAGCAGCTGCTGCAGCCGGTGCTACTGCTGTACGGCATGCCGTACGGCGCATGAGCAGGTGCTGGCACAGTTCAAAAGGTGCGCCGGAATGTAGGCAAAGCCTAAGGCGCGCAGGAAGCATCAGTCCCAGGGGGGGGGGGGGAGGGAGGGGGCGAGCCGGAGGTCAGGCAGGCTGGACGCGAGAAGCTGTCGCTGAAGCAGGCTGTGGCCATTACGGCCACGTGTCGTGGGTTGCAAGGGCTGAGACGTTGGAAGAGAGGGGGTGCAGGGAAGCGGTGCAGGGAAGCGGTGCGTGTGGGTGCAGGTAAGGTGAAACGTGACACTTATCTGGTACCGGTAGGGCGGAGAGCAGGTGGTAGTTGGGCTTGGCGAATATGGGCTGGGTAGTCTGACAGGATGCCGATCACAGGTCCGTACCTGGCGATAGGGGGCGGCGGCGAGAGATCGTGCAAACCTAGTCTACTAATGTCATGCTGCTGGTGTTCATTTGGCTAGGTAGCACCGGCTAGCGGCCTGGGTGTATGTAGTAAGATGCGGCCTGGGTGTGCCTAACGAGTGAGAGCCGTACCGTACCGTCCCACGAAGAGCCTATCATGAGTCATACCGTACCGGTACGTAGTCTAGCATGAGGTCTATCTAGATAGCGCACTGCATTTCTTATGCACTATCCTTGTGCATGTTCGCTTCCTGCCCGCCTGCGGAGGTAGGTGCTGGTGGTGAGCATGGCACGTGTGCGTGTGTCACGGTCACCTGGCATGACATGGCCCTCCTAGCAAAACGTACGGCGGCGGCAGATATAGAAGCACTGGTGTATGTTGTAGCTATTGGCGGAAGTGCATGGATGGTCCTCGTGCTAAGCTTTCTGCAGGTGCGAATGCGTGGCCCGCGGGTGAAGGAGCTTGGTGGGGCAAAGGGACGCCAGGGAAGTGGGGGCGGCCGGGGCAGGCGGGCGGGCGCTCGGGGGCAGGGAAGGGCCCTCTACGGGGGGACACGGCGACCGATTCGAACAAGTGCCTCCTCTGCGTCACAAGTGTTCTATCCGTTGCTCGCTTCCCCATCGTTGCATGCATGTGTACTAGTGCGGGCCCTCGGGGTCCTGTTAAGCTCACGCATGGCTGGTGACGAGCTAAGGCCGTCAGTGTTCGGCGCGAGTTGGTGACCTGGCACTGCCGCCGTGTCTGCCAGTGGAGCAGCATGGAAGAACCCATTCTCACCCTTGGGTGTACCGATATTACCATGCGATGTGTACATGGACCTGTCGTGCAGCAAAAGGCGTGCATATATTGCAACGTCAGTTGTGTATCGGCACACTAGTGGGACAGCGCGGCAGGGCCCAGAAGCGTATTTCAGAAGCTACAGGCTTGGCACGGTTCGTTCAGCAGTCTGCAGCATGGCGCAGCGGCTGTTGCTGGCTGTTGCTTCAAGGGCCAGAGCCCAATAAACTTTCACTTGTTCAAGACCCTCCGCTGCTTCAGCGGCCCTGCGCGCTGCTCAGCAGGAACACCCGACCCCACACGAACCGACCCGCGTATGGCCAGCATGGCCAACATAACCCACAAACGCCTGGACACCGATGCTAGCACACACACCCACACATCTGTGAAAACGCCCACTCGAAACACTCGGTGCCCGAGGGCGCTCCCTTGGTAGCCCTGCCGTACACTGTCGTACACTCCACGGCATACCTCTCACCTCCTCGCCGCAACCCATAGCTCCAGCCTCTGCGGCTGGCGCCGCCCGCCCCCAGCCCACCGAGCCTCCACTCTTCTGCGTTCGGCTGAAACGACCACCCAGCAGACGGCCAAAGTGCACAATGCGAGTGCAAAGCGACGGGTTAAGGTTTTTAGCACGGTCCCGCCCACAAGGTCCGCGACCGCATGCTGCAGCTGGCATCTAGCTAGCTTGCCTGTTGCTCATCAGGCCTGCCCCGCCCTACTCCTACGTCCAAACAAGCATAGTCCTCAAACAACAGAAAGTGCAATGCTGACAGGCGGACAGCGCCTGCACGGCAAGCATTAGTCATGCCAGCCCCACATCCCCGCATCCCCAGCCGCCGCCACCCTGGACCTCCACCAGCTAACGCCCCAGTGTCCATTGCACATGCCAAGCCAAAGCTAATGCCATGCAGTCGTAAAGTCCTCTACACATCGTACCCCCGGCCATACCCCCAAGCTGCCCCAAGCTGCTCACACCTCAGTCCTCAGGCAGCAGTGCCGCAATAACGAGCGGCAACAGCGCCCCAACCGCAAGCCACACCATGCCCATAGCCCCTCCCGCGCCCCCAGCCGCCGCCGCCCCCCTACCACCTCCTTCCCCGCCGGCCCCCACAGCACCCCCGGTCTGCAGCGCCGCCGGCAGGATGTGTTGCGTGGCAGCTGCCAGGAAGGTGCCCCCAGATAGCAACACGGCGAGCGCCACCGCCTGGCCGGGGCCGTGTGCTCCCTCCACACCCGCCCCCACCTCCCCAACTGGCGGCAGGGCTGCCGCTGCCGCCAGAGCCGCTGCGTCCGCCGGCCCCGGGGGTCCGCCCGTCAAGGACACGGAGTCCGATCCCAGCAGTAACGCCAACAGGTAGTGGGTTATGAGTGCGGCCACTGGTGCAGACGCGGCAAAGTACAGCAGGCCTGAGGGTCGGGCGGGAGGGTGGTGTGTCAGTACTGGCGAGTGTTACTGCATCTATGCGTTTCCATATCGCATGACTTACATCGGCTATGGCACGTGTGCTGTGTGCCCTCCCGTCAGATCTTTGGCAACGGTGTACCGTACCGCTGTACTTGTCCGACCGCTGCGGCGCGTTGGGCGATGCCAGATGCCATGCCAAGGACACGCCAGGTGCCGCCGAGTGGCCTCTGGTGCGTGGGGTCCGCGAGGCTACCTCGCAATCGCTACTGCAGCATCACAGATACAGGTCATGCATTTCGCACCCGGCTTTGCACAGGTCTTGCCGCCAACCGAACGCAACGACCCACCGTTGAGCACCTGCCTCCGCGCCCACCCCGCCTGCTGCAGGTAGGACGTGAGGCCGAACGTGACGGGCAGCTTGTGCAGCATGATGGACAGCGCCACCACCAGCGTCAGCGCGGGGCCGGGGGCCAGGCTGGCGGCGCCGACAGCCACGCCGTCGGCGGCTGGGAGGGCCGGGTGGGGGGCGGGGGAGTTTTAGGCTGTGCACTCAGGGCCTGGGCAGCCTAACCTGTCTACTTGTGGCACTGTAAGGAGCTAATGACGGGTGGCACGTCAAGCCTCTTGCGCCTTCTAGCCACGGCTGTGCGTCCCTGGCCCTTCACCTGTGCTATCGGGCCGCCCCAGCTCCCTCAATTCTGTGAGCCGCGCCAAAACTGCACAGCATGCAGGCCCTGCCCTCTGTCGTCCACCACTCGCACGAGTCGAAGCAGGCCTGCACAACGGGCCCCTTTACTCCACTAACCACTCACCTGAGTGCACAAGCAGGCCGCCCAATGCCAGCCTGGGGTTCGAGCTGCCCTTCCCTCCAGCTCCACCAACCCCTCCTCCCCCGCCCCCTGCACCCGGCCCCTCCCCTCGCTCCTCGCCCGCCCCCGCCCCCGCCGCCGTCGCTGCCCCCGCCGCCAACGCCTCCACGTGCAGCGCCCTTCCACTACCGCTGCCCCCGCTCGCAAGTTCCTTTCGGTGCATCGCCGCCGCCGTTAGTCCTGCCGCCGTACTCAAACCGCCGCCCGCCTCCGCCAGGTCCGAGTCCGTACGGGTCACGGCGGTGTACCCGTCCTGCTGTCCGTGCCCGTGCCCGTGCCCGTGCCCATGTGTATTAGCTGCCCCCTCCTGCCACAGCTGCAGCAGCAGCATGCCCAGGAACCCGAACAGCATGGCCCCCCCGGCGGTCCACTCGGGCAGGGACCCAGGCTGTGGGGGTTGCAGGTCGTTATGGGCAGCGGCCGGGGCAACACGGTAAGGGGCGAGATGCGAGAGCCATGCTACACAACGCCTCTGACTGCTAGGCGTGTGCGTTGGTGGGAACCATATGTAGTTGCCGCGACCACAAGTACAGTACGCTCTACGCCCTACCTGGCCATGCCGGCACCAGCGTTTTCGTACGGCATGACGGTATGCGGCACCCTGCCTACGTTCATATGCACCATGTCTGCATGTAGTCCAAAACCACCTATGCCGCGTCTCAGGCACTCCTTGGAAATTTGCGAGTTAATACACACCTGCTCAGCCCCCTCTGCGAAGGCCATGAAGCCCTCCGGCACTACCACCCCCAGTCCACTGCCCATCATGAGGCCAGCGGTCAGCAGCCGCATGGGGGGACCCTGGGGGCGCGCCATGTCACCAGGGGTCAGCTCACATGATATGGGAGGGATGATATGGGAGGGATGAACGGTACGGGGTCATTTACGCATGGGGGTGACAGGGGGCATCAGCTTTGCGGTGGGGAAGCGGGCGTTTGGGCAGCGGACAGCGGAGGAGCTGACGCCCCCAGCCGGCAGCCCCCTCAACCAGGGGGTATAAGGCTGTTGCTGGTAGTTGATAATCACACGCGACTGCCTCCGTGCAGATGCGGATGTGCACGGTGTGTGCTGCGTCGCTCAACTGTCAACCATTCCGGATACAGGCGGGAGGGGTTACGGGCAGGAGGGAGGGCGCCCCCGCAGGTGCTCTACCTGATGTGTACTATGCACACGGTGCGGAGGGAGACTGGGGATTCAGGGGCATGGTAGGAGTGTGTGGATGGGTCTGCAAGCTGGCAGCACTTACGTCCAGGAAGCGCGCTGCGGCTGACCGAGAGCCCGGTGCCCCGCCGTTGCCCGCGGCCGAGCCCCACAGCGGCAACAGCCCCGTCAGATAGGCGCCGCCGAACATGCATGCGCATGTAGCCCATAGCGTTCCTGATCCCATGGCTTCAGTAATAGACAAGGTTGCGTCGCGAGCCGCAGACGCGAGCTCCCCGGAAGAAGCAGCTTGTACCGGACAGCCCCTCCTTGGCTGGTTAAACAGCGACCTTGAGTTTATATGTTGTCCGATTACAGAGCTACGATGATGAAATGCAAGTCTCTTGTGCCGTTTGAGGTGCACTTGAGCGCATGCTTTCGCAATTGAAGGCTCCGTGCGCAAATGTTTGCAGCGTCGCGTGACTGCAGGAGCAGCAGGTGGTGCAGAAAGCATATGTCCAAAACGTATTGCCCGTCCGGCTCATACTGTGCTGGAGTACTGGACACGAGCGAGTGGGCGTGTGTTCAACACAGGACGCGGTGGTTGCTTTCCGTTGTACTGATGCACATGACAGCAAAGCACCCGCACATGCAATGTATGTGCCTGCACGCGCTGTGTCGCCATTACAGCCTGTGCAGTTGCCCTGCTCTGAGGCCAGCCAGCAGCAGCGCACGCGTCAACCAACGTGGCACCTGGCACGTGGCATGCCGGAGCCACACACCACCTCCGTCAGCCCAAAGTTGTAGCCTAGTGCGGTGATACAAACACACGGAGCTGCTTAGAACCATGAGGCGTGTCCGTTCACCCTAAAAAACTGCTTTCCCACCTCTCCACCTCTCCACCTCTCCAACAAGTCTCAGGGTACGTGGGCTGACCGTGTCAGGGAGACCAGGGGAGACCAGCAGGGTTACGGGCTTGTGGCGCCTTCCTACGTGGCCCCAGCGGTCGGGCCATGCCTTCTAGCCTCAGTCCCGTTGGCGCACATTTGTACGGCTTTTCGTGAGAAGCTTTCTAGAGCATGGTCCAGCCCTAGGTTGGTTGAAAATCCCCGAGAGTGTATGTCGGATGGCAAGCAACCTGGCGTTAAGATGTGTAGGTACAAGCACTGGATGGG
>VFQN01004119.1_pt1 | contig 19598 bp, 27 predicted proteins | sample 3512371 | NCBI WGS metagenome assembly VFQN01 (sample SAMN10412370, study PRJNA504923) | tailings metagenome | isolation source: Replicate 2 from Balatoc abandoned mine | place: Philippines: Itogon, Benguet | collected 2017-08-28 | reverse complement strand
CCGCCCTCTCCCCCAGCGCCAAATGCACCCCTCCTCCCGCCCCGCCCTCCATCTCCTCCTCCTCCCTCGCCCCGCCCGCCACCGCCGCCGCCGTCGTATGCGCCCCAGAAGCCCCCACTGCCTCCTGCACCTCCACCCCCCACGACCGCCCAGGTTGCCGTCCTTTTCACTGCGTCCGTTGAGGCAGATCTGCCCGTTATTGCGAAAGGTCTACCCCCCTTGGCCCCCGTCCCCAGCAACGTCCCAGCCTCCACCATCGTACTAGTCGGCCCCGCCGTCCCCATTGCAGTGAACGACGCAGGCGAGAGCACCCTCGCTACTGCACGCTACTACAACGGCCGGGGCATCGCCTTCGGAGGCGAGAAGTATGTGACCGGCTGCTGCCGGCCCAGGCTGACCAGGCTGGCAAAGAGCATGGGTAAAGAGAAGTCCAACCCGGGTTTTGACCGCCTGGTGCGCAACCTGGTGGCCTTGGCGGCGGGCCCCCGTGGTGGCGGCAGCGGCAGGAACGGCAGCGCCGTGCTGCGGGTGGCGGACACGGCATACCTGCGCCTGGCCAGGTAGGTGGGCATATGGGTTCTTGGGTTGGCAAGGGCTCCCGGGATACGGCAGGAGCAAAGACTCACCGACGGCACCTGTGACAGACTGGCACATTGGTGTACAAGGACATGCAGTAGCTGGACATGCAGTTGCCCTGAACCAGGCATTGCTTAGACTCTGCTGCGACGCAATGCACGTGCGCAGGTACGTATCCAACCAGCTGCCTGACCTGCTGGAGCGGTACCGGCGGCGTGCCAATCAGCGGCTGTTCCTGCCGCTGGGCGACTTCGTGCAGAGCAAAGGGGACGGCGTGGACATTTACGTGGTCGGGTAGGTTGGGTAAGCGGAGGGAGTTGGCTCCACGGCAGCTTCTTTGGTACCGTTGCGTGCTCCACCTGGCCTTTCAGCCTGACACAGACAGACGGTGTGGTGCTGTGGCAGTGGGTGCCGTGCAAGGGCTCCTGGGCCCTCCGGCCGCTTCTGCCCCCACCCGTAGCATGCACGTCCGTGTGTGCGTTGATCCGTGGCGGCATGCACCCGACGACTTCAGCCCACACCTCCATGCTGGCTTCACATGGCGGCTTTCGATGCTCGCCTTCCGCGCAGGCCGTACGATGCCTACCCATTGCCGTCTGCCATGCCTTTCCGCGCAGGCCGTACGATGCCTATGATGAGCTTGCCGTACGTGTGCTGCTTCAGTTCGCTGCATCGGGCAAGTCGCTCCTCTTGGTGGGCCCGGACGTCATGTCAAGGGAGTTCTACCCGGACGCAGACAGCACGCAGCCTCCCGTAACAGGGCCTCCGGGAGGTGATACCCCCCTGGCTTCCTTCAGGGTACCACAAAGGGGGGCCTCCGAGGCAGGCGATGATGAGGGGGAAACGGCCGGGCTGCCCCAGCTGGTCCGCAGGCGGGGGCGCCAGCTGTTGCAGGCGGGCCGCCCTTCCTTCAACGCCTCGAGCATACCTGTGAGTAGACGGGTTCGAATGGGGTTCCACTGTGACCGGTGCAACGCCGCGCAACGCAACCCTAGCCCGTAAAGTGCACAGTTCCTTAGAAAAACAGCTACAGTGTATGACTGCCCACAAATGAAACCATGTACGGTGTGCTGCAACCCCAGGTCAACGAGGTGTCCGGCCCCATGGGCCTGTACTTCTCCGGCGTCGTGTCCAACCCCGGCTCCAACCTCACCGTCGCGGGCGCTGTGGAGCTGCAAAACGCAGAGCTGGCGGCACAGCGCTACCTGGAGTTCCTGAGGGGCACCAGGTCCCTGTCGCCGCAGGAGCTCAACGTTGCCACGGCCAGCATCCAACAAGCCCGCTCCACCACCGCCCGCGACATCCCCGGCGCCGGGCGGTTCTGGGCCCTGGTGGACACGGCGGACGTGCTGGCGGCCACACGGCCCGCGCTGCCGCCGGTGGGACTGGCGCCGCCGCCGCCGCTCCGTGGGGTGGCAGTGCCAACAGGGCCACCGGCCGCTTTTCCAGGTGAGCACTGATGTGTGTTCGCTAAGGCAGCGTGGCACGAGGACCGGAACGGTCACACACCGGTGCCACCACAAGTCTCGCTGCTGCACTATCGCTGGACAACACTGCTCCGCTTCCCACGCCATGAGGGCGCTGCCTGTCCTGCATCGTTGGCCCTCGAACGGAAGCAGATGTTGACTCCTCCTGCGCCCTGCCCTTGCTTCCCGCAGCCAACCTACCTGACGGCGTCTCCTATATGGGCTGCTTCCCGCTCCCCGACCCGCCCGCTCTCACCACCGTCCTCCCCGCCGACCGCGCCAACAGCCTCCAGCGCTGCCTGGCCGCCGCCCGCAACCTCAGTGCCTCCACCTCCCAGCGCCTTGCCTTCGTGGCGCTGCAGCGCGCCGCCTGCCTGTGCGCGCCCAGCCTGCCGCCCGCCCTGCTGCGGGCCAAGGCGCAAGACACCGCCTGCTACCTGCCGTGCCCGGGGGCGCAGCAGCAGCGGTGCGGGGGCCCGAGCAACGGAACGCAGCCGCTGGCTACAGTGTACCGGGTGGTGTCAGGTGGCAACACTACCATCAGCGGCGGTGGCAGTGGGGTTAGCGGCGGCAGTGGGGTTAGCGGCGGCAGTGGGGGCAGCGGAGGCAGTGGGGGCAGCGGAGGCAGAGCGCCTAGGCGGAAGCCGCGTGCTCGGGACAGAGGCTGAGTACTGGCAACACCAGCAGCGGCGGCAGTGGCGGCAGAGCGCCTGGGCGCAAGGCGCGTGCTCAGGGCAGAGGATGCAGGCGTAGGGTAGGCAAGTGCGCAGTAGTAGTACATGGGTGTAGTAGGATGTGGTGCAGGGGTTTACAAAGCATGTGTCAAGGCACATGTGTCAAGGCAAGGAAAGAGGACCAGTACATAGGTGTGCTGGTACATGCAGGGTTGTGCGGGTAGTTAGTATATGATGACCAGTAGCACAGGTGTTCGCGGCCTTGGCGCCAAGGTCCAGTAATGGATGTAGGCTAGGTAGGGCGTTTGGCTGTTTGCTCACGGATGAGGCAGAAAGCTAGGGTAGGCCATGGAGTAAGGTGTAGCAGCTATCCTGAGCAAATGGGAGATGACAGGCTGGTACATTGCGCTTGCGTCTCAATCAGGGTGCGATTTGAGTGGGAGCGCACGTGTAGCTGCGTGTAGCGCCAGCAGCCGTTGCACCATGGCCCCCTGCGTTGCACACCGTGTTTCTAGCCCAGCAAGGACCCAGGAGTGTTGCTTGTGTTGTTCGTACCCCATTTGCTCAGGTGCGGCATTCCTTCGGTGATTTCACGTGTTGCTGCTGACTGCAATTATAATAAAGCTTTGCTGGCTGGGGAGCAGGTACCAGTACCTGGTGAGCACTTGCACTAGCGACTGTAGAGTATCCAGGCTTTGGGCTACTGCTTGCCGTTACGACTTGGGAAGCTGGCCTCGCTCGTGTTTGGAGCAGTTTGGAGGCTAGGCACAGATGCAGCTTGAGACTGTTCCGGACTGTCTCATATGATGCATTCCCCAGTACGTTACCTGACGCAATGCAGATCCTATGTAACGGGTCAATTGCACGGCGTCAGCACGGCAGCAGCCACTTGTGCCGCCAACGGTGGGTGTCCTTGTCACCACGTGGCATACCAGGGGAGACCCGCCCATGCGGCAAACCAGCCCTTGACTGACTGGCCAGCCCTGTACACCCCGCAAAGCTGTGCAATATCTGACAAAAACACATATGGAAACGTGCGCTAGCTGCTCGTAATTACAGGGGTACAACAGGCCACCATATGTGTCTAGGTGCACAACAGTTGCGGCGGTTCAGCCAGGTTCAGCAGCTGCAGTATGCACCTTGGCGCCACCTCTTATACGGCGAAGCCTTGTACCGCCCGTGCATCAGTGGGATGCATAGGTTACCGTATGCAGGCATGACGTAATCAGCGCAACTTGGGCCATTGATGTCCAGCAATGGCAACCCTGCGCCCGACGTGCACCCCTTGCGGGACATGTACAACCAAATAAGGCAATGCATCCACTGCTACCTGACCTTGCATGTCGTTGAATTAATAATATGCACCAGTGTTAATAACATGGTGCGTAGGTACGGGTACTAACTAAGCCAGTGGGCGTTGTGCAGGACGGCTAGAACTACTACATGCCTTCCAGACCCCGCCGTACCAGCACGCACACACATGCACAAAGCAGCCTTCCCCACATGCCCTTGCCCTGTACGGCACGCGACAGTGTCCACCACGGAAGTCCTTCCCTCCCAGCTTCACAGCCCCTCCAAAACACCTGCCAACACCTGCGCCTATCCTCCTCTCCACGACTCAGCCACCACTACCATCCATCGACCTACTCATCACACCGCATCCGTACCGGTCATCTCAGCGTCAGCCGTCAGTCCTCCACGCCCACGGCTGGTGCCGCCCCTGCAACCACTCCCAGCAGCCACGCCGCCTCGCCTGCCTTCAGACTACCCTCCTCCACACGCTCCGCCACCACCACCTCCAGCTCCTCGTCCTTGCTGCCCGCCGGGGCGCCCTGCTCCACCAGCCACCGCAGGGCGGGGTACGGCGCACCATGCCCCACAGCCCGCGCCACCGAGTCGCATGTGCCCCACGCCACACCCAGCCGCCACAGGGTAGTCAGCGTGCCGCGGTCGCCTCTTGTCGCTGCAACAACGTATGGGTCAGAGTGACTGGTTGTGCACCCTTTCCTCACAACACTGCTGCCAAGCTGCTCCACCAGCCACTCCAGCAGGGCCTCGCAGCCGCCCCAGGCGGCAGCGTCCAGGTCCTCCCAGATCGGGCCGTACCCAACTGCTTGCAGGTACTGCACGAGCGCTGGGCTGCCCCGTCGAGCAGCGGTTGCCACCAGGGTGCCTTCCATGTGGTCCCATGTCACGTCTTCATCCACATCGTCCCCAACCTGACCGCAGAAACCTGCGCCCACCACCAGCTGCACTGCATCCAGCAGCGTACACGCGTCCGCAGGAATGACGTTGGCCCACTCCGCGATCATGTACTCGAGCCCCTTGAGCGTCAGCCCAACAGCGGACACGCCAGCGTCCTTCGCCAGCCAGTGGATAATGTCGACATTACCGGCTGGTGCACATTTAGCGTAGGCTGAGTGACTGAATTTGTAGCCCGCCTGCTGCATGAACTGCACAACGGGGAGGCTGCCTGACAGCAGCGCTTCACCTGCGAGCGCATCCGCCAGGTCCGCTCGCAGCACCCATCCTGGCTCCATGGCTGACAGCAGGTACCCTAGCACCTCCAGGTGCCCTGCCTCAGCTGCCAAGAGGGCGAGGCCGTGCAGGCTGCCGCCTGCATCCAGTGGTGGGGCACCCTGGTCCTTTAGCCACTGTAGCTTGGCAACGCCGTCAGGGCTTCTGGCGGCCGCCTGAAGGAGGTTGTCCCAAGCGCCGCCATCGCTCCCGGCTGCCGGCAAGTTGCACCCTGCAACGTCACGCAGCCACCGCACCGTGTGGAGATCTGCGTATTGGAGAGCGTGCCTGAGCAGCTCCTCACCGCCCATGGGGCAGCAACTATCATGCAGCCACTGGAGTGTATTAACCCGGGACGCACAGGCTGCCGCCTCGGCTGTGCTCTCCATCAAGCTGCAGCTCCCTGCCCCAATATGAAGCACCCACTCCAGCTTTGCCACGGCGTCCGGAGTTCCCGACCGGGCTGACGCGTCAAGCACGTGCTGAAGCAGCTGCGCCCGCCGGGGGCTGCTGCCACCACCACTGCTGCTGCCGCCTCCGCTGTTGCTGTCACCGCCACCACCACGATTGCCGCAGGCGTGCCTGCCATCGTGGCTGTTGCTGCTGCTGCCCCTTGCGCCGTCACTGCTGCAGTTGTCACCTCCAGAGCTGCCATCCACACCGTGCTGCTGCAGCATCTCCCAGGTCGCCTTAAGCCCCTCCAGGTTGCAGTCCGTGGCAACCGAGGACAGCACACAGCCCCTCCACACGAGTGCAGGGCATCGGCGCAACAGCCAGCCCAGCACCTGTGAGTGCTTTGCCGCTTCCAGAGCAACGCCAGGAAGCACCTCGCCGTAAGACACGTGCCCAAGAGGGAACGCCTCTGGAAAGATGCTGGGCTGCAGCAGCTGCCACGCCACATCCATGTTGGTCTCACAGCCGCTCTCGGCTGCTGTGCACAGCAGCTCCAGCTTGTGTACAAAGGGCAGCTGCCGCATGTGCTGTTGCCCTGCCTCCACTGCCCAGGGGGCCGCGTGGGGTGGCAACGGCGCGGCTAGGGAGGCACGGGCCCCGCGGAGCCCGGTGCTCGCATCTCGGGACACCAGGCGTCCGCTGAGGGCACGGTCGTTCGGGGTCAGCAAGGACAGGACGTACAGCTGTACTGCTGAGGGCAGCTGCTGCTTGCGCTGTGGTCGTGCTGCGCCGTGAGCACCGAGCTGTTCCATGTTTGCCACACTTCGGTGAGCAATACTGCTCGCCTGGTGGGCAAGGGAAGGAATGGCGCACAGGGTACAGGCGTGGGTGAGTAGGCATGCTTGTGTCACGAAAGCGCAATTGAGCCATCCTGAGATCATCCAATATAAATGCAAATTCGCATGTGCGTGGATCTCGCTTTCCAGAGTAGGGCTCGGCGTCCGCGCCAAAAACGGCCGGACCTGTGCACCATGCGACGAGGGCGTCTACAACTACAGACTGAAATGAGGCGATACGCTGGTGATTATATCGTGTATCAATCTGTTAACAAGGACAAGGAGGCTTACCGCAAGTGAAGCGCAGAGGAAGTCGTCGCCTACTGCGGGGTAAAATAACGCAGGCCTCGCCAAACGTAGGAGGTCTGCCGTTTATGGGCGGCTGTATAAGAGGATCCAAGTAATAAGGCTTGCGGGCGCACGGTCTCATCAGGTAAAAACCTGGAACTGGCTCATGTCGGAATGGTGTTATCTCTAGGCGCAGCACGCAGGAGAGCTCCCCTGGGCGTTAGCCGAACCGTTACGCGACACAGTAGTATACCTCTCTGGCAGTGTTGCCAGGCGGATGGAGACAAGGATTCCGAAGCTTGAAACCCCATCGCTGGTTCCTGCTCCTGACACTGCGTGCGTGTGGAAATGGCCACGCAGGACCTTGTCCCCTGACCGTGTCCTAACGTCCCGTGGGTCGATTGCAGCCAGGGGTTGCAGCAGCCAGCAGTGCCACCAAGTGCCACCAAGTGCCACCTGATCTGAGCTTCTCACGCCCTGTTGCCCTGTACACGGTGTGCCTTGCGCGCATGCTACCCCGGACGTTAAACAACGTTCTTCATGCTTTGGGTCGGCTTGGGTGCAATCACCCTCACCAAGAACAGGACAGCAGTGTCCTCAGTGTCCAACTGTCCATGCATGCAGGTCCATGGCAGGACGTCCTCAGTACAATACGTACAAATTATGTCCACGGCCTGCTTACCGGCATGCATGAACTGCGACATGCGAGCATCATTCACTCGCACCGCCTGTAACACCAGGTAACACCATTTAGCCGTCGGTAACCCAAGTTGACTCGGGTCGACACCCAGGTAAAACCTTCGTGAATCATAATCCCTGCGTGCGTACATGAACGATACCGTACGTAGTTCAAAATCCCAAATATCAGCAACCTCAACCCGCAGTCAAAGTGCCATCTGCCATGCGCCCATGCATGGCCCACAGCAAGAATGGTACCACCATTGCGACAGTAACATACGCACGCAGAGGAATAAGTAAGGGTGCAGACAACGCGCCTTCACAATTAGGCGTTCCCCTGCTTACAGCCACCCATCCACCCCACTACCGGCACGTGCTTGACGAATCACATGCGTACTTTAGCCGGCCGACTACTGCTACTGCTGCTATTGCTGCTGCAGCCGCACGTCGACCTGCAGCCACTTGTGGTCGCTTGCGCTGTAGTCATCGTTGCCCATGCGCTTAGACACCACGTGGCAGCCGCGCAACAGTACCCAGTCCAGCTTGCCTGGCGGCGAGGGGCAGGTCAGGGAGGAACATAAGTGCATGCATGGACTCGTATGCACTGATACCGTGCCCGTGCTAGATAGAGTCATGCACGTGAGGCTTTCAAGAATCCACTGAATCCCCGAACCCAGCTGTGGGAGAGGCACGACATCGGGCAGCGCAGTGGCTGGGTGTGGGGGATACCCAAGCACGCACGGGTTGAACAGATGCATGTGCCGCCGGAACCCCAGGCACCGCACATACAAGCCACCCCATGTGTTCTCATCCTGCCACCACGCTGGCCCGCCCTGCGTGCCCACACGCGCATTCCTGCTGTGCATGATGACCAGCGCTAGCCTGGACTAGGTGCCCCCACCCGTCATGAAGCGGTGGTTGAGCCATCGGTACATGTAGTGGTCGAAGGTGATGTCCCGCCGGGGGTCAAACGGGTCTGGGGCGAGGGGGAGGAACAGGCGCAGGGGCAGATTCAGGGACGGGGCCCAGGGTACCCACGGGCTCGGAAGACGCGGTGTGTTCCGTTGGCCGCGTCTCCAGTCATCCTCAGCGCCCCCAAACGTCATCGGCAACCGTCGGGTGGTGTGTGGGACACAGCAGGCGCTGCCGTGCTTTGTGCGGTCAGCAGCAACATGTTGTACTGACTCGAAGTGACGCACTGACGGCGTCTGCGGGATGCAGTGAGCAGAGACAAGGCACTGCGACTGAAGCATAGCGCCTGAGGCGCACCTCCTGATCACGCATCTTTGCAGCGCACCAGATGGCGCTGCCTGCTCACACTGCTCACCTGTATACCCTGGGTTGACCAGGTCCCGGCACACCGCCTCCGGCAGCCCCTGCCGCCGCGCCCAGCGGTTGGTGGGTTCCGGGTCTGCACCGCACGGCACGGAGCGAGCGAGGCATTAGAGATACAGTATTCAGCTTTACGGAGAGGCACGCACAGAGGAGCACGCAGGCTTGCCATGCCTCAGGCCGTTATGCGCAGCAGCTCCGCCAGCCAGGCAGCTGCCAGCAGAAAGCAGGCATCGACCAAACCACCCCTAACCGTCCCACCCACCCTGCACCGCCAGCACCCTCCTGTCCAGCAGCTCCGCCAGCCCACCAGCAGCCCATGCAGCTGGACCAGGAATCAACCAACCCCAACCACCCCTAACCGTCCCACCCACCCTGCACCGCCAGCACCCTCCTGTCCAGCAGCTCCGCCAGCCCACCAGCAGCCCATGCAGCTGGACCAGGAATCAACCAACCCCAACCACCCCTAACCGTCCCACCCACCCTGCACCGCCAGCACCCTCCTGTCCAGCAGCTCCGCCTCGAACCAGCCCAGGCTGCCCCACCGCATGTGGTCGGTGCAGTAGTGGGGGCTCAGCCGCGCCACGCCGTTGCCCATGGTGTTGAGGTCGCCCAGCAGCGCCGCGGCACCGGGAAGCGGAGTCGCTGGTTGCGCTGGGGTTGGAGCTGAACAAGGGGCGGCAGGTGTGAAAGCAGCAGCAGGTGCGGCTGCAGGGTCCAGGATGGCGGCGGAGGCAGGATTCGCCGGGGTTCCTTGCTCTGTTTTTTGTTGGTGTCGGTGTTGGTCGGTGGGTTGTTGCAGCTGCAGCTGCTGCCGGGTGTCGCGGAAGATGTCGGACAGCTGGGCCATGCGGGCCAGCGCGCCGCAGAACACCTGGCAGGGGGGTGCACATTGAGGAACAGCATAAGGAGTTCTGTGGTGGTGGGAGCCTGGTCTCCTTTGAGCAACCGCACACGTAATATGCACACGTGCCCCTGCCGCAGCCCGCCCCCTGGCTGGTGCGGCCCGTCCGAAACGGCCATGATGCAGATGGGGCGTGGCAAGTACACGCACCACTACATGCGTGCCAAACACACCCTTGCGTTACGTACGGTGCACCCGCCTCCAGGTGCGCACTCTCTCATGTTGCCAACTTTGCCAACTTTGCCAACTTGCACCGCGAAGAAACAGCTTGCTACGTCGCAAGCGTTGTTGCCCCACGCAAGCAAGGTTATTGCACCATGTGCGCCACACGCACCTCCAGGTGTGCGCTGTACACCAGCAGCGGCCCCTGGTGCGTCAGCACGGTGGCGGCCGCCGTCAGCCGCCGCCCCCGCCGCGGCTCCTTGCGTGCCTTGGCGTGCGGCTGGGCGGCTGGGGGCAAGTCCCAGTCCACGGGGTGGGTGGTGTGCTCTACGGCACGGACCTGAGACAGGTGGCACAGGGGTATGTACGAGCAGTCCCGTGGGTACGAGCACTTAGTGGTAGGTGTGATCGGTTGGGATGGGGCGTGTCCCAGTCCACCGGGTGGGTGGTGTGCGCCATGGCGCGGACCTGCGGGTGTAGTGGGTTGGGATGGTGGGGCCGTGTGGCTAAAGACGTGCTTGTCGATTACGCATAGCGAAAAAGCGAAAAGCCAGCAGCTTCTGGTGTTTCATTCTATGGTGCCGTGCCGTATGGTACCCATGGAGGGAGGCCCGTACAGCTCATGCGAAACACCCATCGCATGCGGTACTCACGTTGACAATGTCAAATTTTGACAGGATGGCGTTGCCGTGAACGCCCCCGCCCTGGGTCTCGGGCGTGCGGACCTGCAGCGACAGCAGCGGCGACGGCAGCGGCAGCATCAGCCAGCACTGGGGAGTGGGAACGGCACAACGGCTCTCCTGTACCGGCTCGTTACTGCAGTCGCGCACGTTGAAAGTTGTACACCCAGCGCTGGCCGCTCTGGAATGCATAGCTGCCCCCAGCCACCAGCTAGCACACCCACACCAACCAAACCACACAGCACGCAGCGCCCACCGGTGAGTCGAGGAGCTGCCCCGGCCACCAGCTAGCACACCGACACCACGTTAACCCACACCTACAGCCAGCACCCACCGGTGAGTGCAGCTCCTCGAACTCGCACACGAAGGCGTACGACAGCCCCAGGGCCTCGGCGATGGCGCGGCCCGTGTCCTCCCAGCCACTGCGCTCGCAGTGCACGTCAATCTCCTGCGCACAGCGAACAACATGAGCAGCGTGTCAATCCCCTGCAGGCGAGGATAGGGTCGGTAGTGACAGCAGTAACAGCGGTAGGGTCGGTAGTGACAGGTAGCAGTTTAAGCAAGCGATTGCAAGTGGTAGTGAGACCAGGAACAACGATTGGCCTTAGCCAACTGAACGCCAGGGGCAAGGGTGCCGGAAGGAGCTTGGAGCCGTTACCAAAGTGCAAGGGTGGTAGGTTGGCTTTTGGAAGGGGCTGTCCTGTGCACCCGGCTGCCAGACCCCTGCAACGTGTAAACCAGCAACGTCCGTTGCGGACAATTAAGCACCCGCGTGACGCTGACAATGCTGTCCTGGTGCAGGCAGCATCACGCCTGAGCCCCATGCACCCAGGGGAACTCATCCCAGCTACCCCCACACCTCCCGTGCAGCTGCCGTGCACGCACCTGCAGCGCCAGCACGTCTGCGTCCACCTCCCGCAGCGTATTGATGATATCTGCTAGCTTGTAGCCCCGCTCTATGTTCCACTGCAGGGTAGGCCAAGCGGGCCGGGGCCAGGGCAGGCGAGGGACGGCAAGAGGTGGCAACCCGAGAACCAGGTACTTGCCGTCCCAGATGCGATACGCCATGTGCCCAATGGGCCCGTGGTAGGAGACAGCACGGACCGTTCATTATGCGTGCAGGGTTTCATTTATATTCGTACACCGTGCGTAACCCAACGCAACGTCCATGGTGCACGGGGGTATGGGTCTGCACGTGCCGTACGTCTGCGCGCACTGTACCTGGAGTAACCGAATGGGCCTGTCAGCGCCGTACGACTCCGTCCCACGTGAGCCCGCCGGCGGCCGGAAGTCGTATGACACAATTTCGCCAGGCCGCGGCAGAGGGTACGGCGGCTCCCGAGGGCAGCCGGAGGCGCCTTCAGCCGCGTCCATGTCTAGGATGGTCAACAGGCCTGGGCACCGCTGCAAAAGCAGCAGCGGGGCCATGGCAGTGCGCAAGGCACGTGAAATGCAAGTGCATGGGTCTGAATCTTCCTAGATACGCAGGAGTTGAGGACGGCACGTGCTGCAAGCAATACTGCAGGCTTGGAGGGTCGCACGCGAAGTGGTGGAACGTGTCCAGACGCCGCTCTGCCCTCACACAACATCCTCTCAACTGAGGCGTGCAGCCCGCGGCACAGGCCCGAATCTTTTCGTATGTAGGTTGACGATAGTTTGCAGCAGTCACTGGTGAGTTGCGCTCCTTGCTAGGGTTGTCGACGCTCGTCTCGCGAGCACGGAACGCATGGAAAAGCGTTGTGACTGTAGGCTCTGAGCAACAATATGTATGAGCACTGGCAACTCTGTGATTGGCAGCTGGACAATTAGGATTGAGCTGGACTGGCATTGCTGACGGATTTCGTCGGGCCCAGGACGCAGCTCGGGACGCAGCTCCGGAACCGGCCTTGCAGGAAACTCGACAAACAGCGGCACCACCAGAGACGAGACAGAGCGTCTTACTTAGTTGAATTAGGTAGGCCCATCGCCAAATATCGTAGCTTTGCGTCGCCGTGCCCACTTGCGCCGTGCCCACTTGCAGCCCTCCTTGGCGAGCTACTACATGCAGTCAAGACACGATTCATCGCTTTGGGAGCCATGGCTTCAATCAACGCTCGGACATCTGCGTGACGGGCAGCTGCTGCGTACGCTGCGGCCGACCGTCTGGTGCAATTCCAGCTCGGAGGTGAGGCGACCAGCCCAAACGGATACATGAACAACTCACCGACTATGATGCAAGGGGGTCAAAACTAAACAAGCCACATTGCCGTGCTGGTATCTTTGCCACTTACGACGGGGCCCTTGCTCCTGCGAGGGCGCGTGCGGGCGCTTGGTCCCTCCTGTCGCACGCTCCTGTATTCAACACGTGCGCCACACGGCATGCTTGCATCATACCGCATACTGATGTGCTGGAATGTGTTTGCACCAGTAACAGTACCACCCTGAAAAGCATTGCAGCTTCACCGCAACAACCACCCCTCCGCTGTGACACTGCAATGGGAACGCTCAAGCGCTATACCAACATCAACATCACCGAAACCACTGCCCGTGGCGCCGCCCACCTGCCTCACCCTCCCATTACCCACGCGCTCTCTCGCCCCACCTGTTTCCAACACCCTTGCCTCCCTCAGGCTCTCATCCACCGGGCCGACCTCGACGCCTGGGTGGCGGGCCATGACCCCGTGGTGGCCCACTACGACCACACCGCCCTCCTCAGCACCTCAGCAGCCGCGCTTGCGTCCCTCCCGCACTCAGCGGCACACACGGTGTCATGCCAGTCCACTGCATCTCACGGAAGAGCACCAGCGTCTGCTGCTGTTGGTGGCGGTGGCGGTCATGGGCAGCGGAGGTACAGCTGCGCATGCAGCACGGATCCAGCCGTAGCGGCCTCAGAGTCACGTGCCGGTGGCGTTCGCACGTGCCGAAGGTGCGGCGCGGAATGTGGCAGCCGCAGTGGCAACAGCAGCAGGACGGACAGCAACAGCTGTAGCTACGGAGGGCCAGGGCTCGCCGGCGGCGTGGCGGGCGGAGGCAGCGGTAGTGGATTGGGCTCGAGGTGTGGGTTAGCGGGTGACGGTTTGGAGCTGGTCCGGCTGCGGCTCTTCTCCCTCAATGACTACCTGGGGCTGGCCAGCCACCCCGAGGTGGCGGCAGCGACAGCGGCGTCCGCGACGCAGGTGGGTATAGGTGTGGGTTAGGTTGTGGTTGTGACTATGCCGGGTACTGGGGGCACGAGCGTGCACGTTCGCGCTGGAGCGCGTGTTTCCATGGTTTCGGGATTTGTTAAGCATGTCTGCTATGCGCAGCGGTGCGAGAGCCCTAAGCACAGCCCCGGCAGCTGTTCCCTGCGCCTGCCACGTGATACACCATGTCCGTCGTGTGCCACCGGGGGTCTCTTCTGCCCTCCCAGCGCGGAGAGCTTGCAGACCAACAAAACGACGCCCGGGCTGTACGTGCACCCGCTGTCCTGCTTGTTCGTCTAGCATGCTGCACACAAGGGTCACCAGTTGCTGTTCCCTCCGCACTGCTGCTGCCGCGTCCCTGGTTTGTGGTATGCTCAGGTTGGGCTGGGCCCTCGCAGCAGCGCCCTGGTGGCAGGGTACACGCACAGCCACAGGCAGCTGGAGGAGGCGCTGGCACGTCTCAAGGTGCGGATACGTTCCTAGCTATGGTACAGCACTCCTTCGTTCTTGATGTCCATGGCACATGGCACGGCCTTGAGCCACAGCTGTGTTACGTCGTACTAGAACACCTGCATGTCCTCGTTCGGCTCCATTGACACACAGCTGCGACAGGGGGGGTGACCCCTGACGCCGCCCTCGCAAAGACTCTCCCATTGTCCCTTTACCCTCTCCGCACCGCGTTCGTGCTTCGTACTCTTCTGTGCCCTCAGGCCGCAGAGGACTGCCTGCTGTTCCCCACCGGCTTCGCCGCCAACCTGTCCGTCATGACAAGCCTAACCGCCACGCTGGCGGCGCCGGCCCCACAACCGCCAACCGCAAGCACCCCGCCACCACAACCCCCGGCCCCCGCCGCCGGCGGCTCCGCCGTGGCCCGGGCGTACGGCAGCAAAGGCGGCGGCAGCGGCGCTGCTGGCGGCGGCGACGTGGCCATTTTTAGCGATGAGCTGAACCACGCTTCCATCATCGACGGCGCGCGGCTGGCGTCCCGTGGGTCGGCCAAGCTGTTCATCTACAGGCACAACGACCTGGACCACCTCGAGGTACGTGGGTGTGTACGGTATGCCTTGTGTCCACACACGATCTGTTGTGGTCTGACCCTGAAAGCCTTGCGGCCTCAGTGTCCACTGCAGGAGCAGGAGCTGGTACTGTACTGGCCTGGGCGCTTCCGTGAGTCCGCGCTCATGCTGGAAGCGCCCCTGGTGGAGCGTTGGCTGGTCCGCACACCCCTGCTGCTGTCCGCCCCACGTGCACCTTACCGTCCCCTCACACCACTCCCCCCCTTACCAGCCCCGTATCTCTACCCCCTCCCTTGCCCTACACCCTCCAGGAGCTGCTGTGCGCCACGCCTCCCCACGTGCGGCGGCTGGTGGTCACCGACTCGCTGTTCTCCATGGACGGGGACTTCGCGGACCTCAGGGTAGGGACAGGACGGGGGGCTGCGCTGCAGCGAATTAATGTGTCCTGCTCAATGGGCTCGCTGGGCAAGGCTGCGCTTATGGTGGGTTATATCCGCCAGCACCGCGAACGGGGGCGGCACACCCCATGGGCGTGCTCCTTCTCTGCTGCAATTTGCTGTGCAAAGCCTAGTTCTGCAGCTCAACTTCAGCTGCTCATAATCTCGCGACGTTTCCCTTCCGTCTGCAGGGCCTGGCCGCGCTCAAGGCCCGCCACGGCTTCCTGCTGGCGGTGGACGAGGCGCATGCCACGCTGGTGTGCGGGGAGGGCGGCGGCGGGGCGGCGGAGGCCATGTGCGTGGCGGAGCAGGTGGGGCTGGTGTGTGGGGGATGGAGGGCGCGTGTGTGTCACGTGTGAGGTAGGGAGGTCCGGCGCTCCGTCCGCGAGCGTGGCGGAGGCCATGGGCGTGGCGGAGCAGGTTGGCGGGGAGATAGGACGACTTGCACGGGGGACCGGGCGTGAGGGTTCTTGACAATATGCGCCGGGCTTCTGCCGTCAGGTGTTGCGGGAGCAGGTGTGCCGGCTGGGCAGACATTCTGTGTGCGCGCGGTGCTCCGTGCGGGGCAGGAGGGACTGGCGGGGAAAGGGCGTAGCTCTTTGCAGCTTTGCCCACACCAATTTCACGCAAATGACTTCAAACTTACGTGCGGCCGGCTGTGCTGTGCGCTTGTGCCCTCCTCCCCAGGTCGACCTGCACGTGGGCACGCTGTCCAAGGCGTTCGGCGCGCTGGGCGGCTTCGTGGCGTGCAGCCGCGCCATGAAGCAGCTGCTGCTCAACCGCGGCCGCGCCTACGTCTACTCCACCTCGCTGCCGGTGCCTGTGGTGGAGGCGGCGGCGGCGGCCTTGCGCGTCAGCAGCAGGTGTGTGACTTACGAGCGGGGGCTGCGGGGCTAGGGTGCGGGGCTAGGGCCCAGGGCAGGCCGAGCACTGGGCAAAGGGTACGGGCTGGTGGGCGGAAAGAGCTCGGCAGCATCAGATCTAGAGCTCATGAGGGTACCGGTACGTAACATCCGGACGCAAGGCCCGTTAGATTCTTAGATGGTATGTAGTCTCAAGTTTAGGTGCCAATACCGGTGCCAGCTGACCGAGTCCCGTGTCTGCCTGCGATGACCGTATCATCCGCATACCGTAGAGCTTGAGTCTAGACCAGCACACTCGGGCCCTTGCCCTTGTTCGCCCGCAGGGAGACCTGGCGCCGTGCGCACGTGTGGCAGCTGGTCAAGCGGCTAGGCGACGGGCTGGGGGTGCCTGCGCTGAGCCCCGTGGTGCCGCTGGTGGTTGGCCCCGAGGGCCCCACCCTGCAGCTGTCCTCGCGGCTGCTGGCGGAGGGCATGCACGTGCCCGCCATCCGCCCGCCCACCGTGCCGCCGGGCACGTGCAGGTGGGTGCCGGGCATGGGGCCGCAGAGGCGCAGAGGCGCAAGTGACAGTGCTGGATACGTAGTTACAAGCAGCGCGCGGGGGCAGGGAGCAGTGCAGGAACAAGGGGCAGCGTCTTGGCATGTCAGGCAGGCAGCCGCCCGGCACGTGCAGGTGTGTGTCGGGCGCGGGGGCAGGCAGCAGTGCAGGGAATGAGGGGCAGTGCGCCAGTGCCTGGACGTACTCACGCGGGTTGGGTTGGTGCCATCCGCCCGCCCACCGTGCCGCTTGGCACGTGCAGGTGGGGTCCTGGGTTCAGGGCCGGGGAGGTGGAGGGGAATGATGTTGGCGGTGCCTGGGTAACTGCAGTCGGTCGTGTATGATTAGGGGCTACCCTCGATGACACAGGCTGCGTGCAGGACGTGGCATGCACCTCGCCCCATGTTCAACAGCCCAGCTCCGTTACCCTTCATCGTCCTTCCTTGCTCTCCGCCACCAGGCTACGCGTCAGCCTTTCCGCGGCCCACTCCAATGCGGACGTGGACGACCTCATACAGCTCGTACGGCAGTCTGCCGTACCGTTGGTACGGCTGCCGCACCTGGAGGACGAGCGGGCGGCGCTGCCCGGCGGCGCGGCGGCGAGCGGGACGGGGGCGGCGCCGCTGGGGGCTGGGGGGCTGGCGGCGGCGGCGGGGCGCGTGGCGGCGGCGAGCCGGGGCACCGTTGCGCAGAGCCGCTTGTAGCAGAGCTGCTGGGGGCTTAGACGCTGTTCCGGAACTAGTATGAAACTGCAAAAGGCTGTGGCTACGTAAAGGCGGCCATTACTGTGGTGTAGGGTGGACCAGGGTTGACGGGGCTGAGGGCTGCATGCATGTGCATTGGCTGCATGTGCACACACGCTTGCTCGTTTTTGCCACCTGCCACGGCTCACGAGCGGGCAGCGTCAGGGGAGATCGTCTCTCCTGAGCAACGCGGCTGGCTTACCGGTAGTTGCACAGTAAGCGTGTCACACGTGTCCGGTACATGTATGCATGCCCGGTCAGTCCATTCTGATCATGTGCTCTTCGTCCATACACGCACCCTGCGCAAGGGCCATACGCCCATGCCGCTTGCCGGTCAGGTGATCCGCAGCACTATTGCGACCGCAAGCACGGCAAGAATTGCATTGTGCGTCCACGTTGCAGCTGCTGCACCATGCATGGCTGGAACACGAGCGCTGTGGGCCTGCTGCTGCCGCTGGTGTTGACGTCTCGCGCTTGCTAGGTGTAATGGGACACGATGTAGATACGAATCTAGCAAAGTAGCAGAGTAGTGCTGGGTTGGATTGATGTCGCCCTCATAGCGTAGCGGTACCGTGAAGGCCCTTGCCATAGCGTACTACAGAGGACTTCAGCCTGAGCGCCTGTACAGGTCGACTCAGGGGAGCTCCCCTGTACAGGTCGACTCCTACACGCCATCCGTACTCGGGAGGGGCCGCAGTAGCCCAGGAACTTGAGCACATCACCCTTTCGACTGTATTTGATACTAACTGTGGCAAGCCCAGGAAACGCGCTGACAAGGGTGCAACCGGGTGCAACGGACTAGCTCAAACACGCTACCTCGGACTCTGCACCCGTTAGCACCTAGCACCATACACCAGTGACCTGTCGAAACTTGCAATCAATGTGTATTCCGTATGACACTGCGCTAGGACTCCCGAAGCTCGCTTGAGGACGCATGCAACCGGTCGCCGATGGCCTTTCCCGCGCGGCCGCTACTGGCGGTTCCGTAACAACCAGGGACATAATATATGCCAGCATCCTTACAAGCCGCAGAGAGCTATGCGACACTCCGGAAGGAGGTCACAACAGTCCACTGGAACGGCCAGACCAGCGAGAGCACCTTCCACCTCTTTGTCAACAACACGCATGAGCCCCTAGACCTCAGCTGGGGTGACGACCACCATGATGCGCACCATGGGGTCATCCTGCCTGGCAAAAACCTCTTCGTGGGTAAGTCCTGGGGTGGGTGTGGGTACCGAGACGAAGCAGTGTAGCCACGTGGTGTGGGCACCCCTGTGGGTACGTATGGTAACGTTGCCGGGCCAACCGCAGGAATGGCATACGGCTGCCCAACAGGGATGGAAGCGCCACTTCATACCCAACGGTCTCTCCGTAACACCGGCAGCTGCCCTTCCCCTTCGCAGGTACCTACACCTTCCACCACTGGCGGGTCACCAGCGCAGCACGCGGCCTGGTCGCCACGTACTCTGGTGGGTAGTGGTCAAAATCAATCTATGCAACATCACAGAGCTCCATGTACTGTGTAAACTCCACTAACTAAACTCGCTGGAGTAAACTGCACCGCCCATGGGTACTGCCGTATCGGGGGAGGATGCAATTGGTGATCCTGTAGGCACGTGATCCTACACGTGTGTTCAGCGCACACAATGAAGCTAAACTGCTGAACCAAGCCACGGCTTTCCTGCCTCATAGACTCTGTGGCCTTACCCCCAGGCCCCTCCGCCAACATCATCATCGACCCACACGGCGTCGTACGCACGGAGCTCAACACACCCGCAGCAGCCTCAGCCCACAGACCCTCAGCCACAGCCACAGTATCATCATGTGCCGCAGTAGCCTCGCCACTATCTGCACCCGGGGGGCATGCAGCTGCATATGCTGCCGTTGACGCGATCGGGCCCGGAGCTGCAGGCGTGACCGCCGGGGGCGGCGGCTCAGAGCCGTCGTACCGCCAGCGGGGGGAGGTGCTCGGCATGCCGGTGTGGGTAAGCGACGTGTGGGCCGCGGCCCTGTCCCTGCCGTTGAGTTCACATTTGGGTTTCCACGAGGACGCAGGGTGCCATGGGGGAATGCGTTGCCTGTCCGCCCTCTCACGTCTGAAGTCATACCCTAGCCTCCTCCTCCCGGTTGGTATTTGTGCAACCTTGCGATGAGATGAGCGCTCCTGGACTTGTGGGCTGATACCTATCCTTCTCAACACGGCCCCGCCCCAGGCGTTCGACTGCGTCCCGGACGCGGCCGTGTCCCGGTTGGTGGCTGTGGTGCGTTCCATGCTGGGCAGCTGCCCCCCGGCCGTGCTGCAGCGCATGGCGGGGGCGGGGGCGGCGTTCGCGGT
>VFQN01004118.1_pt1 | contig 19601 bp, 16 predicted proteins | sample 3512371 | NCBI WGS metagenome assembly VFQN01 (sample SAMN10412370, study PRJNA504923) | tailings metagenome | isolation source: Replicate 2 from Balatoc abandoned mine | place: Philippines: Itogon, Benguet | collected 2017-08-28 | reverse complement strand
CCAGTGGGAAGCATTTGTTCGCTCTCTCGAAACTACTAATCCGGCCTATTATCGCTATAAATATGACAATGGTGTCGTGTCTCTTAAGTATCTTAGAGAGCAGATATTGGCCAAAAATCAAGCTTTTGTTTCTTTTTTCATGGGTGATAGTGCCTTGTATGCTCTCACCGTGAAGACCTCAACGGCAAAGCTGCTCAAACTGCCGCTTTCATCTCAAGATTATCATCGTCAAGCGCATGAATTTCTGAATATTTCTGCCAACAGGGCTGCACTTAATGCCCACTACCCCACCTTCCAAAGATTGGCCTATGAATTATATCATAAACTCTGGAAACCCATAGGAGTATCAGAACAGAGAGTGATTGTGGCATCGGATGGCGAATTTTTACCTTTCGAAGCTCTCCTTGTTTCTCCTAATTCCGACGATTTTTTGGTAAAGCATCAAGCATTTAGCTATACCTATTCTGCGCGATTTTTATCAACAATGGATATGTTTCAGGAATCTACGACCTCAATTTTTCAGAATCTTCACACACTATGGGAAGGTTTGGAGAACAAAGGTTTTTTGGGGATGGCTCCCGTATCATTTGGAAATGGACAAGCTATGCTTAAAGGTTCTGAAGAATCCTTAGAAAAAGTAAGAGAGCATTTTTGGGGGGGGCAAAAGTTTGTTAAAAAAGACGCTACGAAAGCCAATTTCCTAACCTACGCTCCTAAATCACGCATCATTCAGCTTTTTACCCACGCCGATGCCGATAGTGCCGAAGCTACCGAACCCAAAATTTATTTTGTTGATTCTACTTTGGTTCTCTCCGAACTTAGCCGCTTAGAGCGATTTAATACCGATTTGCTGGTGCTTTCTGCTTGTAAGACGGGCGTTGGTCATAATCAACGAGGCGAGGGCGTTTATAGCCTTGCCCGGGGATTTGCGGCATTGGGTATTTTGAGTACTGTTACTACCTTGTGGCAAGTCGAAGATAACCCTACTTATGCCCTGACCGAGTCTTTTTATAAGTTTCTGCAAGAAGGCTTGCCCAAAGATGAGGCGCTCCAAAAAGCAAAACTCGAATGGCTTGCCCAAGGCAGTGCCGCTGATAAGCTCCCCTCGCAGTGGGCGGGAGTGCTGCTAGTAGGCAGTGCCGCTGCTTTACCATCGCAGCAGCTTTGGTATTGGTTGGGAGGATTGCTCGTAGCGATAGTAATTGGTATTTTGTGGAGAAGGCGCAATGCTTTCTAAAGCCTTTTTGATTTCTTTCTTTTTGCGGCGCGAAGGTTTAAGTCTGACACCATCGCTCATATATAAAAAACCCGTTGGCCCTTTTTTGATAAGATGACAAGTGTTGATAACATAAGAACGGTGGATACGGATAAAATGTGCCGACAAAAAAGGCTCTAAAGCTTTGAGGGTTTTGGATACAATGATTTCGTTGCCGTCAGTTAATGTTACTTTCGTATAATTTCGGGCACCTTCTAAACGAACGATATCATCTAGCGGAACATCAAGTCGTTGTTTTGGAAAAGGGAGCAGGAGTGTTTGCATGATAGTAGGATAGTAAATGTTTCTATCCTACTTAGTCGCAAAAGTATGTTTGCTGGCAAACAAAAAATGATTCAAAACGCAATAAAAAATCCTAACGCTAAAAAGTGGCTTGGTCAAATATCAACTTTAGCATTTAAAACCACCCAAAACGCTCCATCAGCCTATCTTTTTGTCCTCTCGATACTGGTATGCTGAGGTCGTTGTCCATGATGATGTAGCTCCCTTCGCCTTTTACAAATTTTTTGATGTGATTAAGATTGATAAGGTACTGGCGATGTACCCTCAAAAAATCACGTTCTTCGAGCAGCTCTTGTACATCTCTGAGGGTTTTGGTGACTAAATATTGCTGCCCGTCTTTGAGATGAAAACGAGTGTAGTTGTCGTCGGCTTCGCAATACAGTATGTCTTGAATAGAAGCAAATGTTACGCCATTTTGATAAGGCAAAGCGATGCGCTCAGGCAATGTTTTGGCGCTAGGTGCCATTTGTTGTTTGAGATGCTGAATTTGGAGAGGGTCGGTCTGACGTTGCTTCTCAATTTTGTTGATGGCCTCTATCAGCTCCTGTGTATCAATGGGTTTGAGTAGATAGTCAAGTGCGCTGTATTTGAATGCCTTGAGGGCAAAACGATCATAAGCAGTTACAAAAACTAACGAAAAAGGAATGTCCACCACTTCTTCTAGTACCTGAAATCCGTTCATTTGGGGCATTTCGATATCCAAAAACAAAATCTCAGGGCGGTGAGTTTTGATAGCTTCGATTCCCAATAAACTACTGGTACAAGTCGCTACAATCTCAATATGGGGGCAATGTTGTGATAATCTAAGAGCTAGCAGATTAACAGCGTTTGGTTCATCATCAATAATAACGGCTCGTAACATAACAAAGACGGTTTAGAGATACTAGATAGGAATTTGGACAACGATTTTGGTACCGAGGGCATTGCCGTGTGTATCCATCAAATCTTCGATTTGAATATTGGTATTGGTATGATAAATTTGATTGATAAGCTCTATACGTTCGGCGGTGACTTTTAGCCCAAAAGATTTGTGTTTAGTAGCCGATTTGCTTCTAAACTCGGCTGCTTTGGCGCGTCCTACTCCATCATCTGTCACGGTGACGGTGAGTAAGTGGTCGCTTGGGTGCTGTACATCAATAATGACGGTGCCGCCTTCTTCTTTGTGCATCAGGCCATGCCAAATAGCGTTTTCGACAAAAGGCTGAATCAATAAAGGAGGGATTTGGATGGTGTCGGTATCGACAGAGGGGGCAACGTTGATTTTATAACTAAATTTTTGTTGGAATCTCATTGCTTCCATTTCAATGTATAGCTGTAGCGTTTCAAGCTCATTAGAAAGGGTTACTTTTTCAGAACGGGAGTTTTCTAAAACTAGCCTGATGAGCTTGGCAAATTTGCTCAGATAAGAGGAGGCGGTATCGGAGTTGTTGTGGGCGGCGTAGTATTGTATGGAGTTAAGACAATTAAAAATAAAATGCGGATTCATTTGAGCGCGCAGAGCGGCGATTTCGGTCTGAGCGATACGCTGCTGATATTCAGCTTCTTGCTTTTCTTTTTTTTGGGTCAACAGGCTATTTCTGTATAATAAAATAATGACAAATGCCACCAACAAAAAAGCAATAATCAAAAACAAACGGCTGATATCTTGCGCTTCGGAGGCTTGTTTTTGGAGTAGCCTATCTTTTTCGTACTGGGCTTTGTAAAGCTCGATACGACTTTCGAAGTTTTCATAAAACATAGAGTCTTTTTGGTCTAAAGAAAGTAAGGAGTACTCTAGTGCTTTTTGATAATCGCCCAATGCTCGGTAGGTATGAGTAGATAGGTAGTAAGACCAAAAAATCTGTTGGCTCGAATGGTATTTTTGGGAATATTTTAATGCTTCTTGTGCGTAATAAATGGCTTCTTTGAATTGGTCGCGTCTTAGATAAAGCCCCGCCATTTCATTGAAAATAGCCCCTTGAGCAAATACATTTTCTAATTTGTCAGCAATGGTTTTTACTTTCTGAAAATGAATAATGGCAGAGTCCAAATCATTCTGCATTACTTTTTGATAGCCCAAACTCCAGTTGACAAGACCTATCCCAAAGTCAGACTTGGTACGTTGATAATCTTTTAAAGCAGATTGATAATAATACGTCGCCTGCACAAAATCCTGCTGACCTCGGTATATATCTCCAAAGTTTACTTTACAACGTACTACCATGCTATCGTTCTTGAGTTTTTTGAAAATCAAAATAGCCTTGTTGTAATATACTTTGGCCGAGTCCCACTGCTTAAACTCCGCATGACAATCGCCCATAAATCGCAACGCATGAGCTTCGTACAAAGGCAACCCGAGGGAGGTTGATAGCGTAAGCCCTCGCTTTGAAATATCCATTACATTGGCGTATCGACCGTCAAATACCAGATAATTGCTTTGCTCATGCAGCGCTTTTATTTGGCCTTCTACCCATTTTATTTGTTGAGAAAGCTCCAGGGCTTTGCGGGCATATAGTGAAACTGTATCTACGTTTTTGAATTGATAATAATGAGCAATTTGGCAATACACCCCTACCAGACTCGTATCTCGCTGATAAGAAGCCGATTGTTTTTGGAGACTCCTTACTTTTTGCCAAAGTTTTTGTGCCGAAGCTTTGGCTTCGCAATGGTTTAGGAACAAGCCTAAAACAAGAATGATATGTAAGTAAAGCTTTTTCAAAGTAGGTAAGGTTATGGGCACATAAGTTAGTTTTAAAATGTGATAAATTAAGAATTTGTATTCATGAACTCTCCTTCATCCGTGTGGAGTCTTATAAAGGTATATTTACAATTACTTTGGTGCCTTTAGCCTCACCTTGTGCATTAATGATATCTTCTATTTGGATATGGGTATGGGTATGGTAAATTTGATTGATAAGTTCGATGCGCTGGGCGGTTACTTTCATGCCAAAAGACTTCTGTTTGGTGGCCGATTTACTTTTAAATTCAGCAGCCTTGGCACGGCCTACGCCATCATCACAAATAATGACCTGAAGGTGGCTATCTTGAGGTTGGGTGACGGTGATTGATACATTGCCGCCTTCTTCTTTGTGCATCAGACCATGCCAAATGGCATTTTCGACAAAAGGCTGTAGTAATAAGGGTGGAATCTGAATGACGTCGGTGTCGATTGAGGGGGCGATTTGAATTTGATAGCGTACTTTTTGCTGAAATCTCATGGCTTCCATTTCGATATACAAACGTAGCGTTTCGAGTTCGTTGGTAAGGGTTACTTTTTCGGAGCGAGAGTTTTCTAAGACAAGCCTGATAAGTCGCGAAAACTTAGTAAGGTAATCGGAGGCGGTATCGGCCTCATTGCGCGCGGCATAGTACTGAATGGAGTTGAGGCAGTTGAAGATAAAATGAGGATTCATTTGCGCTCTCAATGCCGAGATTTCGGTTTGGGCAATGCGCTGCTGGTATTCGGCTTCTCGCTGTTTAAATTTATATTTTTGTTTGGATTGATACACCATTACTATCATACCTGCCCCTACAAGGAGTAAGGTAATCACCGTAAGCCCAAACCACAAATTGCGGTTTTGTTCTTGAAATGAGAGTTTTTCTTCTAATTGCTGAATCGTCAATTTTTCGAGTCGGTCTTCGTAGCGGCGTTTTTCGGTGAGTCGCTCTAGGTTTTTGGCTTGGTCTTGGCTGATAACCTGCTCTTTTTCCAGTTTTTCTTGTAGAAGTACTTCTTTGAGGCGTTGGTTCTCGATTTCATTTTTGTATTGAGAAAGCGATAGTCGCTGGATTTGATTGTTTTTGGCGAGTATTTGTTTTTCGTTATCAGATTTTACTTGCTGAATGTCATACTTTTTGATAAGCTCATCTATTTCTTTGCTTTTTTTGACAACTTCGAGCGAATCTTTGATTAAAATATAGTTTTGATAATGAAACAGGGCTTTTTCATAATTTCCCAATCCTAAGTAAGAATCATACAAAATCTTGGAAGCTTCTTTATAAACATTGGAATATTTCTTAAACTTCCGAGCTACGACATTGCCTAAGATCGTTTCTCCTTTGATAGCGGCTTTGTCGTATTCCTTTTTTTTAAGGTGCATTCGGGCGGTGGTAAAATTGATACTTTCATCGAGCGGAATCTTAAGCCTATCAAAAAGTGCCTTGGCTTGATTGATAGAGTTTTCGGCTTCAGTGTATCGCTCTAGCTCAATGTAAGATTGGGCAATCGAAGCATACAAATAAGCCAGCCCAATTCCTTGGTTAAATTTTTTGACTTCTTCGAGCGCATTGAGATAAGCCTCCAACGAAACCGCAAAATGTTTTTTCCTTTCGTTGGTTTCGGCCAGGGCGATGTACAAATTATAAAGGTCGGGAGCGCGCTGCTTTTCATTGACAAACGTTTTTTTTATATCATTTATGAGGGTTTCGATGTAAGAGGTCGCGTTGGGATTGTCGGTTTTTGCATAAATCACCCCAATGAGGCGACGCACAAAAAAGCGCTGCTTAGAAGTAATGTTTGGAATAAAAAGGACGTTGTTTAGGAGCTCAACGGATTCTTGATAATTGGAACGAAATCTCTCCAAAAATTCCGCTTTTTTTATCATTCCTTCAGCCTTATAAAAATTGTTTTTGAGACGTGAGGCTTCTTCGATAGTTTGATTGGCCCAGTAGAGCGAGCTGTCTCTTTGGGCAATAGAAGTGTAAGTATATAAATAGGCCAAATACACATACGTTTTTAATTTCAAAGTATCACGCGTGACGGCCCTAGGGATTTTTGGGAGCTGAGTTAAGTAATAGAGATGCTCCTTTTTGATAGAATCGACATAACTCAGATTGAACCGTTTATCTACATTGAGCAAACGAGGGCTGCTTACTCCTTGCGCCATAATATTCGTAAAGCATGCCGCAAACAGTAGAGACCAGAGGATATTTTGGGCAATATTTTTCAAGTGTTTGTAAGTAAAAAACAGTTGGGCAAGTTAACTCAGAAAAAAAGCATCTACCATTAAGGTCGGGTAGATTGTCTAAAACAGCGCACGAATGGTGTCGATTTTGAGTAAATGGAAATTAGAGCGGAATTTCTATGATGATTTTTGTCCCTTGTGCTTTGTCAAAAGCATCTTTTAAATCCACAATTTGAATTTTGGAGTGAGTCCTATAAAATTGGTTGATAAGGTCAATCCGCTCGGCAGTTACTTTCATGCCAAATGATTTTTGCTTAGTCGCCGACTTGCTTTTAAATTGGGCAGCTTGCGCTCTTCCTACGCCGTCATCTATCACCATCACTCGAAGAAGGTTGTCGTGGGGCTGTTGTACATTTATAGATACCATGCCTCCTTCGGGTTTGTGCATTAGCCCATGCCAAATGGCATTTTCTACAAACGGCTGAATCAAAAGAGGGGGAATTTGAATATTTTCGGTATCTACTGAAGCATCTATCTCAAATTGATACCTTACTTTTTGTTGAAACCTCATGGCTTCCATTTCAATATAAAGCTTGAGGGTTTCGAGCTCATTCAATAAAGTAACTTTTTCGGAACGAGAATTTTCTAACACAAGTCTGATGAGTCTCGAAAACTTGCTCAGGTATTCGGAAGCCGTATCGGCATCGTTGCGAGCCGCAAAATACTGAATGGAATTAAGGCAATTGAAAATAAAGTGAGGGTTCATTTGTGCTCTCAATGCCGCGATTTCGGTTTGGGCGATGTGCTGTTGGTATTGCGCCTCTCGTTGTTGACGCAGCGCTTCTTGGGCTTCAAGGCGGCTCTTGAGGGTTTGTTGGGCTAGCCTATATCGATAAAGAGTATAAACAATGGCCGCTGTTGCTATCGCTAAAAGGGACATAAACCACCAAGTTTTCCAAAAAGGTGGCTCAATGATGATACTAATAGCCCGAATGTCTCCCCAAGTCCCCTCAAAATTAGCTCCTTTGATTTGGAGGGTGTATTTTCCTGGCGGTACATTGGTGAAGGTAGCCAAAGGGATATTGCCACACATCACCCATTCTTTGTTGAAGCCTATGAGCCGATAAGCGTACTGATTTTTATGGTTTTGGGTGTAGGAGAAAGCAGAGAAGCCAATCGTAAAGAAGTTTTGGTTATAATCTAGGGTAATTTGGGATGTTAAATTAAGATTTTTTGCCAGAGGTAGTTCTTTGTCAAATACCTTTAGAAAACTGAAAACGACTTTAGGGGTTTGTTTTGTGCGACGAATATCGGAAGGGTAAAATCTAAACTTGTCAAAAAAAAGCTCACCTTTATCTCCTTTTACAAACGTTCCAAGCTGAAAAATCCGTAAATCATATTCGGCCCCTAAATACTTAATTTGACCCGTTTCGGGAATATAGTGTATGAGTGCATTGGCACTTTTTAACCATACAGAGCCATCATCGGTAAGGTGAATATTGATAACAACATCTTTGGGGTCGAGAGCCACACGTTTCCACTGGTCTGTCGAAAAATCATACTTCCAAAGTCCGTGATCAGTAGCCGCAATCCAAACTACTCCTCTTTTGGGGTCTTCTACTATTTTATTAATAGAAATATTGGTAACAGGCGAACTTTTGTAAATAGCATCTTTGAGAATTAATTTATCGGTTTTAGGGTCATACCACCGTATCAGGTTGTCGTCCCAGCTCCCCATCCATACTATCCCTCTGTGGTCGACCATAGCGCACCTGAGGCGTTGATTATTTATTTCCTTTTCTATACTTTTTATATTGGTAAAAGTACGAGCGGTAGCGTTGTATTTGATGAGCAACCCTTCGGTGCTGGGAGTAGTGTAGGTGACGGGTATCCATATATTTCCTGCTTTATCGGGTGCAATACTCATGACCTGATAAAGTTCATGGGTATGCAATAGGGTGTTTTGGATAGGCACTTTGATATTGAGCATTCGTTGCTGTCTTAAATCCCACTGCCATATACTGCCTCCCTCTATTTTACCCACAAACCAAATGACCTGATTGATACTATCTGCATATGCCTGATTGATGATTTGTTCTGGTTTTTTCGGAATAGGTTGTCTCAGAAGGGAGGTTATTTGCTCGCTTTTTTCGTTGTAGCGGGCGAGTACAAATCCTTGTGGGGTTTCGTATGTAAAATACAAATACCCTTGGTGTTGACACAGTATTCGTACTTTATCATATTGTATTTTGAGGGCGATTTTTTTGAAGAGTTGATTTTCGAGATTGAGATAAGCGACCGAAGCATCGCCGTTGGCGATTGCTTTGCCTACCCACACTGTATTGTGAGAGCCTATAAATGCAGAATTTGGGTGCGTTGGTGGAGAGTATTTGTCTCCTGGAATGTGAGGATAGAGATGGAGCGTTTCAGAAATAGTATCAAATATATGCACCCCTTGCTTAGTGATAAGAAGTATTTTGTGGTCAGTGAAAGGATTAAGTTGATAAATCTGGTTGGCATCTAAATTGGGGAAATGATACTGTTTCCAAGTGCCGCTTGGGAGGTGAAAGCGGAGGAGTCCATAATGTCCCCATGCGCCTACCCACACGTTTTGGGCGCTCGAATCGGTCAGTACACTATTGATGTCAAGCTCTTGAAAGGCTTGCGTTTTGCTTTTGGAATCTGGGTCATGGGCATTTCCTAATGGATAGCGGGTGAGTACATTGCTGCTAGGGTGATAATATCCAAGACAAGAGTGAGGACGGTGCTTGTCGGATGCGGTATACACTACACCCCAAATCCTGCCTTTTGTGTCTGTATGTAAGGGTTTTAGGAGCACCAATGAGGTATCAGAATCATATTGTTGGGTGTAGCCATTGAGAATAGCAGGAAGCTTAATATGTCTAAATTTCTTGTTTTGAGGATTAAATTCAAATACAGGGGCACGGACGTTGTTGGAGGTAGCAGGAAACAAAAAATAGATTTTACCGTCGGCCGCCGACGTACTGCCCCACACTTGATAATTTTGGACGAGAGGTGTGTGGAAAAACTCAAATTTTTCATTGATAGGAGAATACAGCGCCACGCCCTTATCGGTAAGCGACCATACCTGACCTTTGGGTGTGATATTGATACCATAATAAGACAGAGAATCATAAACTTTAGAATAATGCCCGTCGTAGCGTATCAAGGTCTGATTGTCGGCTACAAACCACAGATACCCTTCTCGGTCTTGCATCCTCATTTCTTTGGAAAACGCTTGTTTTAAAATATCATTTTCGACGGTAAAAGGGTCAAATCTCAAATAAGGCTCTCCCACAATCACTTTAGAAGGAGCTAGGAATATAGTCTCAACACGTTGGGCTTTAGCATAGATGAAAGTCCAAATAAAAATAAAAGCAGTATAAACGAATCGTTGAGCCAACATGTAATATTTTTTCAAATTCTAATTTAGATAGTAAAAAGAGGATGTCAAAAAATAGGAACCCCAAATGCTGAATCTCTAGGGCGAATGGTCGGATTTGTGAGGGAGAGACATAAACGATCTCAGTATAAGGGCTTCTTTTATAAAAAATAAAAATGGTCGTTCGCCTACTAAACAAGTTCATTCACCCAAAAAAACGCACAACTCACCCGAGTTGGATGGAACTCGTTTTCTATTGCTTCTACCTTAGTATCAAGTTTAGACTAAACTTGTATCTTTTATGGAAACCAATTTACCCTCTTTGAAACCACAAAAACTGGTAGAAAAAACCGTGACAGAAGAAATCGTCCATATTGAAGGAGACGGTAACTATAGTCGGGTGGTGATGCTCAATGGACGTTTTGCGGTAGTGACCCAAAATATCCAGTTGCTACATCAAAACCTGCCACCTCAGTTTATACGGATTCATAAATCCTACGTCATCAATGTGCAGTATTTGGCGAAGATATTAGCTCGCCAAAAAATGCTCCTGCTTACCAACGGCATGAGGTTGCCGATTGCAAGGCGACGATACACAGAAGTGAAAAATATATTCAAGAATTATCAAAAATCGGCCTAGCTGGCGCTAACTACCCTGTTAGCTAAGTTTTTTAAATTTTACCCGCCGATTGGCGCAGATTTAAAGCCGCAGAGAAACGCAGATAGGAGACTGTCTCAAGCCCTTTTTTAGCGAAAATCTGCGTTTGTATTATTCAGCGCACTTCTGCGGGTAAAAAACAAAACTTTTTATTTAACAATGTACTAACTATTTATGAAATACTCTTTTGACCTTTCCCCAAAAAGCTTTCAGACTATTCCACGCAACAGCTAGGGATAAACGTTTACGAGTATTTTATAAGTAGATGAATTGATTGACCGACACCTTGATTCGCTTCTTCTAGCTAGGAGTAGCAAGGGATTGGTTTGTTTATATAAAAGTCTATATCTATAGATATAAAGTAATAATTTTTCTAAATGTCCGCTCACCAAAATTGGGGATTTCGTAGCGACTATTTATGCCCGACCTTTGAAATGTTTTAAAACTCAATATCTCACCGCGACGGCGGTAAACAATACGTACTCACAATGAAAAAACTACGCTTCCTCTCGCTAGCACTTATAAGTGCTTCTATGGTATTTTTGTTGACTGCTTGCCCTGGGGCACAGGGAGAACCAGGTCCCGCTGGCCCTCAAGGGCCTAAGGGCGATACTGGTGCTCAAGGCCCTGCGGGGCAGAATGGCAATGCCAATGTGGTACAATTCACCTATGGCTCACGGGTATTTAATCCAGCTAATTTTGAAGTTGCTTACGCATTAACAGGCATAACAGCAGATATGATAGGGAAGTCAGTCCTTCTTTTGTATTTGCAAAATGCGTCAGGTTTTTGGTATCCTATACCAGGTGTTTTTGATGGTTCTTATGAGTACCGGACTATTATTCGGCCTAGTGCGAATTCTGTAGTAGCAATAAGAAGAACGGACAACACTACCGTAAGTCAGACATTCAATGCAACAAGAATTATTATCATTCCAGTATCCGACTTGCGTAATGGCCGTAAAGCTGCCATAGATTACTCCAAATACGAAGAGGTAAAAGCTTACTACAATTTGCCTGATTAAAGGTACAGTCCTCAGTTTTTAGGTGTAAAACATTATCCAAACTTACACGCTACATCAAAGCGCGTCATGGGAATGCTATGCTCTTAACTGTCCGAGAAAAGATAATTCAAGATAGTCCATCAAAACATCGAATGGCCATGAAATCTCAAATTCGTCCCTGTTATAGCACTGCTTTAGCGGCTATTTTCCTTACTACATTTCTCACAAGCTGCGGTCTATTTCAGAGCGCAGTGGAAGCCGCTTGGCCTTTATTGGGTACTTACAAAATGAACAATATTCAATTAGAGCTAAGATATACTGCCAATGGTGCTTATAATCAGAAGGGTACTACTACTCGTTTTCCTAATGATTTACTGGATTTTAGTACAGGTACCGTTACGATGGGCAATGCCACCTACAACTATCGCAACGAAAAAGTAAACGGCATAAAGAAAGTCGTATTCATAGACCAAAGCACCAAGGAAGACGTAGTAAGTTTCACATATACCCTCAACAACAACGCCCTCACGCTTACGTCCGACAACATCATCGTGGGTGCTACAGCTCGTGACAGAGCACAAGAGGCATTAGGTTGGGCGGCTATTTTTGGTTTTGGTATTACTAATTTCCCCCGTATTACGTCGGCTACGGATGCGTCTTATGGGGCGTTTATTATCAATGCAACCAAATAACACATGAAACCCATTTTTCTCTGGCTTGGATGCATACTCTTGTCGTGGTCGGGGCAAGCGCAAGAGTTGCCTCCCCGAATGCGAGTAGGGCTATCGGTCGATTTGGGTGGCAATACATTGGGCATAGGAGCGCAGTTGCACGGGTCGTTTCGACTTACCAACAATTACCGTGCTTTTGATGACCAAAACCGCTATCTCAATGCAGGCTTTGGCATCGGGGCTACACTTTCCAGTGGACTTTCGATAGGAATGAGTATTCCACATTACCTCACCTATGGTTTTGGTAGCGGGCGTGCCATGTGGGAACTGGGCATAATGGGAGCACGGCACCAAAAACGGACCGTTGGTACTGAGATAAATCCACAAACGGGGGAGATTACTCCTATATTCAATGAGTATTGGCAATACCTAGTGCTGCCGCTTGCGGGTTATCGCTACACTGCATATAGTGGTTTTATGTTTCGGATCAATGGTCCTATACCAGGTATTGCTTTTGGCTGGATTTTCTAATAGTTCAAACAATTGAAAGTATATGAAAAATTTTGGTATTCTTTTCGTTTTTATAATTTCTGTAATAACTGGGTGTAGTCATAAAACCACTTCTACGGCTGTCGTCAATCAAGGTGTTGTCAGGACTTACGCTATTTTGCCTTTTGACGTAACCATTGAAAAAAATTTACAAATCAAAAAAACAACCCCTGAAATGCTTCGTCAGCAAGAAGAACGTGAAAGCTTACAGTATCAAAGTGGCGTATTTCAGTATATGATGGAGCGCAAAAAAGACTTTAATGTCAACTTTCAGGATATAGATGATACCAATGCGCTTCTCAAACGAAACAATGTAGCCTACGAAAAAGGGCGTACAATGACCAAAGCCGAACTGTGTCAGCTTCTTCAAGTAGATGGTATTTTGGCTGGCAAATACCAACGTAAAGAAAACCTAGACCGGAATCTTTCTCGGGGCCTAGATATACTGGCTCGACAAACCGAAAATTTTTCTTTAAGCCCCAAACAAGGTGAAGCTACGCTGAGCTTAACACTCTATAACGCTTTCGAAAAACGGGTGGTGTGGACTTACCAAAACGATGATTGGAATAGCTCATACCGCTCACCTGAAGAACTCGCCCAAAAACTCATGGAGCGAGCGGCTAAGAAGTTTCCTTACAAGAAATAAGGCAAGTTTTGGGACAAATACACTGCATTATTTTCTTGTTTTTTGAAATACAATCCAAGCCTCTAAAACAGTTAGTCGCTGTATCAAAACAGCGAATGCAAAATTGATACGTATAGCCAAAAGCGGTACTGTAAAAACTTCGCTTTGAAATGATTTAGAACCCAAAAAACGGCGGATTAGAAAAGTAAAGAATAAACGATAAAGTTGAATATGAAACTCTACGTAACTCCTAAATCGGAAGCCTTTCTTTGGCAAGATCTTGAGCGTTTGGCCCAAGAAAAAGAAGTATTAGCGGTGTTTCGCTCTCCCGAACCTCGGTTTGGAGTAGAGACCAAATACCCTAGGTTTCGGATTCAAAAAGCGCGTGCTACTCGTTGGAGTACTGTTTTTTGGTCACAAATAACAGGCTCTACTCAGCAGTTTGAGACACATACAGAGGTACAGATTCGGGTAGGTTTTACCTCCGAAGCCCAAATGCGCAATGCGATTGCGGGGGTGTTTTTATTGGTATGGCCACCTTTCTGGTTTATGCTAATCAACCCTTCAAATTGGGTATGGGCACTGCCGTTGACAATCGTTTTTGGCAATATCGTAGCTATCATTATTTATTGGCCCATCTGGACATTTAAGGATTTTTTGGTCAAACGCTGGAAGCTAAAACCTCAAAAGCATTGATTCATAGGTATTTTGACTCATTTGAGATTCGCTATTTGTAATTACTTACCCCTAGGCAATAAGCGGTAAGCAGTAGGCATTTTTTGCGAATTTTTTAGGCAACCACAGCGGAAACTCGTTGAGGAGGCCCCCTCCTTTTTAATAAAAATCTTATGGCTTATGGCCTAAAGCATATTGCTAATTAGTTATAAATTTTCCAATATCATGAAAAAACAATTCATTTTATCTCTAAGCCTTTTTTCTTTGGTAACAGTGACATTACTGGACTGTAAGAAAAAAGAAGACCCTGCACCTTCTAAACCAACAAATCCTACGAATCCCGTTACTTCCACCGCACCGACAATCGACAATGCAGCCAATGCCACCAGCAGCAGCGACATTACCGCCGTGAGTGCCAAAGTGAGCAGTACCCTCTCGGCCAACGGTGGGGCGGCTATCAGTCAGCACGGGCATGTATGGTCGGAAACCAACGCGGCTCCAACTACGGCCGACAGTAAAACCGAACTCGGCAAAACCGACGGGCCGTTTCCATTGAAGTTTACCTCCGAGCTTAAAAGCCTCAAAGCCAATACGACCTATAATGTAAGGGCTTATGCGACTAACGATAAGGGCACGACTTATGGAGCGGCGGTGCAGGTGAAGACGACGCAGACAGGAACGCCAGTGGTAAGCACAGTCGAATGGAAAACAGCCCGTTCTTTGGGCGAAGGTTTTGACTTTACCCAGACCAGGGACCTGCTTGCCGATGCCAACGGAAACTTTTATATATCAGGTTCTTACAACAAAGCAGGGAAAATAGGGAAGTTTTCGACAGGCTCCGGCAATGGCGGCTTCGTCGCCAAACTTGATGCTACGGGTGAACCCCTTTGGGTTATTGAACTTACTAGTACTTCGAGTAATGAAGTGTATGATCTTGATATGGATGCGGCAGGAAACTTGTATGCAGCTTTAAGTGCGGGTACACGTAATGCAACCTTTGGTTCTTTTACGTTACCTAACTTTGGTGCCTATATGGCCAAAATCACCCCGGATGGGAAGGTAGAGTGGGTACGTAGCTTTGGTATAAGATCGGGCGGTAATGGCTCTTTGGGGGCTACTCATGTTGATGCCCAAGGTAATTGTTACGTCATGGAAAGAATCCTTGGGAATTCTAAAGCTACGATTGGCACAACCACCGTTACAGGGTCAGATCCGGCTTGGGGACTCAATAATGGTACCGAAGGTTGGGATCATGTGATAGCACGTTTCGACCCATCCGGCAAACTGCTTTGGAGTCGGCTATTTTCGGGGGTAGGGCAACAGGATGTTTATTTCGATGTGGATCCTAATGGGGATGTTTATGCCAGTTTACGATCATTCGATGGCGTACCATCGGTAGGAGGGATAGCACTCTCATCGCCTGGTGAGTTTCTCTTAAAACTCTCTTCCGGCGGTTCGTTAGAATGGAGCAAAAACATCACTACTACTAAACCCTACCAGATAACTGACATATCGTGTCATTCAACAGGTGAGTTTTTGGTAAAAGCAAGTAGTAGTTCCAGTATTTCAATTGGTGGAGCTACTACTACCCCTACTAACTCCGGTATATTGGCAGTTTTTCGTCAGGATGGCTCGACTAAATGGGCAACTGCTACGCAGATTGTACACCCTAGAGGTACAACATTCGATAATTCAGGAAATCTCTATACGGTTCTTGATGGCATTAGAAACAACTCTTTTAAAATCGGTGATATAACCCTGCCTGCCCAAAACCCGGAAACGCAAGATTATATGGTTGTAGCGAAATACAACCCTATGCAGAACAAATGGCTGTGGGCTATCCGAAACAAAAGCGTTACAGGAACGGGTAGACCGGGTTCTACCTTTTTAGCTATCTCATCTACAGGCGTACCATTACTCAGTTTATCGTTACCAACAGGCGAGATAGAATTCAGTAATACAATTAAAGCCACAATGTCGAGCCGATTTGGGGTTATTACTTCGACAATTGAGCAGAAGTAATTCAGACAGTTTAAATTTTGCTTCACCTTTTAAGGAATATTTCACCCTTTAAACATTTATTACTATGGCAAATCTGATTATTTATAATCGCGCAATTCAGTTGCTCACTTTTCACCCTGATTGGGTTGATGGATGTCCCGGTTGTCCGGGTCCAATCGAACCTTTGTTAATGCGAGCACAAGGTTTTTTACTCCGCGACATCGCTGGTGTATTAAAACAGCCTAAACTGGCAGAGCAACTACGCCAATTGGGACGCTCAATGGTTGTAAAATCATCTGGCCGTGGTGAAAAAAGCTTGATTGTCAAATCATACGACAATGATTTTGACCCTATGAATCCTAACCGCTGGAAAGAACTGTTTGTGAGTATTACGGGAGGTAAAATTCCTGTTGTACACGAGAGAGAGCCCGGCCCGTATGGGATACTCAATGTACCCAACTATCTAAATCATTTGCTGATGGCAGAAGCGATACAGACAATTACCTCTTTGGTGTCCGATAAAATTCTTGCTACTACTCTCCGGAACATAGCAGGTGAACTTAGTAAAGATGCCTTTGAGCAAGGGCGTAAAGCATGGATAATTTAATACGGACAAATAAAATTACAGTTGGAGACTATAAAAAATCCTCTTTCAATACAAAATTAGAAAACGCATGAAAACAATCTTCACTTCTGTTTTAGCCATGTTTCTATTGGCTATCAATACCTTATGGCTCAATGGATGCAAAAAGAAAGATGACCCGGCCCCCGGTTTGTCACAAAAAATCCAAAATATTGTTTCGCAAGCAGCTCTAAGCGATATGAAGGAAAAAGGAATGATTATTAATGAGGGAAATACACCCCCCATCGTAGAAGGGGCTTTTCAGGTAAACCCAACGGTGTTGCTAGCTCCTTACGGACCAAATGACTCCTACAAAAAAGGAAAAATAGTAAAGGACTTTAGGATTCGACTCACTAACCAGAAAAACGGGGATGTGTTTTATGAGGAAAAAGAAGATAATATGACAAGTAGCCAATCCGGTACGGCGTCCTTCCTATCAGGAAATGGGAACAAATTTACCTTATTTTCCGAAACAACGGGATTATCAAGCGGTATTAGCATTAAACAGCTTGTGGTGATTTCTGGTGAGATTTCGGGTACGGGTATTAAAAATTTTCAGTATGTCTTTACAATTACTCAAAAAAATGGAGACGAGACTAACACAAAACTTATTCCTATCAATCAGGCAAGAGTGTTTGAAGACGGGAATGGTTTGGCTGAAAAAGTAGCTAATTATCGTTTGTCGGCAGAAATTGTGCAAAAAAATAGTGCCAACCAAAGAGGAGATATGAGCAGTCAAGGCAATTAGGATAGTTTTCAATCAGAGCTAATAGCCGCCTCTAATGCATCGCAGTCGCACCCAATACGATGACATTTGAGCAATTTGACTGGGTTGTTTGGCTCAGATCGATTCAATACGACTCAATTGGCAAACAACTCCATAACTGCGGCAATAGTGTGCACCGATTTTAGAGATGCTCCTAAGTGTCGCTAATAAAAAAACATACGGCATACTGTTTAAGTACTTATCTACAGCCCTCGCTCTCAAATGCAAACCGAAAACAGTGCTCAACTCATCATTGCCCAAATTGAATCAACCCATCCTAGCAATACAGCGGAGTTGGACAAAATTGATCAACGGGTCGCTCAATTTCTAGGTGCTGCCTCGGCTCCGTACACGCGCAGCCGTGATGCGCTCAAGACCATCAGACCTCCAAAGTTTTGGGTTAAAATCGAAAACTGGCCTCATGGTTCTACCCAAGTGTTTGGGTGTTTTGTACTGGAAAACGGCGAAGTAGTGGCCTTTCAGTCGGGTTGTGGAACTACCGAAGAACTGGCTGAGCTGCACACCATAATTCAGGGTATTGCTTATACCAAAGGGTATCGTTTTTCTCAATACGAATCTACAACCCCTTGGATGCTGGACGAGGAGTACTAATGTATTCGAAGGTAGCGATAAAGACGTTTAGGGGGTAAAAGTACCCAACATGCCGACTATTCGTATAGGGTAGCATTTTATACCTATGTCGTTTGTTACGAAAAGCATAAAAAGTAGGGCGCTATAATGCTTGTAAAATAAAGCAGGGTTTAGGAATAGTCGCCCAAAGTTAGTCCCTTCTTTATGAAAAAGAAGGGACTTGAAGAAACTCACTTTGTTGTTGATGAAGTATAATAAAAATAATAAAATGCGTACTAGAATTGCTATTGTGTTTCAAAGCTAATACAAAAGTATATGTTATAACAAATAATTTTGAAAATTATTTGTTATGTTAAATTTATTGTTTGTTTTTTTATATAAAAATTTATTTTTTGGTTTGTTTTTGGGCTTTTTGAAAGTGAAATTTAGCTGTTTGTTCAAATGGTATGTTTTTGTATATCTTGTTATTTTGGTTTTAATAGCTCTTTTTTTAAACTAAAAAAATGGATTTTGACAGATTTTTGAGAGTGTTTATGGTGTTTTTGATGTTGAATATGTATAAGTATAAAATAGTATTTTTTCTATAAAAAAAGGTGCCGTAAATTTGGCATTTTACAAAAAAGCTGCTTTCTGAAAGCAGCTTTTTTGATACTGAAGGATAGTTTTATGTAAGCTTTACAAAGCTCCGTCTTTGATGTCTTCTACTACGGTGGGGTCGAGTAGGGTGGTAGTATCGCCTAAGTTGGAAGTATCTCCTTCGGCTATTTTACGCAGGATTCGGCGCATGATTTTGCCTGAGCGAGTCTTGGGCAATCCCCTCACAAACTGAATTTTGTCAGGCTTCGCAATAGGCCCAATAATACGCGTTACCGTTGCCAAAATATCACGTCTTGACAAGTCCTCGTCGTCGAGTAGATTTTCGCTAATCACGAAAGCATAAATCCCTTGTCCTTTAATATCATGTGGATACCCTACTACCGCACTTTCAATCACATCGGAGTGCATGTTGATGGCATTTTCGACCTCAGCAGTACCGATTCGGTGGCCCGATACGTTCAAGACATCATCTACCCGCCCTGTGATGCGATAGTAGCCATCTTCGTCGCGGAGACAACCGTCGCCCGTGAAATACTTGCCAGGATAAGTGGAGAAGTAAGTTTGGCGGCAACGCTCGTGGTCGCCCCAAGTGGTACGAATGATAGAAGGCCACGGGAATTTAATGCATAAGTTGCCACTCACGCCATTTCCTTCAATTTCGTTTCCGGCCTCATCTACCAATACAGGTTGTACGCCCGGAAGTGGCAATGTAGCATAGGTAGGTTTGGTTTTGGTAACGCCCGCAATAGGCGAAATCAAAATACCACCATTCTCGGTTTGCCACCAAGTATCAACGATGGGGCAGCGGCCTTTACCGATGTTTTCGTTATACCAATTCCACGCTTCCTCATTGATAGGCTCACCCACCGAACCCAAGACTTTCAATGAACTTAGGTCTTTTCCTTCAACATATTTGAGGCCAAAGCCCATCAATGATCTAATGGCCGTGGGGGCAGTATAAAGAATATCTACTTTGTGTTTATCCACAATATCCCAAAAAC
>VFQN01004117.1_pt1 | contig 19605 bp, 17 predicted proteins | sample 3512371 | NCBI WGS metagenome assembly VFQN01 (sample SAMN10412370, study PRJNA504923) | tailings metagenome | isolation source: Replicate 2 from Balatoc abandoned mine | place: Philippines: Itogon, Benguet | collected 2017-08-28 | reverse complement strand
TCGCATCCCCACCCTCACGACGTTTCGTCCGAGGGAGCCGCACATTATACGGCCGTTTCGCAGTTCGTCAACACCCCGAAGAGTCGTCTTTCGTGCTGCGTTCCCGCTGCGCCTGGACCGTGTCCGGCTCAGCGGGGCGCGAATCCTAATCGCGCCCCGGAATGGAACGCAAGCACTTCGCGTTTTTCCCGGGTTTCAGGCGGCCTGCACGAGGCGCACCCGGGCGAAATTGCGCTTGCCGACCTGCAGGACACCCTCGAACCCGGGGGTGAACAGCCGGGCGGCGTCCTCGAACACCTCGCCGTCGACCTTCACGGCCCGCTCCTTGAGCTTGCGCATGGCCTCCGAATTGCTCGGGGTGATGCCGGCGACGGTGAGCAGCGCGGCGATGCGCAGGCCATCGGCGGGCACCGCGACCTCGTGCAGCGGCAGCAGCGTGGTGTCGCCCTGCCCGGTCACCGCGGCATGCCAGCCGGCGATGGCCGTTTCCGCGGCGGCGGCGTCGTGGAAGCGTGCGGCCAGCTCGCGTGCGAGGCGCAGCTTCACGTCGCGGGGGTTGAGGCGGCCGCCCTCGACGTCCTCGCGCAACCGATTCGCTTCGGCCACCCCGATCTCGAAGCTCAGGAGCTCGATCCAGCGCCACAGCAGGCCGTCGCCGATCTTCATGGTCTTGTTGACGATGTCGATCGCAGGCTCGGCGATGCCGATGTAGTTGCCCAGCGACTTGCTCATCTTGTTGACGCCATCGAGGCCCTCGAGCAGCGGCATCGTCAGCACGATCTGCGGCGGCTGCCCGAAGTGCTCCTGCAGGCCGCGCCCCATCAGCAGGTTGAACTTCTGGTCGGTGCCGCCCAGCTCCACGTCCGCCGCCAACGCCACCGAGTCGTAGCCCTGGACCAGCGGATAGAGGAACTCATGGATGGCGATGGATTGCTGCGCGGCGTACCGCTTGGCGAAATCATCGCGCTCGAGCATGCGCGCCACGGTGTGCTGCGCGGCGAGGCGGATCATGTCCGCGGCCGTCATCTGCCCGAACCATTCGCTGTTGAAGCGCACCTCGGTGCGGTCGCGGTCGAGCACCTTGAAGACCTGGTCGGCGTAGGTCTTCGCGTTGGCGAGCACGTCCTCCCGCGTCAGCGGCTTGCGCGTCGCGTTCTTGCCGGTCGGGTCGCCGATCATCCCGGTGAAGTCGCCGATCAGGAAGATGACCTGGTGCCCGAGGTCCTGGAACTGCCGCATCTTGTTGAGCAGCACGGTATGGCCCAGGTGCAGGTCGGGCGCGGTGGGGTCGAACCCCGCCTTGATGCGGAGCGGTCGCCCCAGCCCCAGGCGGGCCTCGAGCTCCTCGGGCTTGAGGATTTCCTCGGCGCCGCGGCGGATCAGGTCAAGGGCGGAACTCAGGTCGGTCATGTCGGAAGCCAGCCGGGCCGGGACGGGGTGCCCCGGCGTTAAACGGAAGTTAATGGAACGTTAAAGCGTCGGGCCTGAAAAATCCAGATGCAACAAGGGTTTGACGCACTATTTTTACTCTGGTTATCGTAGCCGCGACCTTGGCCCCGCGGGGACGAATTCCTTTGCACCACGACGCCCCCTCGCCCCTGCGCCGCTGGAGCCGCCAGCATTGGCTGCTCGCCAGCCTCCTGGCCACCTCGGCCACGCTGATCGTCACCATCATTCCCGGCTTCGCCAACGCCATGCGCGACCCGGCGGGGCACGGCGACCTGACCACCCATGCCCTGGCGCTGCCGCCGCTCGACGCCCGCGCCGAAGCCGCCGAGCGCGAGCCGACCTGGCACCCGGTCACCATCCAGCCCGGGCAGACCCTGGGCGCCGTGTTCGAAGACCTCGGCATCCCCGCCACCGTCATGCACCGCGTGCTCGAGCTGCCTGGCGCCAAGGGCCCGCTGTCGAGGCTGCGCGCCGGCGCCGAGCTCGGCTTCCACCTCGGCCTCGGCGGCGAGCTGCTCGGCCTGCGCTTCGAGCGCGACGAGGCCGCGCGGGTCGAGGTGCGCCTCGAGGACGGCCGGTTCGTCGAACACGTCATCGAACGCCCGGTCGAGCGCCGCGTGATGATGGCCAGCGGCGAGATCCGCAGCTCGCTGTATGCCGCCGGCATGGAGGCGGGCCTGGGCGACGCCGTCATCAACCAGATGGCCAACGCCTTCTCGTACGACATCGACTTCACCCAGGACCTGCGCGTCGGCGACAGCTTCAAGGTCGTCTACGAGGAAGTCTGGCGCGACGGCGAGCGCCTGCGCAGCGGCGGCGTGGTCGCCGCCAGCTTCACCAACCGCGGCACCGAGTACACCGCGCTGCGCTACGAGCGCAACGGCAAGATGGAGTACTTCGACCTCAGCGGCCGTCCGCTGAAGAAGAGCTTCATGCGCATGCCGATCGAGTTCGCCCGCATCAGCTCGCGCTTCAACCCGCGCCGCAAGCACCCGGTGCTCGGCACCGTGCGCGCGCACAAGGGCGTGGACTACGCCGCCGCCACCGGCACGCCGATCATGGCCGCGGGTGATGGCCGCATCAGCTTCGCCGGCTGGCAGAACGGCTACGGCCGCACCATCATCATCGACCACGGCAAGGGCCACACCACGCTCTACGCGCACATGTCGCGCCTGGGCAAGTACCGCGTCGGCCAGCACGTGCAGCAGGGCGCCACCATCGGCTACGTCGGCGCCACCGGCCTCGCCAGCGGCCCGCACCTGCACTACGAATTCCGCGTCAAGGGCGTGCACCGGGATCCGCTGACGGTGACCATGCCCAAGCCCGACCCGCTCGTGGGCGCCGAACTCGCGGCCTTCCGCGCCGCCACGGCACCGGCCATGGCCCAGCTGCAGCGCGTCGGCGGCACCCGCCTCGCGTCCCGCTGAGGCAATGGTGCCGGGCGACGCCGGGGCGGCCTACCTCGGGCTCATCTCGGGCACCAGCGTCGATGGCATCGACGCCGCGATCGTTTCCTTCGGGCCGGCGCCGAACGTCCACTTCGCCCGCACCTACCCAATGCCGGGCGACCTGGTCGCCGACGTCCTGCGCCTGTCGCAGGCCGAGGCGCGCATCACGCTGGACGAAGCCGGCCGGCTCGACACGCGCCTGGGCCAGGCCTTCGCCGCGGCGGCGAGGCAAGCGCTCGCGGACGCGGGCGACATCGCGGCCCGGGTGAAGGCGATCGGCTCGCACGGCCAGACCCTGCGCCACGACCCCCGCGGCGCCGCGCCCTTCACCCAGCAGTTCGGCGATGCCAGCGTGATCGCGGAAGCCACGGGCCTCGCCGTGGTCGCCGACTTCCGCCGGCGCGACGTCGCCGCCGGCGGCCAGGGCGCGCCGCTGATGCCGGCCTTCCATGCCGCGGTGCTGCGCCATGCCGGCGAGGACCGGGCGGTGCTCAACCTCGGCGGCATCGCCAACCTCACCCTGCTGCCGCGCGATGGCGTCGTGCGCGGCTTCGACACCGGCCCGGCGAACGGCCTGATGGATGCCTGGTGTCGCCTCCACCGCGGACTGCCCTTCGACCGGGATGCGGCCTTCGCGCGCGAGGGACGCGTGGACGAGGCGCTGCTCGCGCGCCTCCTGGACGACCCGTGGTTCGCCCAACCGCCGCCCAAGAGCACCGGCCGCGACCAGTTCCAGCTCGACTGGGTGCGTGCACGCCTCGCCGGCGAAGCACCGGCCGACGTGCAAGCCACGCTTTGCGAACTCAGCGCCGCCACGATCGCCGACGCGCTGCGCCGCGACATGCCCGCCGCCACCCGCCTCATCGCCTGCGGCGGCGGCGTGCACAACCCGCTGCTGCTCGAACGGCTGGCCGCGCGCCTGCCCGGCGTGCGCGTGGAAACCAGCGCGGCGCACGGCCTGGATCCGGATTTCGTGGAAGCGGCCGGCTTCGCCTGGCTGGCCCGGGAAACCCTGGCGGGCCGCCCGGGCAACCTGCCCGCGGTCACCGGCGCGCGCGGTCCGCGCGTGCTCGGCGCCATCCACCTGCCCTGAGGGCGAGGCTCAGTCCGTCTTCGGCGGCCCCATGTACGAGGGCGCGTCATCGGGCAGGTTGGTGAGCGCCGCCATCGCTTCGGCGAAGGCCTTGGTCTCGTCGTCGTTCCAGGCACCGGTGAGGCGGGCGATGTCGCCCGGGATCGGCGGCGGCTCGGGCTCGACCATCCCCAGCGCCTGCTTGAGCAGCAGCAGGATGACGTCGTTGAGCGGCCAGCCCTTCTGGCGAGCGATCTCCTTGATGCGCTCGGCCACACGCTCGTCGATGTCGCGCAGCAGGAAATCGGCCATGGCCCAGTTCCTCGGGGGGACGGACAGCATACGGCCGGCCCCGGGGACTGCAAGCCCGGGCCGGGCGAAGGTTCAGCCTCCGCCCCGCCCCGCGTCGCCCAGGGACTGGTCCACCAGGCCCGCGCGCATCATGAACAGGTAGAGCAGCACGCCCGGCAGCGCCACCAGGGCGGTCAGCAGGTAGAACTGCACGTAGCCCATCGATTCGATCAGGCCGCCGGCCGTCGTGCCCGTGACGATGCGGCCGACGATGCTCGCCGCCGCGCTCAGCAGGGCGAACTGCGTCGCCGTGAACGACAGGTTGCACAGCGCCGACAGGTAGGCCACCACGACCACGCCGCCGATGCCGCTGGCCAGGTTCTCGAAGCCGATGGTGAAGGCCAGCAGCGCGTTCGAGTGCCCTGCCGAGGCCAGCCAGGCGAAGCTCAGGTTGGACACCGCCATCAGCACCAGCGCCACCAGCACCGAGCGCTTCATGCCGATGGCCGCGTACAGCATGCCGCCGATGAAGATGCCGGCCAGCATCGCGAAAAAGCCGAAGCCGACGTCGTAGGTGGCGATCTCGTCGTTGCTGAAGCCCAGGTCGTTGAGCAGCAGCCGCAGGGTCAGGTTGGCCAGCGTGTCGCCGACCTTGTGCAGCAGGATGAACAGCAGCACCAGCAGCGCGCCGCGGCGGCGGAAGAACTCCAGCAGCGGGCCGGCCACCGATTCCCAGGCCTGGCGCAGGCCGCGGTGCGTGGCCACGACGACGTGCCGGGCCGGCTCGCCCAGCACCAGCCCCGCGACCATCGCCGGCAGCGCGAAGGCCGCGCACAGCAGGTAGGCCGGGGTCCAGCCGTGGCGCGCGGCGACGAACAGCGCCAGCGAGCCCGCCGCCACCGAGCCGATGCGCCAGCCGTACTGCGACATGCCCGAGCCCACACCCAGCTGCTCGGGCTTGAGCGTCTCGATGCGGTAGGCGTCGATGACGATGTCGTAGGTCGCGCCGGCCGCGCCCACGCAGACCGCCGCGATCGCGAACAGCGCCAGGTCGGCCTTCGGGTCGAGCACCGCCAGCCAGGCCACCGCCGCCATCGCCAGCCCGCCGGCGAACACCAGCCAGGACACGCGCTGGCCCAGCCGCCCCAGCAGCGGCAGCCGCAGTCCGTCCACCAGCGGCGCCCACAGGAACTTGAAGTTGTAGACCAGGAAGGCGAGCGAGAACGCCGTCACCGACTTCTTGTCGATGCCGTCCTGGGCCAGGCGCGTGGTCAGGGTCGCGCCGATCATCGCGTAGGGAAAGCCGGAGGAGATGCCCAGGGCCAGCGCCGCCAGCGGCTCGCGCTGCAGGTAGGGGCGAAGGCCGGCCTGCAGGCGCGCGGACAGGCTCATGCGTACTCCACCAGGTAGGGCGCGTGGTCGCTGAACCTCGGCTCGCGGAAGATCGCGCAGCCCCTGAGGCGATCACGCAGCGAGGGCGTCACGACCTGGTAGTCGATGCGCCAGCCCACGTCCTTGGCGCGCGCGGCGCCGCGCTGGCTCCACCAGGTGTAGTCCTCGCCCTCGGGCCGCAGGTGGCGATAGCTGTCCACCCAGCCGCGCCGGCCGAACAGCAGGTCGAGCCAGGCGCGCTCCTCGGGCAGGCAGCCGCTGTTCTTCTGGTTCGAGCTCCAATTCTTGATGTCGCGGCGCGTATGCACGATGTTCCAGTCGCCGCAGATCACGTAGTCGCGGCCGCTGGCCAGCCACTGGTCGAACACCGGCGTGATCCAGTCCATGCAGCGGAACTTGAACTGCTGGCGCTCGTCGCCGGAGGAACCGGACGGGAAGTAGAGCGAGACCACGCTGAGGTTGCCGTAACGCGCCTCGATGTACCGGCCCTCCTCGTCGAAATCGGCCCAGCCCAGCGCCGTGCGCACCTCGTCGGGTTCGCGCCGGCTGTAGATGCCCACGCCGCTGTAGCCCTTCTTGGTGGTCGCGTCGCGGAAGAACGCGTGGTAACCGGCCGGGCGCAGGTCGGGCGCGCCGAGCTGGTGCTCCTGGGCCTTGGTTTCCTGCACGCAGACGATGTCGGCGTCCTGGCCGGGCAGCCAGTCGAAGAAACCCTTGCTGGCCGCCGAGCGGATGCCGTTGGCGTTGAAACTGATGATCCTCAAGGCGATGGCCCGCGCGTGGAATCGCAAGAGGTTAGCCCAAGCCGCGCCGGCGCGGGTGCCGGCCGGCGCGGCGCTGTTGCACAATCGCGTTTTCCGCCGTGGATGCCCCGATGAAACCGCACCAGCGCCGCTTCCTCGACCTGGCCCTGGACCGGCAGGTCCTGCGCTTCGGCCAGTTCACCCTCAAGTCCGGCCGCACCAGCCCCTACTTCTTCAATGCCGGCCTGTTCGACTCCGGCGCCGCCCTGGCGACGCTGGGCGAGTGCTACGCGGACGCGCTGCAGGCCAGCGGCCTGGGCTACGACATGCTGTTCGGCCCGGCTTACAAGGGCATCCCGCTGGCCACCGCGCTGGCCGTGGCCCTGGCGGCGCGCGGCCACGACGTGCCGGTGGCCTTCAACCGCAAGGAGGCCAAGGCCCACGGCGAGGGCGGCACCCTGATCGGCGCCCCGGTGCGCGGGCGGGTGCTGATCGTGGACGACGTGATCACCGCCGGCACCGCCATCCGCGAGTCCATCCAGGCCATCCGCGCCGCCGGCGGCGAGCCCTGCGGCGTACTGATCGCGCTCGACCGCCAGGAGCGCGGCCAGGCCGGCGAACGCTCGGCCGCCCAGGAAGTGACCGCCGAGTTCGGCCTGCCGGTGCTGGCCGTGGCCGGCCTGGACGACCTGCTTGCCCACGCCGACGAGCGGCCGGACCTGGCCGCGCACAGGGAAGCGCTGCTGGCGTATCGTGCGCAGTACGGAATTCGCGCCTGATCCGGAGGCCCGCCATGAACGCCCGCACGCCCCTCGTCCTCGCCTTCGCCGCCGGCCTGCTGGCCGCCGGCCTCGCCGCCGCCCAGGACGAAGCCAAGCCCAAGAAGCTCTACCGCTGGGTCGACAAGGACGGCAAGGTGCAGTTCTCCGACACCCTGCCGCCGGAAGCGGTCGACAGCGCGCGCACCGAGATCAGCGCCGACAGCGGCGTGACCACGGCGAACGTCGAGCGGGCCATGACCGCGGAGGAGCGCGCCGCCTGGGAGAAGGAGCAGGCCGACAGCGCCCGGCAGCACCAGGAAGAGGAACAGGCGCGCAAGACCGAGGAAGCCATGCTGGCCTCCTTCCAGTCGGAAGAGGAGCTGGTGCGTTCGCTGGGCGAACGCATCGAGCTCAAGAAGCAGAACATCGAGGCCATCGAGGCCGGCCTGGACGGCCAGCGCGCCGCCCTGGCCTCGCTGCTGGCGGAGGCCTCGGAGGCCGAGCTGGCCGGGCGCGCCGTGGACGGGCGCCAGGCCCGCACCATCCGCGAGCTGCACGTCGAGATGGGCCGCCAGCAGCAGATGCTGATCGTGCGCGAGGCCGAGCTCGCCAACCTGGGCAAGGACATGGAGCGCCTGGTCAGGCGCTTCCGCGAGTTGAAGGACCCGCAGGCCGCCGCACAAGCCGCGCCCGCGGCGCCCGCCGCGCCGGAGCAGGCCCCGTCGGGCTGACCCGCGCGCGGGCCGGCACCGCCGCGCCCGCGGGGCTCAGAACGGCAGCGACAGGCCCGGGTCGACCGCCAGCAGCTGCGAGCGGAAGGTTTCCTGGATGCGCGCGAGCGCGTCGGCGTCCTTGGCATCGAAGCGCAGCACCAGCACCGGCGTCGTGTTCGACGCGCGCACCAGGCCCCAGCCGTCCGGCCAGTCGGCGCGCAGGCCGTCGATGGTGGCGAGGCGCGCGCCCTCGAACTTCGCCTGGGCGACGAACTTCTCGATGAAGGCGTACTGCTCGCCTTCCTGCACCTGGATCTTGAGCTCCGGCGTGGACACGCCCTTGGGCAGGGTGTCGAACACGTCCTGCGGATCCTCGGCGCGCGTGGCGAGGATCTCCAGCAGGCGCGCGGCCGCGTACAGGCCGTCGTCGAAGCCGTACCAGCGCTCGCGGAAGAAGAAGTGGCCGCTCATCTCGCCGGCCAGCTCGGCCTCGGTCTCGCGCATCTTGGCCTTGATCAGCGAGTGGCCGGTCTTCCACATCAGCGGGCTGCCGCCGTGGCGCAGGATGTGCGTGGCGAGGTGGCCGGTGCACTTGACGTCGTAGATGATGCAGGCGCCGGGGTTGCGCTCGAGCACGTCGGCGGCGAACAGCATCAGCACGCGGTCCGGGAAGACCATCTCGCCCGACTTGGTCACCACGCCCAGCCGGTCGCCGTCGCCATCGAAGGCCAGGCCCAGGTCGGCGTCCACGCGCTGCACCACGTTCACCAGGTCCTGCAGGTTGTGCGGGTCGCTCGGGTCCGGGTGGTGGTGCGGGAAGGTGCCGTCCACCTCGCAGAACAGCGGCTCGACCTCGGCGCCGATCGCCTCGAGCAGGCGCGGCGCCACGCCGCCGGCCACGCCGCTGCCGCAGTCCACGACCACGCGCAGCTTGCGCTCGATCTGGATGTCGCCGGCGATGCGCTGGATGTAGTCCTCGGTGATGTCGCGGCGGCCGTGGTGGCCGGGCGTGTCGGCCGCGTGCAGGCGGTTCTCGGCGATGCGCGCGTACAGGTCGAGGATGGCGTCGCCGGCCAGGGTCTCGCCCTCGACGACGATCTTGAAGCCGTTGTAGTCCGGCGGGTTGTGGCTGCCGGTGACGGACACGCAGCTGCCCGCGTGCAGGTGGTAGGCGCCGAAGTAGACCAGCGGCGTCGGCGCCTCGCCGATGTCGATGACCTCGCGGCCGGCCTTGCGCAGGCCCTCGGCCAGCGCCTCGGCCAGCTGTGGCGACGACAGCCGGCCGTCGCGGCCGATCACGATGCTGCGCGCGCCGCGCTCGTGCATCACCGTACCGATGGCCTGGCCGATCAGCCGCGCGGTGTCGTTGTCCAGGGTCTGGCCGACGATGCCGCGGATGTCGTAGGCGCGGAAGATGCTGCGATCGAGCGTGGCGGCCGGCACCGGCACCGGCGCGGCGGCCCGGGCCGGCGCCGCGGCCGGCGCCTCGTCTTCCTCGGGCACCAGGCGGCCGCTGGCCTGCAGCTCGCCCAGGGTCGGGCTGGCTTCGGCCGGCGACTCGGGCATCGCCCCGGCACGGCGCGCGCGCAGGCGCGGCACCAGCACCAGGCCGGCCGCGACGGCCAGCGCCAGCAGGGCCGCGATGCCGTTGGCCGTCGAGCCCATGCCTTCGGGGATCGGCGCGGCGGCGACCACGCGCATGGCGGTGCCCGGCAGCGGCACCGCATCCACTTCGGCCAGGTGCGCCAGCGAGGCCTCGCCGGCTTCGCTCACGGTGTGGCGGCCCTGGCGCAGCGCCAGGTAACCGCCCTCGAAACCCGCCGCCGCCACCGGCGCGGCCAGGGTGTCCAGCGCCAGGCGCACGTAGACGATGCCCAGTACCTGGCCCTCGTCGAGCACCGGCGCGGCCAGGCCGAGCTTGGCGGCGCCGCCGTCGCGCAGGACCACGGCCTGGGTCGAGTTCTGGGCCAGCGCCGCCTCGAGCAGGCCGAGCTTGCCGTAGCCGAAGGCCGCCGGGTCCGCGTAACCGGCCTCGAGGTCGGCGGCATGCCACTCCACGCCCTCCACGCCGTCCCAGGCTTCGGCCACCAGTTCGCGGGCGGCATCGACGTTGCCGCGCTTGAGCGCGGCGACCACGGCCACCCGGGTGCGCCGGGATTCGAGCTGCGACACCGCGCCCTGCAGGCGCAGGCCGATGTCGCCGGCCACGCGGGTGCGCACCTGCGAGGACTGCTCCGACAGCGCCTCGGTCCGCCGCGCCTCCCAAGCTTCCTTGCCGAACCAGCCCGCGGCCAGCACGGCAACCAGCGCCGCGACCAGCAGCGGCGAAATGGACTTGAGCGGAATCTTCCTTGCAGCCTTCATGCGTCCCCCTGGACCCCCGGCGCCGAGGCGCCGGTCATTTCACGCCGGTGTGGCCGAAGCCACCCTCGCCGCGCCCGCTGTGTACGAAGTCGTCGACCCGGCGCAGCACCGCCCTGGCCACCGGCAGGAACACGAGCTGCGCGACGCGGTCGCCCGCCGTGATGGTGACGTCAAACCGGCCGCGGTTCCAGAGGCTCACCATCAGCGGTCCCTGGTAGTCGGCGTCGATCAGGCCGACCAGGTTCCCCAGCACCAGGCCCTGCTTGTGGCCCAGGCCCGAGCGCGGAAGGATCACCGCGCACAGCCCCGGGTCGCCGATGTGGATCGCCAGGCCGGTCGGCACCAGCTGCGCCTCCCCCGGCGCCAGCACCAGCGGCTGGTCGATCATCGCGCGCAGGTCCATGCCGGCGGCATGCGCGGTGGCGTAGTCGGGCAGCGGGAATTCCTGGCCCAGGCGCGGGTCCAGGCACTTGAAATCAATGGTCGGGGTCATCGGCCTCCCTCGAGGCGGTCGGCCACGAGGGCCATCAGTTCGCGCGCGACCGCGGCCTTGGGGCCGTGGGCGATGTCGTGCCGGCCTTCGCGCCAGAACACGGACAGGGCGTTGTCGTCGCTTTCGAATCCCTGGCCGGCGCGCGCCACGTCGTTGGCGGCGATCAGGTCCAGGCCCTTGCGGTGCAGCTTGTCGCGGGCGTAGGCCTCGAGGTCGCGGGTCTCGGCGGCGAAGCCGACCACCAGGCGCGGGCGCGCGGCGTGGGTGGCCACCTCGGCCAGCACGTCGGCGGTGCGCACCAGGGTGAGCGTGAGCGTCTCGCCGGACTTCTTGAGCTTCTGCGGCAGCACCTCGGCCGGCGTGTAGTCGGCGATGGCGGCGGCGCCGAGGTAGGCGTCCTGGCCAGGCAGCGCGGCCAGCACGGCCTCGCGCATCTGCGCGGCGCTGCGCACGTCGATGCGGCGCACGCCGGGCGGGGTGGCCAGCGCGACCGGCCCGGCGACCAGCGTCACCTCGGCGCCCATCGCCGCCGCCGCGGCGGCGAGCGCGAAGCCCATCTTCCCGGAGCTGCGGTTGCCGATGAACCGCACCGGGTCGATGTCCTCGAAGGTCGGGCCGGCGCTGACCAGCAGGCGGCGGCCGGCCAGGCGCGGCGGCGCCAGCGAGGCGGCGACCGCCTCCACCAGCTCGCGCGCCTCGAGCATGCGGCCATCGCCGACTTCGCCGCAGGCCTGGTCGCCGCGGCCGGGGCCGAGGATGGCGACGCCGCGGCCGCGCAGCGTGGCGACATTGGCCTGCGTGGCCGGGTGCGCCCACATCACCCGGTTCATCGCCGGCGCCACCAGCAGCGGCGCCTCGGTGGCCAGGCAGAGCGTGCTCAGCAGGTCATTGGCGTGGCCCTGGGCGAGCCGGCGGATCGTGTTCGCGCTGGCGGGTGCGACCAGCACGCGGGTGGCCCAGCGCGCCAGCTCGATGTGGCCCATCGCCGCCTCGGCGGCCTCGTCCCACAGGGAACTGCGCACGGGATGGCCGGACAGGGCCTGGAAGGTGGTCGAGCCGACGAAATGCAGGGCCGCCGCGGTCATCACCACGCGCACCTCGGCGCCCGCCTCGCGCAGGCGGCGCACGAGCTCGGCCGCCTTGTAGGCGGCGATGCCGCCGCTGACGCCCAGCAGGATCCGTTGCCCTTGCAGTGCCGACACTGGCGCTTCCTACGCTTGTGGACGCGGCTAGCTTACCCGATGCCCCCGCCGGCTCCGACGGCGTCGCCCGGTCCCGGCGGGCGACGCTGGCGCCATGCAGATCCGCGACTGGCCCGCCGAGGAACGCCCCCGCGAACGCCTGCTGGCCGACGGGCCGCAGGCGCTCACCGATGCCGAGCTGCTGGCGATCTTCCTCGGCGCCGGGCTGCCCGGCATGAGCGCCGTGGACCTCGCCCGCCGCCTGCTGGCCGAGACCGGCGGCCTGCGCGGACTGCTCGACCGGCCGGCCCCGGCCCTGGCCCGCCTCGCCGGGCTGGGGCCGGCCCGCGCGGCGCGGCTGGCCGGCGCGCTCGAGCTGGGCACCCGGCACCTGGCCCAGGGCCTGGCCCGCGGCGAGGCACTCACCGACCCGGCGCGCGCCGGCGACTACCTCGCCCGGCGCCTGCGTGCCCTGCCCTACGAGGTCTTCGCCTGCCTGTTCCTGGACACCCGCCACCGCGTCATCGCCTTCGAGGAACTGTTCCGGGGCACGCTCGACGGCGCCGAGGTGCATCCGCGCGAAGTCGTGCAGCGCTGCCTGGCCCACCACGCCGCCGCGGTCATCCTCGGCCACAACCATCCCAGCGGGGCTCCGGAACCGAGCGCGGCCGACCGCGCGGTCACCGCCCGGCTGCGCCAGGCCCTGGCCCTGGTGGACGTGCGCCTGCTCGACCACTTCGTGATCGGCGACGGCCCGCCCTGTTCGATGGCCCGGCTGGGGGCGCTGTGAGGCCGGTGGCTGGCCCCGGCGCGGCGCTACGTATACTCCGGCGGCGGCCGGTCGCCGCGGAGGGCGAAGGTGATCCTGGGATATTCCGGCCTGTACGCACCCGATGCGGCCGAACGCGCGCTGCCCGATGCCGGCGCCGCCCGCCGCCTGGTCCTCGACCGCCGCCCGGACATCCCGGCGCGCATCGAGGCGATCGTCGCCCGCGCCACCGCCGGCGCCGGCTCGCCCCAGCACGCCGATGCCGCCCTGCTGGGGCTGGCCCGCCTGGGCCTTCGCCACGGCGGCTTCGGCCAGGACCCGCACGACTACCACAACGAGGACCACGTGCTGGAGCTGGCCGAACGCCGGCTGGGCCGGGTCATGGACGCGCTGGGCGAAGCCGCCCTGCCGGCGGCCGACTGGCTGGCCCTGGTCCTGTTCGCCGCCTGCCACGACCTGCGCCAGCGCGAGACCTTCGACGTGCCCGGCCCGGTCGGCGGCAACGAGGCCGCCAGCATCGCCGAGGCCTTCCGCATCCTGCAGGCCTGCGGCTTCGATCCCGGGGCCGACCGCGAGCTGTTCGTGGGCCTGGAACTGATGATCGCCGGCAGCACCTTCGATGCCCGCCCGACCCCGCACCCGGACGAGGACCCGGTGATCGCCGCCGGCGGCTGCCTGGCCCGCAGCCTGGCCGTCTGGCTCGACGGGGAGCGCCCGGACTGGAGCACCGACCCCGCCGCCCGGCGCGGCGAGCGACTGGCCCGCCTGGCCGCCGACCTCGACACCGGCAACGTCGGCGAGCCGCTGCCCTGCCTGACCGAGAGCGCCCTGCGCCTGTGCCGGGAGCGCGAGCGCCGGGCCGGCCGCAGCCTGGACCGCACGGCCAGCGGCGCCCCCTGCCTGGCCTTCCTCACCCGCGGCCAGATGCACTACTTCTTCGAGCTGCACCGGTTCTGCTCGCGCGAGGGCGAGCGGGTGTTCGGCCCCGGCAAGGCCGCCAACGCCCCGGCCGTGCGCCGGGTCAGCGAGGCCCTCGCGGCCCGGTTCGAGGAGGCCCCGCCGGCCAATGGCCAGGCCGTGGTCGAGGCCTTCGAGGCCCTGTCCCGGGCCGAGGCCGGCTGAGCCGCGGACGGCGCCGCGGCCCCGGGCCCCGGGCCGCGGGCAAAAAAAGACCGACCCGAAGGTCGGTCTTGCCCCGATCCCGGCAAGGTCGCCGGACCGAAATCAAAGGGGGAGAGGCACGGTGTCCAGCCGTCCTTCGACATCATCCAGCCCCCGGGTGACAGCCGGGTGACAGCGCCGGCGCCGGGCCGGGGCTACAATGCGCGGCTCACCCAAGCGGATACGGACCCGTGAAAGAGCATCTTCGCGAACTGGTGGCGCAGGCCCTGCTGGACCTCCGGCGGCACGGCCGCCTGGCCCAGGACCTGCCGACCCCGGCCTACGTGGTCGAGCGCACCAAGTCGCGCGAGCACGGCGACTACGCCACCAACATCGCCCTGCTGCTGGCCAAGCCCGCCGGCATGAAGCCACGCGAGCTGGCCGACCTGCTGGTCGCCACCCTGCCGGCCTCGCAGCACGTGCAGAAGGTCAGCGTCGCCGGCCCGGGCTTCATCAACTTCACCCTAGCGCGCAACTGCCGCCTGGGCACCATCCGCCGCGTGTTCGAGCTGGGCAAGGACTACGGCCGCGCGCCGGCCGGCAGCCGCGAGTCGGTGACGGTGGAGTTCGTGTCCGCCAACCCGAACGGGCCCCTGCACGTCGGCCACGGCCGCGGCGCGGCCTATGGTGCCTCGGTGGCCTCGCTGCTCGACGCCGCCGGCCACGCGGTGCAGCGCGAGTACTACGTCAACGACGCCGGCCGCCAGATGGACATCCTCGCGGTGTCGGTGTGGCTGCGTTACCACGAGCTGGGCGGCGTCAACGTGCGCTTCCCGGACAACGGCTACAAGGGCGAGTACGTGGTGGACATCGCCCGCGGCCTGCGCGCCAAGGCCGGCGATGCCCTGCGCCGCAGCGCCATCGAGATCACCGACGGCCTGCCCGCCGACGAAGGCCAGGGCGGCGACAAGGAAGCGCACGTGGACGCGCTGATCGCCCGCGCCAAGCAGCTGCTGGGCGAGGCCGGCTACCGCCAGGTCTTCGACGCCGGCCTGGCCTGGTGCCTGGGCGACATCCGCGACGACCTCGCCGGCTTCGGCGTGCACCACGACAACTTCTTCTCCGAGCGCTCGCTGATGACCGACGGCTACGTCGATCGCGCGATCAGGATCCTCGGCGAGAAGGGCCACCTGTTCGAGCAGGAGGGCGCGCTGTGGTTCCGCGCCACCGCCTTCGGCGACGACAAGGACCGCGTGGTGCGCCGCGAGAACGGCGTGACCACCTACTTCGCCTCCGACCTGGGCTACCTGCTGAGCAAGTTCGAGCGTGGCTTCGAGCGCGCCATCTACATCTTCGGCGCCGACCACCACGGCTACATCGCGCGCCTGAAGGCCGCGGCCGAGGGCCTGGGCCTGGACGCCTCGAAGATCGAGGTGCAGCTGGTGCAGTTCGCCATCCTCTTCCGCGGCGGCGAGCGCGTGCAAATGTCCACCCGCGCCGGCAGCTTCGTCACCCTGCGCGAGCTGCGCGAGGAAGTCGGCACCGACGCGGCGCGCTTCTTCTACGTGATGCGCGGCAACGACCAGCACCTGGACTTCGACCTGGACCTGGCCAAGAGCCGCAGCAACGAGAACCCGGTCTATTACATCCAGTACGCGCACGCCCGCGTCGCCTCCCTGTTCCGCCAGCTGGCCGAGAAGCAGCTGAGCTACAACCGCAGCGCCGCCGAAGCCGCCCGCCAGCGCCTGGCGGAGCCGCAGGAAGAGGAACTGCTGGACGAGCTGATGCGCTACCCGGAGGTGGTCGAGGCCGCCGCCGACAACCGCGCGCCGCAGGTGCTGGCCAACTACCTGCGTGAACTGGCCGCGGCCTTCCACGGCTTCTACAACGCGCATCCGATCCTCGTGGCCGACGAGGAACTGCGCCACGCGCGCCTGGGCCTGGCCAAGGCGACCCAGCAGGTGCTGGCCAACGGCCTGGGCCTGCTCGGCGTGTCCGCCCCGGAGGCCATGTAATGGCCCGTCGCGCGAAGAAACAGGCGCGCCGCAACGGCGGCAACGGCATGCCCGGCTGGGTCTGGCTGCTGGTCGGCCTGCTCGGCGGCGTCGTGGTGGCCGGCTACCTGATCATCCGCAGCGGCTGGAGCGGCGGCACCGACCTGCTGCCGCGCCCGGACCCGCAGGCGCAGCCGCCCGTCGCCACCACCGCGCCCGAGCCCGAAGTCGCGCCGGAATCGCGCCGGCCCAAGTACGAGTTCTACGACGTGCTGCGCGACAAGGAAGTCGAGATCCCCGACGCCGAGCTCAGCGTGCAGGCCGCCGAGCCGCCGCCCGCGGCCGCCCCGCAGGGCGTGCGCTACCTGCTGCAGGTCGGCGCCTACGGTTCGGCCGACGTCGCCGAGGCGATGAAGGCGCGCATCGCGCTCACCGGCGAGCAGGCCCGCGTGGAATCGTCGCCGGTCGAGGGTGGCCGGGTCATCCACCGCGTGCGCCTGGGGCCCTATCCCGATCCTGCGGCCCTGGCCCGGGCCAAGGCCGCGCTGGCCGGCCATGGCATCGAGTCCATGGCGATCAAGGCGGAGTAAGGCGGGCGCGGCCGTGGCCTGGGTCGTCGACCATCTCCCGGACGTGGACCTCGTGCGCGTCGTCGCCGAGGGCCCGGCCGACCGGGCCCAGCTGCGCCAGCTCACCCGCGACGCCATCGCCGCCGGCCATGCCCGCCGCTGCGCGCGCTTCCTGATCGACCATCGCCGCACCGTGCTGGCGCTGGGTACCACCGAAATCTTCGACATGCCCCGCCGCGGCGAGGACGCCGGCTTCGGCCCCGACCTGCGCATCGCCATCCTGGTGGATGCGGATTCGCCCTCGCGCGCCGACTTCGAGTTCTACGCGATCCAGTGCGGCAACCTCGGCCTGCACTTCCTGCGCCTGTTCTTCGACGCCGACCAGGCCACCGCCTGGCTCACCGCCGACCGCGCCCCCTGACCCAACCGGCGGAGCGCCTGAAGGCGCTCCCGCGGGGCGACGTGGTCAGCCGCGCTTGAGCAGGATCAGGGCCGAGGTGTCGGCGTCGGCTTCGCCTCGCTGCACCAGCTCGTCGTAATCGGCGTAGGCCTGGTCGATCACCGCGGTGCGGATGCCGGCCTCGCGCGCCATGCCGCGCACGATGCCCAGGTCCTTGAGCAGGTGCCCGCACTTGAAGCCCGGCGTGAACTGGTTGGCCAGCATCGTCGCGCCGCGCTTGTCGAGGAACCAGTTGCCGGCCGCGCCGGCCATCAGGGTCGGCAGCAGCTTGGCCGGATCCAGCCCGAGCTTCTCGCCCAGGGCCAGGCCTTCGCAAACGGCTTCGTTGATGCCGGCCACCAGCACCTGGTTCACCGCCTTGGTGGCCTGGCCCGCGCCGGTACCGCCCATGTGGGTGATGCGCGCGGCATAGGCCTCGAGCACCGGGCGCACCTTCTCCAGGTCCGCGGCGTCGCCGCCGGCCATCACCGAAAGCTTGCCGTTGCGCGCGCCCTCGACGCCACCGGACACCGGCGCGTCCACGAACCCGATGCCCTTCGCCGCCAGCAGCGCCTGCGCGCGCTTCGCGGTCTCGACCGACACCGTCGAATGGTCCACGACCACCGCGCCCGGCGCGAGCACGTCCGCCAGCGCCTGCACCTGCTGCATCACGTCGGCGTCCATGGACACGCACAGCGCCACCACGCCGCAGCCGGCGAAGTCGGCGTGCGACGCCGCGGCCTTCACGCCCAGCCGCGCGGCCAGGGCATCGGCCTTGTTTCGCGTGCGGTTGTCGACGACCGCGAGCAGGCCGCGCGCCGCGAGGTGGCCCGCCATCGGCGCGCCCATCGCGCCCAGGCCGATGAAGCCGGCGCTCATGCCTGCCCTCCCTGGGCGTGCTCCTCGTGCAGGTAGGTGTAGCCGGTCAGGCCGGTCTCCAGGTCCACCAGCATCTTCGCGGCCTCGGCCGGCGGCAGGTTGGCCGCGTCCACCTTCTGCTTGTAGGCGGTGCGCAGTTCGGCCAGGTCGTAGCCGACGTAGTCGAGCATCACGTCGGTGGTGTCGCCCCGGCGCTGGCGGGTCACGCTGTAGCCGCCGGCGGCGTCGAGCACCACGTTGGCGGTGTCGGTGTCGCCGAACAGGTTGTGGATGTCGCCCAGCGTCTCCTGGTAGGCGCCGACCATGAAGATGCCCAGGCGGTAGCTCTCGCCGGCGCGCGGCGAATGCAGCGGCAGCGAGGAATCGAGCGCCTCGGAATCGACGTAGGTGTCGATGCGGCCGTCGGAGTCGCAGGTCAGGTCGGCGATCACGCCGCGGCGGTCGGGCATCTCGTCCAGCCGCGCGATCGGCACGATCGGGAACACCTGGTCGATCGCCCACACGTCCGGGATCGACTCGAACACCGAGAAGTTGACGAAGTACTTGTCCACCAGCCGCTCGTTGAGCTCGTCGAGCACGTCGCGGTGGCTGCGCTCCTCGGCGGTGAGGCGCGCGCGCACGCCGTGGGCGATGGCGTAGAACAGGTCGTCGAGCATGGCGCGCTGGTCGAGCGAGAGCTGGCCGAGCGCGTACAGGGCCTGGCCCTCGGCGAGGTGGTGCTGGGCCTCGTGGTAAAGCTCCAGCGCCGGGCGCTCGTCGAGCGCGGCGTGGGTCTCGCGCAGGTGGCGCACCACGGCCGGCTCGCCGGCCGACTCCGCCGGCACCGCGCCCTCCGGCGCCCGCTCGACCTCCGACACGTTCACCACCATCACCGCGTGGTGCGCGGTCATGGCGCGGCCGGCCTCGGTGACCATGCGCGGCGGCGGCAGCGAATGTTCGGCGCAGGCCTCGGCCAGCGGCTGCAGCAGGGTGTGCGCGTACTGGTCCAGGCCGTAGTTGATCGAGCAGAAGCCGCGCGAGCGCGTGCCTTCGTAGTCCACGCCCAGGCCGCCGCCGGAATCCATGTAACGGATGCCGCAGCCCATCTTCGACAGCTCGACGAAGTAGCGCACCGCCTCGCGCATGCCGTTGGCGATGTCGCGCACGTTGCTGATCTGCGAGCCCATGTGGAAGTGCAGCAGCTGCAGCGACTCGAGCATGCCGGCGGACTTCAGGCGCGCGACCAGGTCGAGCACCTGGCGCGGCGAGAGGCCGAACTTGGCCTTGTCGCCGCCGCTGTTCTGCCACTTGCCGGCGCCCAGCGAGGCCAGGCGCATGCGCACGCCCAGGCCGGGCTGCACGCCCAGGGCCCTGGCTTCCTCGATCACCATCGCCAGCTCGCTGGGCTTCTCGATGACGATGAAGGTCTCCAGGCCCAGCTTGCGGCCGATCAGCGCCAGGCGGATGAACTCGCGGTCCTTGTAGCCGTTGCAGATCACCAGGCTGCCGGGCTTGGCCAGGCCGAGCACGGCCATCAGCTCGGGCTTGGAGCCAGCCTCGAGGCCGAAGCCCTCGCCGCCGGCCGCGGCCAGCTCGCCGGCGACGCCGCGGTGCTGGTTGACCTTGATCGGATAGACGGCCGTGTAGCCGCCGCGGTAGTCGAGCTCGGCCATGGCGCGGCCGAAGGCGGCCTGCAGCTTGCCCAGGCGGTCGCCCAGCACGTCGGCGAAGCGCAGCAGCAGCGGCAGCTTCAGGCCGGCGCCGGTGGCGCGGGCCACGACCTCGGGCAGGGCCAGTTCGGGGCCGCCGGCGCCGCGCGGGCGCACGACCATGCGGCCCATCGCGTCCACGTCGTAATAGCCCTCGCTCCAGTAGGGAATGGAGTAGGTGCGGCGGGCGCGGTCGAGCGACCAGGCGGGCATGGGCGGGGCTTCCGGGGTGGACGGGGCGCGCATTGTACCCCCCGGG
>VFQN01004116.1_pt1 | contig 19607 bp, 23 predicted proteins | sample 3512371 | NCBI WGS metagenome assembly VFQN01 (sample SAMN10412370, study PRJNA504923) | tailings metagenome | isolation source: Replicate 2 from Balatoc abandoned mine | place: Philippines: Itogon, Benguet | collected 2017-08-28 | reverse complement strand
CCAACGAGGGCCGCGATTACCTCTCGCTCAAGCTCGACGATCCGAGCTTCAACGCGCCGATCTTCGCCAACCTGTTCGACGATGAGGACGGCGAGGGCTCTTCCCTGATCTGGTCGCGCAGCCGCAAGAAGAACGGCGAGTAAGCTGAGACGCCCCCGAGGCCCCGCCCGGTCCGCCGGGCGGGGCTTTTCTTTGCCCGGGCGGCCGTGTTTTTATGGAATGCCAGCGACGAGCTTGGCCCTTGCCAGCTATCGATTGTACATTCGCTCGGATTTCAAAGACTGAAGGGATTGGCGCATCCGGCTTCGCCGGACCGGGCTCTATGCGGCCGGTCAGGAGGGGTGGCGGCCGCACGAAGCCGCCCTTCGGTTGAAGCGAGGGAAGGGCGTCTTCGCCTGACGGTTACGATCCCTTGCGGTCAAGGCTTCGATTTCGTGCAGGCTCAACAATCAGGTCAGCCGGACGCACGCCCAAGGCCTGGGCAACTTCCCAGATCGTCAGCAGCGTGGCGTTCTGCCGTCCTCGCTCGATCGCACTGACGTAGGCCCGGTCCACACCCATGCGAACGGCGACGGCCTCTTGGCTGAGGCCCGCTGCCAGTCGATAGACACGGACGTTGGCGCCGAACACCTTGCGAAAGTCCATCCGCAGGATAGGAGGCAATCGCGTATTTTGGCGCTACGTACTATAATACGCGGCGCAATTTGCTGGCGCAGCGGCGTCTCTATGCTTTTATGCAGATCAGGCTTCGGTTGCCTTCAAGTTGCGCCTGGTGAGCATGGAAATTGACGGATGTGATGCTTGCCTTGCATCGCCACGGGCCTAGGGACTGTGACTATGCGGTGGCTGGAGTTCCGACGAATGTTATTTCCTCGCTGCGATCCTTGAGATGACGACACCTGCCTTTGACGACTGCCCTCCTGAAAGCCCCGTCGTCACCAGCTATGACGAGCGGCACTTCGTGACCTACCTGCGCTTGCTGGACGCCGCAGCCGAGGCCGCGGACTGGCAAGAAGTCGTGCGCATTGTCTTCGGGCTCGATCCGGAGATGGACCCCGACCGCGCACGCTTGGTCCACGACACTCATTTGGCTCGAGCTCGGTGGATGACCGAGAAGGGTTACCGTGATCTCTTGCGCGCATCGCGCAACTGACGGGCCAGCCCCGGGAAAGGACTTTTAGATAGCCCCTTCGGGGGCGTCTTCGCATGACATCGCGCGTTCGGCGTTCGGGCTCTTCAACAACCGTTGGTCGCATGAAAGGCTGAGGCCCGTTAGCCCTGAGTTCGTGTAACGGAGTCTTTGATGACGAAGAGACCCGATTGGAGGTCGTCCGAGTACGTCGATACGCTGAAGAATCTCGATCGTGCCGGATTCGCATGGGAGTTCCTGCGACGCAACCCGGCATACCGTGATGACTACGACCGGCTTGACGAAGATCCGGAGGAATCGGCATTGAGCCCGAAGACGGTGGGAGGGAACTGGGGGCTTTCCTTTCGCCTGCGATCCCTCACTCGATGCGACTGCCGCGCAGGTTTCATGGCGGGCTGAGCTGCTTCCCCATGCCGTGATGCTCGTTCCCGCGCCCGAGGGCTTCGAAGGCGCCTATCGCTTTGAAGCGCTTGTTCGACTGCGTCCGTCGATCGATCTACAGCACGGCGGCGAGGGGCAATGCATCGTGAATGATGCCGATGGCCCAATGTCCCTGTGGCTCAAGGGTGAGCGCCCGGCACTGCCGATGGCGGCGCTTGTCCCCTTGGATGAGACCGTTCTCCTTCGCCTCGCCGGTTTGGTCCGCCTCAAGCGCCGCCTCGATCGCCACTCGGCAGGCCCGCTTCCGTCCGCCTGGCAGATCACGACGCGTCTCCGCACACGGCTTCTCGACATGATCCGGGCGTTGGACGGTCACCTGGAGGGCGCAAGTTATCGCGAACTCGCAAGGGCGCTCTATGGCCCGGAAGCGGTAGAGCGATTCCCCTGGAAGACCTCATCGGTCAGGGGCCAGACGATCCGATTGGTCGCCGATGCCGTGGCCATGATGGACGGGGGCTACAGGAAGCTGCTGCGCGCCAGCCGCTAGCCTCTCTCGACATCAGGGCAGGGGGTATCGCCAACCGGAGGGCCCAGTTCGTCATCCGCCCGGCCCGCGAATCTCCGCCACCGTGACCGTCGTTACGCCGTCGCCTCTCAACGGCTCTCGTCAAAACCACGGAGTCATCCGCATGCCCGATCCTGCCGCCGGCCTGCCGCCGCGCTTTTTGCGAACGCCGGAAGCCGCGCGTTTTCTCAGTCTCTCCGGACGGACCCTCGAGAAGCATCGTACCTACGGAACAGGACCCACCTATCGGAAGATCGGCGGTCGTGTCGTCTACGCGATCGACGATCTCAAGGCCTGGGCCGACCGCGGGGCCAAGACGTCGACCTCGGATCCGGGGATGGGGACCGTGCTGCCCGCAAAGCCGCACATGAACCTGCATGCCAATGCTCCCCGTGTTCGGCGCTGAGCGGAGGCCAAACGTGACCTTCAAGCACAGGCGCGTCAGCGAGCGAGACCAGCTCGACCTGTTCAGGGCGTTGCCCGGCGATCTCGCACCGCGTGACGCCCAGGACCTCATGGCCTATCCGTTTTTCTCTCTGGCCAAATCAAAGCGTGTGCGGCCGATCGACTACCGAACCCGCACGATCGCAATACGGGTCGAGGCCGTACCCGACCACGGCATGGCGACCATCTGGGACGCCGATGTGCTGATCTGGGCCGCCTCGCAGATCGTCGAGGCCAGAGACGCCGGCTTGAAGACCTCCCGCCTGATGGCGGCCACTCCTTACGAGATCCTGACGTTCGTTGGCCGCGGCACCGGCGCACGGGACTACCATCGCCTGAAGGCGGCGTTCGACCGTCTCCAATCAACGACGGTGCTGACTTCCATCCGCCAACCTGCAGAGCGGCGGCGCCATCGCTTCTCCTGGATCAACGAATGGAAGGAAACGGCCGACGTCCACGGTCGCCCGCTCGGCCTCGAGCTCATCCTCCCGGACTGGTTCTATGCCGGCGTTCTGGACGACGCGCTGGTGCTCACGATCGACCGTGCGTACTTCGATCTGACAGGCGGCCTTGAGCGCTGGCTTTACCGCATCGTCCGCAAGCACGGCGGCCGTCAGGCCGACGGCTGGAGCTTCGATTTTTCGCATCTCCACGCCAAGTCCGGCAGCCTCTCGCCGCTCAAGCACTTCGCCTACGACGTGCGCGAGATCGTCCGCCGACAGGCCCTTCCGGGCTATCGGCTTTGCATCCAACGCGGTTTCCGCGGCGTCGAGCGGCTTGCGTTCGTGGCGATCGCGCGCGAGCCGTTCGTCCATAAGCCGGTCAGTCCGTCTGGGGACAAGCTGTGACTCGGCTCGTGCTAACGGGGACGTCGACCCTCGTGCCATCGGGGACCGGAACCTCGTGCTATCGGGGACCAGAATCGCTGGATTCCCTTTGGCCCACAACGGCTTGGCGCCTCCTTAACTTCCCTAACCCAGATTCTTTCAGAATCTGTCTAACGCATCAGATTTGTCCACCGCTGGGGATCGCAGCCTTGCCGAGAAGGGAAAGGCCAAAGGGCGTGGGTTCGATCCGGCGACGAGGCCGCGCATGACCGATCTCACGCATGTCGAACTGCTGTGGCTCGAGAAGCATATCGAGCGATGGATACGCTTCGGCCGGCCGGTAAACGAACAGATCCACGATCGACGGCGGCGGGTCCTCTCTTTTGCGCCCGGCAGCGTCTTCGGCTTCGTCCGTTGGGCTGCCAACGACTACGGCACGATCGCGTCACGCATCGATATCCTTCGTGCCGTGCGCACGAGCGAAGCCTGCGCAACTATCCCATACGTGCGGCCGGGTGCGGACATCCTGTTGCGCGCATCCGGCTGGCCGAAGGTCAAGCACGTGTTGCAAATGATCGACATCGTCGAAGCGCTGGGCGTCGATCCCGCCGACGCGGCACCCGACTATTGGCGCCACGTCCACAGTCGTCTGGCGGTCGGGGAAGCGCTGAGGCCCTACACGATGGCACGCCACAAAGCTTGGCTACTGCGGCAGAGACTCGAGCCGTGACGCGCCGTGTGTGCGTTTCGCTGATTGGGATGGGAGTAGGCCTCCTGCTGGCGCCGACCCTCTTGCAGTCGCATCGCATGCTTCTGTGGAACGCGTCGGCCAGCGTGCCCGTCGGGCTTTACTTACTCGAGACCACCGACACTCGGTATGTTTCCGAACTGGTTGCTGTCCTGCCGCCGGACCCGCTCGCCCGCTACCTTGACGCCGGCAACTACCTGCCGCGCGGCGTTCCCATGCTGAAACATGTCCTGGCGCTTCCCGGTCAGACCGTCTGCCGAGAAGGTCTGGTCATCACCATCGATAAGGTTGCTGTTGGAATGGCGCGCGAACGCGATCGGCGCGGGCGCTCTTTGCCAGTCTGGCAGGGCTGCCGCGTCATCTCGCAGGACGCGCTCTTCCTGATGAATCCGCAATCGGCCGACTCGCTGGACGGGCGGTATTTCGGGCCACTGCCGCAATCCGCCGTCCTTGGTCGCGCGCACCGCGTTTGGACAAAGGAGGACTGACCGTGCCACGCCCCCGCTCTGAACTTCTCGCAAGCGTGTTCACGGCGCGTCGCGATCCTTCCTCCTTCCCGGCCAGCATCTGTCACAAGACCACCGGGTTGATCGTGATACTGGCTGCCCTGCTGCTCATGTCGGCTGCCGTCTCATCCGCTGGCATGCTCCGTGCCGAGCCAGCCACTGCAGTCACTCCTAAGACCGCAGCGGACGATGCTCCCTATGCAGACTTCGTGCGCGAAGCGGCCCAGCGGTTTGGTTTACCGGCATCCTGGATTGGAGCGGTGATGGCCATCGAAAGCGGTGGTGACGTGCGGGCTCTTTCTTCTGCAGGGGCGATGGGCTTGATGCAGGTCATGCCCGAAACCTGGGCTGGTTTACGTGTCCGACATGGTCTCGGTTACAATCCGTATGATCCGCGCGACAACATCCTTGCGGGTGCGGCCTACTTGCGCGAACTTCACGAGCGCTACGGCTCGCCCGGTTTTCTGGCCGCCTATAATGCAGGTCCCGGACGTTACGACGAGCACTTGGCCACAGGCCGAGCGTTGCCGTACGAGACGCAACTCTACGTGGCCACGCTCGCGCCGCTCATCGGAGAACGGCAGGCCAATGACATTGTTACCGCCAGCCGTCGCATCGTTCCCTGGCAGGAAGCGCCACTATTCGTAACGCGCGATCAGGACAATTCCGCAGTCACACCGTCAACGCCCAAGACGACAACTGAGCGGCCATCAGGCGGCCGATCTGCCGAGGGCATATCGCGGTTAGAAGCACGGACTGACAGCTTGTTTGTTCGCAATGGAAACGCAGTGCGTTTGCCCTGATGCGGAGAGCAGACGACTGGATCATCAAGCTGTGCTCGTGAGAGTGCTCATGAGGGTCAGCGGCCCAGAGACCCAGATCATGGACGGCAAGATAAAGCGGGTTACCCCGCTGCCGTCGCTGCGCTCCTAAGGGCTTGTCTGCACGTTGTTTTTTGAAGGGCGCAGCGCCATCCCCTTGTAAGGTGCATATGGCGCTTGAAGCATTTTCTTGTTTGTTTTCAATCGTCCAGGCGCCATCGCTCTTGGGATAGATCGTCCGACGGTACGCTGGAGACGACTTTTGTACGCCGCGCAGCGAAGCGCGTGGTCTGACGCTTGCAAGTCTGTATGTCGCTGCCAATCCTTATGCGATGGCGCGTGACGACGACGATTTCCGTCTCCGGCCCGGCAGGATCCGGGATCGTGGTGGCGCGCGGATCGGCAGGCACCGCACCGGTCGCCGGGGCGACCGCGCATCCAGTTTCAAGGGGCAGATTCAGCAAGCCATTCGAAGGGCTGGCGGCAATCCGTCCCGGGTGAGCGAGGCCGGAAAGGGAAGTGGCCGGTTCAATGAACGAGGGCGTGGTGCCTCGGTGGCTGCGGCGCTGAAGAACCGGAATCCATGGAGCCGCGAGTCTGGAATGCGAACGCGGTCACGGCGGGTCGCCGTCAAGGCTCGGGTCGTGAAGCTCAATTCCCAGTCTGGTGCTGCCCGGGGGCGGCAGTTCGTCAGTGGCAAGGCCGTCGACGCGCATCTTCGCTATCTGCAGCGCGATGGCGTGACAAAGGATGGGGAGAGGGGGCAAGTCTATTCGGCCAACCAAGATGCCGAGGATGGCCGCGCGTTTGTGGAACGGGGCCGTGGGGATCGCCATCAGTTCCGCTTCATCGTGTCGGCCGAGGACGGTGTCGAACTCCCGGATCATCGCGCGACCATCCGCGATCTCATGAAGCAGATGGAGGCCGACCTTGGCACCCGCCTCGACTGGATCGCGGTCGATCACCACAATACCGGCCACCCTCACACTCACATTATCGTCCGCGGTGTTACCGACGATGGCAAGACTCTCAACATCGCGGGCGACTACATCGCTTATGGCATTCGGGAACGGGCAAGCGAGGTCGTGACCCGAGAGCTCGGCCGCCAGACCGAGCAGGAAGTGTCGCGTGGCCTCGAGCGGGAGGTCGACGCCGATCGCTTCACGCGACTCGACCGCATGCTGCTCGCCGAGCAGCGCAGTCGCAACGAGTTCGCCGACCTCAGGCCGGATCGGGACGTGCTCGAAAGTCTGAGGCAGAACCGGGCGCTGCTGATCCAGCGGGCGCGCAAGCTGGAGCGTATGGGCCTGGCCGCCGAGGTTGAGCCCGGACGGTGGGCGGTATCTTCCAAGACCGAATCCGTCTTGCGGGAGTTGGGAGAGCGCGGCGACATCATCAAGACCATGCACCGGGCACTGGACCGGGAAGGATTGGCCGCCGCCCGCTCCATCGCAGGCTACGTCCTTCATCGTGAGGAGGTGTCCGGGCCGATCGTTGGCCGGGTGCTCGACAAGGGGCTGGCTGGCGACGAGATGGGCGAGCGGGTGAGGCTCGTCGTCGACGGTGTGGACGGGCGAGTCCATCATCTCGAGATGGATCCTGCTCGAGCGGAGGGTATCCAGCGGGGCATGATCGTGGCGGCGGGCGCGGGTGAGGCCGGACCCCGCGCATCGGATCGCAACATCCTGGCCGTTGCCGGTAAGGAGGGCATCTATCGGCCGGCCACGCATCTGGAGCAGGCCGTTGGCACCGTCGAGCGTCTGGGCGGTGAACCCGGCCAGAATCTCACGAGCGTCCGCTCCCGCGGCGCGGTTGCGACCTTCATAGAGAAAACGCTCGGCACCGGCCGACTCCCAGGCCGGCGGCAGATAAAGAAACGTCAGGTAATAGGCCGATTCGTAATGCGCCCCCTGTTCCTCGAAGGCGGCCTTGCGCTCGGCGTCGACCAGCGCCGACGCCGCGTCCGGAAGCCGCGCGCGTCAGCCGCCTGTTCGCTCCCGGCAATCGCCAGACACCGTCTGGTGCCGTAAGTATTCCCCCGTCTCAGTATTCAATGTCGGCAGCGGCGTCGGCGACAGATGAAGCCTCGATCCAGAACGGACAGGACCGCAAAGTCGCCTTCATGAATGCGCCTGTCGATCGGAAGGCGACGAGTCTTGATCGCCTGACGCGGCCCGCTTCGCCCTTTGTGCTGCAGGCCGGCGCCGTCATTCCTGCTGCCCTCATCACCGGCCTACGGTCCGACCTGCCAGGGCAGATTACTGCCCAGGTCACAGAGAACGTCTACGACACGCCGACTGGCGGTGCGTTGCTGATTCCTCAAGGGGCGCGGCTGATCGGCGTCTACGACAGCCAGGTTAGCTTCGGGCAGTCGCGACTTCTTCTGGTCTGGACGCGGCTGCTTCTGCCCAATGGCTATTCGATCGTGCTCGAGCGCCAGCCCGGGGCCGATTCCAGCGGGCAGGCCGGTCTGGAGGACGGTGTTGATCATCACTGGGGGACCTTGTTCAAGGCCGCCCTACTTTCCACCATCCTGGCGGTCGGCACTGAAGTGGGGTCGGATCAGAACGACAGCGATCTGGTGCGCGCCCTGCGCCGAGGTGCGGGCGACACGCTGAACCAGGCCGGGCAGCAAGTGGTGCGGCGCAACCTCAACATCCAGCCGACCCTGACCATCCGTCCTGGTTATCCGGTTCGGGTGATCGTGACCCGCGATCTCCTGCTTCAGCCTTACCGCGGATAGGAGAAACGTCATGTCCAAGCTCAAGCTCGGCGCCATCCTGGACGAGAAGCCGGTGAAGCTGACGGTGGAGTTGCCGGCGGCGATCCACCGCGATCTCACTGTCTACGCGGAGGCGCTTGGTCGCGAAACAGATCAAACGATTGATCCGGCAAAGCTCGTCGGGCCGATGTTGGCCCGGTTCATGTCGGCTGATCGAGCCTTTGCCAAAGCGCGGCGTTCGGCGAAAACCTCGACGCAGAAAGTGGACGCTAGGTGAGGGCGGTTGGATGGTGTGTTTGTCGGAGCGTTTCCAAGAAGCGGGTGAGGGCTGGGTTCTTATTGTGCTCCTCCCAGCACGCCGAGAAGGTGATGTGGCTGGGACCAGACGCATCGCGAAGCTCGCGAAAGCGGACGCCGGTATAGGCAAGGGCGGTCCAAGACTCGATATGAACGCTGACATGAAGTCCTGCCTCGACCATCCCGAGGACCTTCTCATTGCTGGCGTCCCAGGTCTCAATCTTGGGGGTATCTCCCGGCGCCGCGAGTTTCCTGAGGATCAGGTTGCGAAGATCAAGACCCGGGTCCCACTGACTTAGAAGAAATGTCTCGTCTTTGAGATCACTCCAATCGATGACTTCGTTGTTGAAGAGCGGGTGCCGCGAAGACAAAGCCGCAACAATGCGCTCCGACCACAGGGACATCGAAGGTCCGCTATGTTGCCGTGCCTCGCCCGCAATGATGGCGAGGTCCACATCTCCTGTCCCGAGGGCCGTCATCAGGTGAGCCGGAGATCGTTCGGTAACCTGTATGGCGACTTCGGGAAATGACCTGATGTGATCTGCTATGATGGTACGTACCTTGCTGGTCGATACCGCCGTCCCGAAACCTACTTTGAGGACACCGACTTCCCCACGATCGGCCAACTGCGAAGCCTTGATCATGTCGTCTATTTCTTCGAACAGACGGCGGGCCGCTTGTGCCATGCTCGCGCCAGCCGGGGTAAGGCGCACTCCTCCACTGGAGCGCTCGAACAGCGAAACGCCCACTTGATCTTCAAGGTGGCGAACACGACGACTCAATGCCGATTGTTTGAGGTTGAGAGCAGCCGCAGCTTGTCGGAAGCTTCCGTGTTCGGCGGCAGCGACAACGCTGCGGAGCGAACCAAGATCGAGATTCATATTTCGACCATGTGTGTTGTTGCTGGATTTGAATAGGAGGCCGCCAGTACGTATCGCTAGCTCCTCTTACTCGGTGAATCCTGGCTCGGTGATTTCCATCAGCACACATTCTTGCAATCTCGGCAGAGTCGACGCTGGCATTCGTTCGCAACGTTCGGCAGCTACGGACATGAGCACGGTCATCTTCTGCGTACACGTGGCTGTTCACTTCTGGAGCCATCAGTTGATTGCACCTCCACTTACCTTGCTCGGACGGACAAGCCTTTATCGCGCCAGTCATCGGCGGGCCCGCAGGCTTCGGCACGCTATCGGGAGTGGTCCTGGCGGGACCTCTACGCCGCACGACCGCGGCGCCGATGAGCGACAGAACAATATGGCACAGCGCGACCGGTGAGGGCGCGAATAGCTCGGGTGTCATAGTCATCACGGGATCGGCGATGGCGAATATGCGCCTGATTAGAGGCTGGATGCTCTAGAAACGACGGGTTGATCCTCGCGGAGATCGCCGTATGGAACCGAAGTACATTTAGGTGCTCCACCGAAGTCAGGCAGTCGATTGCCCATCGACTTGGGAAAGGAAGGCGATCCGCAATTTCTCGTGCCTGCCGTCGAGCTCCGCGTCCTTCCATCGCCAATCGATTCCATCCCGAAAACTCGGGGCCTCGATTAGCAAATGCTCTGAAACGACCAAAGATGCATCAAGAGAGCGGCAGAGGCGTTCGAGTCGCTCGGCCACATTGACGGCATCGCCAAACACGGTGAACTCCGCGTGAGTGCCGCTTTCAAGGACGCCGCCGATGACGGACCCGACATGTAGCCCAATACCTGCCCTAAGGGCGGCACTCCCGTTGCTTAGACGCGCCTTCCTCCACTGCTCAAGTGAGCTGCTCAACGCCAAACCGCACTTTACTGCTCTCGCTGAATCGTCCAGCGATGTTTTCGGATGACCAAACACCGCCATCACGCCGTCCCCGATAAATTTGTCAACGGTGCCGCCATGCTCGAACACGGCTTCCGTCACAACTTGCCGATACTCTGACAGAAGCGCGGCCATCGCTTCGGGCTCGGAGGCTTCGGTCAACCGAGTGAAAGAGCGGAGATCGACAAACATTATGGCTGCCCTCCTGCGAGTAAGCGCAAGAGCGGCATCGTTGCTCTGCAACTCGGCGACAAGGCTTGGCGAAAAAAACCTGGCCAACATTCGGCGCCGGCCTTCGCTCCCTAGCGCTTCGGCGAGCGCTACGTTGTGCTCCTTTGTCAGGAGGTAGCAGACGAAGCCCGCGAAAGTGAAAGCAGCAGCGAGCGCCCCCTCGACGCCAAACGTTGACCACTCGCTGTGCGCCATCGGGTGTAGTTTCGCATGAATGACAAGCGTGATCGCGAGCAGCAATAGCCAGCCTATGAGCACTACGGCAGAAAAGAGGACGACGAGAGCGGGCTTCAGCCGCAATGCCGCGTGAGTCAGCAGCAAGAATCCGACTGCCAGAGTAGGCGCAGTCAGACTGTGGTCGAATTCTTGGCCGGGAGCGAAAAGATGCTCGTGGAACAGCGCCACGACCAGCAGGGCATCAGCAACAACGAATGCGGTCGTCGACCATGCTGGGCCGCGGCGTGTCAATGCAAGTATGATCGCGACAATTGTCGCCACACTGTAGCCTGCAATCACCTGACCATGGACGAGCACACTGTCGCCATGTCCGCTTGCCAAGAGATTGAGTACCAGGACACCAAGCACGAGTAGCCGCAACCAGGCGGAGCGCCTCTCGCGCCGCCACCGACGCTCCCTACCGGAGAGGCCAACTTCGTTCCTGGCGGGGCTGGCCGCTACCATTAGAATCGCAATGCTCGGAGCCTCAGCGCGTTGGCGATGACGCTGAACGAGGACAGTGCCATCGCCGCCGCTGCAATTATCGGTGAGAGAAGAATGCCGAATGCCGGGTAAAGCAATCCTGCCGCGATCGGTACTCCTGCCGCATTGTAGACGAAGGCGAAGAACAGATTTTGCCGGATATTGCGCATCGTCGCTTCGGACAGTCGGCGGGCACGCACGATGCCCATCAGGTCACCCTTGAGCAGGGTCACTCCCGCACTCTCGATGGCCACGTCTGTCCCAGTGCCCATGGCGATACCTACGTCGGCCGCCACCAGTGCCGGCGCATCGTTTACTCCGTCGCCCGCCATGGCAACGACGCGACCTTCGGCCCGCAACCTCTCGACCACTACACTCTTCTGTTCAGGAAGTACGTCCGCCTCCACCTCGGTAATGCCGAGGCGGCGTGCCACGGCTTCTGCCGTCGTGCGGTTGTCTCCGGTCAGCATGACGATTCGGATCTTCTCGGCCGTCAGGGCTCGTACCGCCTCGAGCGTCGTTGGCTTCACCGGATCGGCAATGGCGAAGACGGCTGCGGCCTTGCCATCGACGGCGAGGAAGATGGCAGTGGCTCCATCATGCCGAAGGCGTTCCGCATCGGCCTCAAGGCTGGCGGTGCCGATACCCCCTTCTTTCAGGAATTTCGCATTCCCGAGGACGATTTTGCGACCACTCACGGTGCCGGTCACACCCTTGCCGGTGGGCGAGTCGAAGTCACTCACCTCAGACAACGCCAGCTTCCGGTCGGCGGCTTCATCGACAATCGCCAGAGCGAGGGGATGCTCGCTGGCCTTCTCGACACTGGCGGCAAGCGCGAGCACCGCGTTCTCAGTGAAATCTGCCGCGGGCACGATCGCCACGATCTTCGGCTTGCCTTCGGTCAGAGTGCCGGTCTTGTCGACGACCAAAGTGTCGATTCGCTCCATGCGTTCCAGCGCCTCGGCATTCTTGATCAATACGCCGGCCTGCGCTCCGCGTCCGACACCGACCATGATCGACATGGGGGTAGCGAGCCCCAGCGCGCATGGACAGGCGATGATGAGGACGGCGACGGCTGCAACCAGGCCGAACGCGAAGCGCGGTTCGGGCCCGAAGACGGACCATGCGACGAATGCGACGACAGCGACGGCGATAACAACGGGGACGAAGTAGCCGGAGACCTGATCAGCCAGCCTCTGGATCGGTGCGCGGCTACGCTGCGCATCTGCAACCATCTGGACGATGCGGGCAAGCATGGTGTCCCGCCCGACCTTGTCGGCACGCATGACAAGTCCACCGGTCGTGTTGAGTGTCCCGGCGATGAGCCGACCGCCTGTCTCCTTTGTAACGGGCATCGATTCACCGGTGACCATCGATTCATCAATCGCCGATCGGCCGCTTACGACTTCTCCGTCGACAGGAACCTTCTCGCCAGGCCTCACGCGCAAGCGGTCGCCAACGGCGATCAGGTCGAGCGATACGATCTCGTCCGTTCCATCGTCTTTCAGGCGCTGCGCAGTCTTCGGAGCGAGGTCGAGCAGGGCCTTGATCGCACTCGAGGTTTGAGCGCGCGCCCTTAACTCGAGCACTTGGCCCAGCAAAACGAGAACCGTGATGACCGCTGCGGCCTCGAAGTAGACGGCAACCGAGCCGTCGGCGCCTCGGAAAGCGGCAGGGAACAGCCCAGGGGTGAGGACGGCGAAGACGCTGTAGCCCCATGCTACGCCGGTGCCCATGGCTATCAGCGTGAACATATTGAGATTGCGGGTTACGAGTGACTGCCAACCGCGCACGAAGAACGGCCAGCCGGCCCACAGCACCACTGGGGTGGCGAGCAGCAACTGTATCCAGTTCGACGTCTTCTGGCCGAGAAGCATGTGTAGCGACGTGAGGTGTCCGCCCATTTCCAGCGCGACGACCGGCAGGCTCAGCGCGAGGCCAATCCACATACGCCGCGACATGTCGATCAGCTCATGGTTCGGCCCATCGTCGAGCGAGACTTCCGCAGGCTCCAGCGCCATGCCGCAGATCGGGCAGCTCCCCGGTCCGATCTGCTTGATTTCCGGATGCATGGGGCAGGTGAAGACGGTACCGGGCGCGACAGGTGCCTGCGGTGAGGCCTTGTCCGGCTTCAAGTACCGGTCCGGTTCTGCCGCGAATTTTTGCAGGCACTTGGGATTGCAGAAGTAGTGCGTATGCCCCTCGTGCTCGGCGGTGTGCTTGGCCGTGGCGATCTTCACCTTCATGCCACAGACGGGATCTATCGCCGTCTCGGGCTCGCCGGGCTGGTGTGAGGGGTGATCGTGATGATGGGCGTGTCCGCCGCTGCAGCAATCGTGTTTCATACTTGCCATATATACCGTACATGGGTATAGTTCAAGGCATGGACAGCAAAATCAAGAAGTCACAACTCGCCCGCCTCGGCCGTATCGAAGGCCAGGTGCGCGGAATCGCCCGGATGATCGAGGAAGAGCGCTACTGCATCGACGTCCTGAACCAGCTCCGCGCCGTTCGTGCCGCGCTGAACAAGGTCGAGCAGGAGACGCTCGGTGACCATCTTCAACATTGTGTCGCCCATGCGTTCCACGCCGGATCGGAGAAGGACCGTAAGGACAAGATCGAGGAGATCCTCGAAGTGCTCGACAGTCGTCGCCACTGACGACCTCTCGATTCCGTAGATTGACAACTCGTCCAACGCTGATCATCTATATCGCCATGACCGCCGCCCTTTCCTTTCGGAAACTCGCACAAGCAGTTCTGCTTGCGCTTGTGGCGTGGGTGGTCACCGCTGGCGTTGCGTCGGCCCACGGTGGTCATGTGGGCGCCGAATTGCGTCCGCCAGTCGAAGCTGTAGCATCCGTTCCGAAGTCTCAGAACGAAGACCCCGCGGCATCCGCGACCAGTCTCCCGGAAACACCTGAGGCGCTCGGCGATCACGGCGGAAGCTCCTGCCCGAGCGGAGCTCCGACGAAGCACGGTGGAAACTGCTGTGCGGTCGCCTGCCATGCGGCCATGGCCGCGCCTGTCATTGGCGTTTTGCCTGGCCCCATTACCGCGTCGCTTCTTCTGTCCCCGCTGAGCGACTTGCTCGAGGGCTGCTGCGGCGACCGTTCCGAACGTCCTCCCAGACTCGTCTGACCGCGTTCGCGCCTTAGGCGCGTGTCCGGTCTCGGGCCTCTCACCGGCTCGGTAATTCCAGACACCTGACCTGCGCGCACGCCAGAAGCTCGCCGCCGCTCGGCGCGATGCTTGTTTCCTCGCGTTCAAGTCAATTTCGTTTGGGTCGTTGCCATGAAACTCCTGGTTCCATCCATGCTCGCGCTTGGGGTGGCTGCTTGTTCCGCTCCGCCTTTGCCCGAGTTGTCGCCTGCCGATGCATCCAGCCCCGATGCTCCCACTGTCGCCGCGCCCTACCAGCCGGTGATGTCCGGCACTGCTCCGTATGCACCCGTCGGGCTGAAGCCTTGGCGGGAACTTAATGACCGCGTCGCCCCCGGCGGCGCCCGGTCCCAATGAACCTCGTCCCCAGATCAATAGCCGTGGTCCTTGTCAGCCTCCTGGCCGCGGGCTGCGCAAAGTTCACGGAGGATGGCGGCATGGCGCCGGTCACGGACAGCGTCCGCGCGGAAACCGGTCGCGACGCCGTCAAGCTTTCCTCGCCGGAAGACATGCGCCGGGCCCGCGAGCGCGTTCAAACACTCCTGGCTGAACCCCTGACGGAAGATACGGCTGTCCAGGTCGCCTTGCTCAATAACCGTGGGCTGCAGGCGGCTTACAACGATCTCGGCATCTCCGAAGCGGAGTATGTCCAGACGAGCCTGCCGCCAAATCCCGCGCTCACCTTGGGCCGCACATTCGGAAGTCCCGGCAACTTCGCCGAAATCGGCTTCCAGCTTGTCGGCAACCTGCTCGCCATTGCGACGTTGCCGCGACGCACGGAGATCGCCAAGCGCGAGTTCGAGGAAGCGCGCTATCGCGCGGTCGCGACGACGCTCAGCCTGACCGTAGACGTCCGCCGGGCCTATGTCCGCGCGATCGCCGCGCAACAGAGGCTCGCGCTACTGGAGCAGGCCCGTCAGACCGCCGACGCGTCTGCACAAATGATGAGACAGCTCGGTGAGACCGGTGCCGCCAACAAGCTCGATCAGGCGCGGGTCTCGGCCTTCTACGCCGACCTCAGCGCCCAGGTGGCCCAGGCTCGACTACATGTTGCCGGAACGCGCGAAGCCCTGAACCGCATGCTTGGTCTTTGGGGCTCCGATCTTGCGTACAAGCTTCCGCCGCGACTGCCGGCATTGCCCGCCGCGCTGGATATGCTCGCAGATGTCGAAGTCGAAGCCATGCGGCGACGAGTCGATCTCATCATCCTGCGCTATGAGATCGTGACTCTGGCGAAGTCGGTCGGCTTCGTGAATGCGACGCGCTACATGTCGTTCCTCGAGTTGGGCCTGGGCTACCGGAACGAAACCGAGACCAACGAGGCGGGCGAACAATCCACCAAGAATCGCTACGGCCTCGACCTAGCCATAGTGATACCGATCTTCGACAGCGGCGAAGCGCGGGTTACCGCCGCTCGAGAGACGTATATGCGGGCGATCAATCGCCTGATCGAGCGATCCGTCAACGCACGCTCCGAAGCGCGTGTAGCTTACACAACCTACAGGGCGACGCACGACATCGCCCGCTACTACCAGAACCGCATCCTACCGTTGCGTCGGCAGATCTCGGCAGAGGTGTTGCTCCGCTACAACGGCATGCTGGTCGATGTGTTCGAGCTCCTGATCGAGGAGCGTGAACGCATCACCGCCAATGTGGCTTCGCTCGATGCGCTGCGCGACTACCATCTTGCCGTCGCCGACCTGCAGGCAGCTCTCATCGTCGGTGGCCTCGTGCCACCGTCCGGCGTCATCAACACGACGCCTCCAGCCGAAACCATTCCTCTTGGACTCTAGAAGGGAGAAAGACATGAGCCTCTCCAGACGCGATCTCGTCGGGGCCTCGGGCCTCGCCCTGATTGGCGCTGCCGCCGTCAGCGGCCGCGTCCAGGCGCAATCGATCCCGGAAGCGCCGACGACCACAACCAACACCATGCAGCCGCCCCTTCATCCCACGAGCGGACCTGACTACCAGCCGGTCGTTACCCTGAATGGGTGGACCTTGCCATGGCGGCAAAACGGGGACTGGAAGGAGTTCCATCTCGTCGCCGAACCGGTCGAGCGTGAAATGGCGCCGGGCATGATCGCCCGTCTGTGGGGCTATAACGGCCAGAGCCCGGGGCCGACCATCGAGGCAGTCGAAGGCGATAAGGTCCGCATCTTCGTGACCAATAAGCTGCCCGAGCACACCACGATTCACTGGCATGGCCAGCTCCTGCCCTGCGGCATGGACGGTGTCGGTGGGCTCAATCAACCGCACATCAAGCCCGGACAGACCTTCGTCTACGAGTATCAACTCATGAAGAGCGGTACCTTCATGTACCACCCGCACGCCGACGAAATGGTGCAGATGGCGATGGGCATGATGGGCTTCTTCGTCGTCCATCCCCGAGATCCCAAGCTACACCGGGTCGACCGCGACTTCGTGTTCCTGCTGAATGCCTACGACATCGACCCCGGCAACTACGTGCCGAAGGTCGCGGAGATGACCGCCTTCAACATGTGGTCGTGGAACAGCCGCGTTTTCCCCGGCATCGATCCGCTGGTGATCGCCAAGGGCGACCGCGTGCGGGTGCGGGTCGGCAACCTCACCATGACCAACCATCCAATCCACATGCACGGTTACGATTTCGAGGTGACCTGTACCGATGGCGGCTGGGTGCGGCCGGAGGCACGCTGGCCCGAGGTCACGATCGACATTCCCGTGGGCGCCATGCGGGCCTACGAGTTCGACGCGATCTACCCTGGCGACTGGGCCATCCATTGCCACAAATCGCATCACACCATGAACGCCATGGGTCACGATCTTCGCACCTTTATCGGCGTCGATAAGAGGCAGTTCGCCCGGCAGATGAAACGGCTGGTCCCGGACTACATGCCTATGGGCAGTGCCGGCATGGCGGACATGGGCGAGATGGAGATGCAGCTACCGGACAACACGCTGCCCATGATGACCGGTTTCGCGCAGTTCGGTGCCGTCGAGATGGGTGGCATGTTATCGGTCGTCAAGGTCCGCGAGGGGCTGGCCTCCGGGGACTACAAGGATCCCGGCTGGTACCAGAATCCCCCCGGGACCGTTGCGTATGAATGGAAGGGGCCCGCACCCGCCACGACGCGTGCGGCGAAGCCTGTTCCTGCTGCAAAGCCTGGCACCACTCTGCAGGTCGTCAAGCCGACGTCACATGGTTCTCACAAGTAGGCTCAATTGAAGGAGGTATCGATGAAACTCAGGCGTATCACTACAGTGTCAATCGCAGCCAGCCTGATCTCTGTCGCGGCACTGGCGGCTCCGGGCCACAAACCCGGCGAAGGACACAGCCACGCGGACGACACCGACTACGGCAAGCCGGGCGATCCGAAGAAGCCTGCGCGCATCGTCCAGATCGTGTTTCGCGAGGACGACGGGAAGATGCTGTTCCTGCCGGACAAGCTGAAGTTCAAGAAGGGCGAGCAGGTGCGCTTCCAGCTTCGCAACAATGGGGCGATCGATCACGAGTTCGTCGTCGGCACGGTCGAGGAGAACCTCAAGCACATGAAGGAAATGGAGAAGAACCCCGACATGGAGCACGACGATCCCAATGCCAAGCGCCTGAAGCCGAAGGCAACCGGCGAAATCCTCTGGCAGTTCACCAAGGCGGGTACGTTCGACTTCTCCTGCCTCATTCCCGGACACCGCCAAGCCGGCATGTTCGGCACCATCGTCGTCGAGTGATTTGTCCAACCCAAAGGAGGATCCGATGTTGAAGAAGGCTATTCTCGGGGCATTCGCCCTGTGCCTGGTTTCGATAGCCGCGCTGGCGGATGGCAACATGGTCAAGGCGGAAGTCGTTAAGGTCGACAAGCCGGCTGGGAAAATGACTCTGAAGCATGGTCCCATCAAGAATCTCGACATGGACTCCATGACCATGGTGTTCCGCGTCGCCGATCCCTCGATGCTCGACAAGGTGAAGGCCGGTGACAAGATCGAGTTCGAGGCCGATCGCGTCAACGGTGCGATCACAGTAACCAAGATCGGCAAGGGACACTAACGCGACGACGAGGACAAGTCATGAAGCGAGTACTGCTCTATTTGTGCCTCGCAGTGACAGCCTTTTTGCGGGTGGAATCGTCGGCGCTCGCCGACGATTCCGAACTGCAGGCCACGCTGGCCAAGCTCAACTGCATTCCGGCAAAGATTGTCGTGACTGAAGTGTCGGGCGCCATCACGGTCTACACGGTGACCTGCAAAGGGAGCCGTAAAGAGATCGACGTGTTGTGTTCGAGCAACGTCTGTCAGACGCAACCACGGTTGCGTCAGGACGACGATAGGTAGGATCGTGTCCAAGCACGGCAAATTCCGGAACAAATCCGGGGGTGGGCGTATCGCTGGCGTGAAGCCGGCACCCCTGCGACGACAGCGAGCATCGCTCATCATGCTGACTGTCGGGTTGGTGTTGATCGCTGTCGGTGCAGCGTACTATCTCCTCGCGAGCGGCCTGCCTCGCATCGACCCAGCGAACGCGAAGCAGGTCGAGCAGGGGCGACATCTGTATGCTGCCGCATGCGCGACCTGTCATGGCCCCTCGCTGGAAGGGCAACCGAACTGGCAACGTCGCCTTCCGAATGGGCGGCTTCCGGCGCCACCTCACGACGCAACCGGGCACACGTGGCACCATTCGGATGCATTTTTGATGCGGATAACCAAGCTCGGTCCCTCCGCCTACCCCGAGGGATATCGGACGGATATGCCCGCCTTTGGAGCCACTCTGTCTGACAGGGAAATCGCTGCCATCCTGGCGTACATCAAGAGCCAGTGGCCGCCCGATATAAGGGACCGACAGAGCCGTCAGAATGCTGTGAGGTGACCAATCGAAGTTTCGCAACCGAGACTTCGTCGCCGAAGTGTGCTGGGACACAGGCACCGAGAAAACGCGCGGTCGCTAAATGCCGGTAGATTGGTATCTCGATATGCGTTCTCAGCTCTTGAAGATTTTGTTGGAGACGCGCTTCGACAATTGATCCACATCAAGGCCATTCTGGCATGCAACGGATAAGTGTGGCTTGCCTCACGCGAAACCTCGAAAGCGCCGCGCATTCTTTCGTCACGAATTCCCCACGCAATTTTCAACCAGGGTTTTACTATTTGTACCCGAAGTGTTGTGAGTCGGCTGAATGGCTCATCGAGGCCGCCAACACAGGTATGGACGCCGCTGGGGCGAGAACTCACCTGATGTTGCGCGACATGCCAGCAAGACCTCGAGGGCCGTCTTGGCCTTCCTCAA
>VFQN01004115.1_pt1 | contig 19618 bp, 18 predicted proteins | sample 3512371 | NCBI WGS metagenome assembly VFQN01 (sample SAMN10412370, study PRJNA504923) | tailings metagenome | isolation source: Replicate 2 from Balatoc abandoned mine | place: Philippines: Itogon, Benguet | collected 2017-08-28 | reverse complement strand
CGAAGAACAACAATAAACTCCACCACAATACTCTCATCTTCAAGTTGATAGAAAGTCGTATAATTGGAGTTATAAATCAGAAAGTTAGCACTTTTGCAAATACGAAACAAAACAATAAGATCGATCGTCCAAAAACAGTTGTTTTATAGTTGTGAAATGGAAGTTATTTTACTTTTATTGGTTCTTTTCTTGTTTTTAGACGATTCTATTTCTGAAAAACAATGGATGTCTATTCCTGAATCAAAATGGGATAATGAATGGAAGTCAGGTTTATGGAAATATATGGACACTGTTGCCATTGAAAGAGGTAAAGTGGCAGTCATTGGAGGAGTTTTAATACCGACCTATGCAAGTTCAAATGCCAGTGTGTTGGATGTAGGTTGCGGTGAAGGAGCAATCTCCGACTTCCTACATCCTAGCCAGAAAGCCAAGTATGTCGGAGTTGATCTTTCCTCAGAAGCGATTAAATCCGCTAAAAAGCTTCGAGGTCAACCAATGAAGTTTGTTCATTCTGCAGCCCATGAATTTCATCCTAAACATCAATTTGATGTCGTAATATTCTCCGATATGTTGTATTATGTCGAGCATGAGAAGGTTATCAAGCAGTACTATGATTACCTCACACCTAATGGTGTCATGATAATTAGTATTTTCTATATGCAGGATAACAAGCTGTTATATGAAAATATATGGAATTTTGCTCGAGGTTTAATGAAAAAGGTTGATGAGATGGATATGAGTGGTTATACAAAGAAAGGGAAAAGTGATAAACTTGTGAAAACTGCTTTCCATCTTGAGGTGTATAAAAAGAGCCCGTGATCTATTCAAATTGTGCTGCATATTCAATCTTTTCTTTGTTTTTTAGTTTGCCCATGTGCGTTAGGCGATTCGGAAAGGGTTAGGGAGGTAGAAGAGCAATGTTTTCTTTGTTCTTTCGTTTTTTTGTTCTTTTCATGTTAAGAGCTCAAAATAAGACAGTATTCATTTTCTTCGATTCAATCGATAAGACATGAATTCTTTATTCTTACAATTCTTACAAATACAATTATTCGAAATAAATCGTTATGAAAGGTAACAGTCGAGGATAGGGGAGAACTGTAGACTTTCGACAATATATTCAAGATGAACAAACCTATGGAATTCGTCAAGGAAAAAGCAAAACGATGCATTCATGAATATTCTTTCGGGTTTAATACTAACAAAATCATTTAAATCAACTTTACTTTCTTCACTTATCATTCCACATGCTCCAGTATGAATTTTTCGTTCAATCTCCTGAGGATCTTTAGGAATTCTTATCACCGTTCCCTCGATGGTTCCTTTCCCCACAATTCTACTTCCTATCTCATTTAATCGTTTGCAAACTTGGAAAGAAGTGAAGCGCCCGATTGTATCTGGCATCATAAAATAGCCTATGTTGTACGATCTTTGGAGTTCTTCAATTGTTCCTAACTTAAAGTCAGAGACTCCATAAAGAGAATAATCACCAAAATATTCTGAAGCACTGCAGTTTGGTGCATAAAATTCTTTCATAAAAGACAGATACAATGACTCATTATGACTATTTTTCACATTCATAATCATATCCATGTATTTTCTTCGAATATCACGTTTAAGTATTCTTATCGAAGGAATAAAAGGGGGTTTGAATGCTGGTTTTCTTCCACACTTTCTCGGTTTTCTTTTACGAATTGTAGTAGGTTCTATTGGAGTGGGAGAGTTTGATGAAGTCGATTTGATCGAGGATTGAGAACTATTTCCAACTTCTTCTCCTTCACCTTCATCCATGATTTCTTGAAGTAATTGAGCCATTTCTTCATCATGGTGATGTAAAACTAACATCATTTAGAAGAAAAATAGAAAAATACATGAAGAACTGCAATGCTCCTTTATTTTGTTTTTCTCTGCAATTTTCCACACCTGCACACCCATTCGATACAACAGATTTTTGGTGTGAAATAAGAAAACCGATTTTAGAAAATATCGACTTTCATAAATTTCGTTATTTGAGCTTTTTAAAAAATCCCCGTTTCTGCCTGTTTCTGATTTCATGCACAAAGCACAAAATTAAAAGAAAAGAAAATAAGAAAAGATGATTTCATTGTTTGTTTTCTCTTACTTTATTGCGGCCATTTTCATTCTTACCCTCTCCTATAATGCCCAGGTAGTGTCTTCATCTGTTTCGTGTATTGACTATGGATACAATCCAACAACTCTTTCTTGTTCTACCTGTGACATTGTTGGACAAATTCTTGGAGAACAATCTGAAGCAAAGTCAAAATGTAAAGAATGTTGTATTAATATTTCACCTACAACTGAAGAAAAATATCGTAAAGCAGTATTAGAAGTTGATAAAAGATCTATCTCATATTTCTCCGACATCCAAGCAGTGATTGATAAGAAGAAAGAGTTAAAGATTTCTATTCGTTATAGCTTTGGTAGTCCAAGACTTCTCATGTATAAAAATACTGATGATGATGAACCAACTGAAACATTATCAGTTTATTCCTGGACTAAAGATACCTTTCAAGATTATTTAAGTAATAATTTAATTACTTCATCGAAGAAATAATTTTTTTAAAAAAAACACACACACATTCCAATGATTCTTATGATTATTATTTATGATGATATAGTAAGATGAAGAAGTAGAATAAGAAAAGATAATTGCTATTTTTGTCCTTTTTTTCTCCTTTTGTTATGTTGTAAATAGAAATCGCAGAATACTTATGATAAATATAATAAGAAAGAAGGGGAATAAGATGAAAAAAAACAGATTAAATAATGTTTAAATAAATTCAATAGATCGTAGGAAGGATGAAGTATGCTCGATCAGTGATGAGATATTAAATTCACTTGTCTTATCCTTTTTCCAGACAAACTCTTGATAAGGCGGTTGATGCATCATATAGTTATGACCCATCACTGTTGCGAGACGACTGAAAGGACCTCCGCCAAGCAAACATCGACCATCGTTAGGATAAGGAGTGATCTCAACGACCGCACTGTTCGGAGGCATGTACAAGGACATTCCTAAACCAGCTCCATGCACTCCAATCAACACGTCAGTCTCAGCAAAGGCTTTTACTTGACATTCAAAGCAATTCATCAAGGTATGATTGCGATCAGAGATCATTCTCACTTCATAGTCAGGAAAGGCGACCCTTAATCCCTCAAGGATCCTCTTAGCGAAGTCATCGCTCCACTGTCTCACTAGATCATGTTTATTCCTTGTATGAACAGAATTCGCTGATCTCTTGACTAAAGAGATGACTGGTTTTCTGCTCGATGCTTGTCGTGATATTGGAGAGATTGGTTGACGATCTTGAAGATTAAGTAGTTGGAACACCTGACGTCGCATATGTAAGATCGTCCAAGTATTATAGACAGGATCTTGACAGCCTCCTTCCATTGGCAAATAAACTTCCTTAGCATAAACATGCTGGTGAATGATAAAACGATGAGGTTGATCAAGATTAAATAGCTTTAATATTGATAGCATTTGTTGAAATCCTTGTCTTAAACCTGCTTCTGTGACTTCTTTCTTGTTCTTAGAATCACATCCATACTACGGACAGTATAATAGATTAAACATTAAAAACAAGAAAAGAGAGATGAAACTTTACCAATATTTTCACATCAGGATTCTCTTGTAAGAATTTCAAGTGATAGATGATTCGAGGAATAATCTCTGTTATTCATAACATATAATACGAGTGAGACGAGATATTTAGAGATATACTCACCTAAATGAATATGATAAATATAGGTATCATCCACTTCAGCGATCACAAAGACCTTATCATGATATTGAACAATGTTTGACCAAGGAGCATCAGAACTACAGGTATACGTCAGACCACTGGTATTGCCAGGATTCTCCAATAACTTCTATGAATCAAATTAACAATTAACAATAAAAACCATAATTTCTTTATTTTTCTTACCTGTTCAACTTTAGGAAGAGGGCAAGAGCGTCGGAAGGCTGACGAGTGAAGGTTGAAGGAATAAGCGCGACAATTCGCTGTTGTATGAATTATACCACAACTAGACGAGATATGACCACAAATATTCACTAAAGAATCTTTAGCAGTGATAATCCAGGGGATTGGAGGAGTTTGCCAGTTTTGGTGGATGGATTCTGGTAGGATGAAATGGTTGGGTTTTGACTCATTGATTGGAATCTGAGAATTATCACAATTATATTTTAGATATTTCGTTTGACAGCGTGGTGCAGAGGGACTCATATAGTCTGGAAGTTGGCATCCTTCTGCATTGAAGATTGGTCTTTTCTTTGCATTATAAACTGAGCTACAGATACGGGGATCAACACGCATCTGCTTAGGCGGGGCGATGCTCGACCACCATTGAAGATCGATTGCATTTATTTCGTACGGGATTGCGTTTATCTCATTTCGATCTGTTGGAACGACGATATCAGAGTTGGCTGCGAGGACATGAAACTTCTTGCGACAATCTCCTCGGAGGATCATTGATAATTTCTCTTCAAGAGTTCGATAATAATACTCATAAGGTTTCTTCCAGGCATGCCGCTTGAATTCCTTCTGATTGGCAATCACGAGGGAGAATACCTGTAACAAGAAGAGGTAAAAGATCATCGTCATTCTTCATCGCGCACTAGTCAACAATATTAATCAAATCGACCTCAAATAAAGAGTCGACTCCGATAAATAAGAGTCGCTTTAACTTCAAAATGTGCGTATTGAAGAGACTTTTCCTGTTCTTGTTGTTTGCTGTTGGGGGACCTATTATTGCAGGCTTTCAGCCATTAGAGGATTGGACCAACTGGTTAGGTTGTATTTCACATCATGAAGCAAAGGAAATTCTCTCATATCAGTCAAAAATTAGCACGAATCCATCAATTACCGCAAGCATTGACTTAGGTTTCTCCAAAAAGACAATTTATCTTTCCAAGGGAGGTATCGCTTTAGAACCTAACGGAAGTTTATTAGCTGATTGGAAAGATTTGAAAGACATCGCTAGCAAAGCGAGTGGTTGTTATGCCCTTTACACCGATGGTACTGCACCATACAAGATTACGACTTTCAGTGAGAAAAGCAACTATGCAGCGTCACTCTGCCCACCGTTAAAGAAATCAGGAGCACCTACATTGCTTCTTGGTGGTTTTACCATGCATCGAATCTCAGGAGATGATATGGACCCAGTGAAAGACACAGCGAATAAGATCTCCGCCATTAGATTCAGACCCTCTGACAAGGTCCTCGACACTTGCATGGGGTTAGGCTATACAGCAATTGCTGCTGCAAAGGCAGTGGGTGAGAGTGGATCGGTACAGACAGTGGAATTCGATCCTGCCTCTCTTGAGATGGCGTGCTATAACCCTTGGTCTAAAGGATTATTCGATCGATCCTTACCAATCACTGTGAAAGAAGGAGATATTTCTAAATTAATCCAAGAGATACCCGATTCTTCATTTGATGTTGTGATTCATGATCCTCCTACACAATCTATGTGTAAAAGTGATCTTTACGGACTGAAGTTCTATCAATCCTTATTCCGTATTCTGAACAAATCCCATGGTCGTCTCTTTCATTATATTGGGAATCCTTCCAGTAAAGGTAGTGGGCGATTATTCCCTGGTGTTCAAGAAAGGCTTATTCAAGCAGGCTTTCAGAATGTACAAATTTATGAACCAGCTTTTGGCATCAGAGCAACGACAAGTAGATTTTAACAATCATTGCAACGTGATGTAGATTTATCTCTTAGTTTGAGACTCGGATAGTAATCTTTGAGGAAATGTAATGTTAAAATTAAAACTTTCAATCATCACAAAATAAGGAATTTCATTGGCTGATGTAATTAAATTGGTTTGATCTGATAGGAAAAGCGTCAACAATTCTCCTTAGAATTTAGATAATATAATTCACGCATGCTTCACGGCGATACTTAGTTATCGAGTATTTAGCGCTTGATTTGTGGAGCGTGCGATACCGACGAACCACCAACAGCTTCAATCTCTTGCATTGGCTTGATGATCACCCAATTGATCTTACAGGTTTTGACTTTCGAGTGATTTTCGAGTCGATACATATTGCCTGGAGGAACGTAGAAGGAATCACCTGCACTGAGAATGACACGCTGTGCTGTACGGTCATCCCAATCATCATCCTCAGGATTTGCCAGAGCAAACTCTACTGACTCAGGTTGGCAATCAGAGACAAAGAATATTTGAGCTAATGGTCCAACATTCTCCGGATCTTTAATCGCAAGTGGTGGGAGATCCATAAAACCTAAGAGAAGAAAAGGATGGATGGGAAGAAGTAAAAAAAAAGAAGGAAGAAACTTACCAGCAAACCAACCTGGCATACTTCCAGGTCTTTCCGCAACATGAAATAAATGTCTTGCAGCTCCTACACGCTTATTACCAGATGGTCGATTGTCAGGACAAGGAAGAGGTTGAGGAGGGGGGAGGGCAGCTCTTGAGCAAACAACTGACTCTTTTGTGATCTGTTCGTATAAATTATCGTAAACTTGAAACGCGTCCGTTTTTGCTGCTGGGAGATAATTATATTGCTTCGGTAAGATGATTCGAGGAAGCTCTTCAATGTCTGATGCATCATCAGCAGTAGAAGTCTTTGCCTTCTTCCTCTTACTTACTAAACGCAAAGTCCCCTCATCTTCTTCTTCTTCGTTCTCACTCTCTCCCTCAGTCTCTTCTGTCTTTGAAGATCTTTTTCTCTTATTATCTCGAGGTTGTTGGGCATGAGATGATCGCTTCAGTAATCCTTTACTTTTCTTCTTTGGAGTTGGTTCAACCTCAACTACCCCTACCACTGTTCCCTCTTGATAGATGGGTCTCTCTCCCTTCCAGAAAGCAAAGCGACGACCTTTTGTCGCCCTTCTTGATCTTCTTAATCCTAAATGACCTGCCTCTTCATCGTCGTCATAATCTTCGTCCTCGTCGTCATCAAAATAACGATCTTGGTCCTCCTCTTCATCACTTACTTGAGACTTTCTCTTCTTATGTCGAACCTCCGCTAATTTCTCCTTTTTCTTTTCTTCCTTCTTCAATTGTTTCGTTTGCTCCAAGATTGCTTTGCCAGCATATTTCTTATTCGCAGAACTAATAGTGTCTAGGAACGATTTATCAATAAAAGACTCTGATAATTCTAAATCTGTTGATGTGATATCAGCAGTTTCTGTTTCTACCTTACTACTTCTCCCTTTCTTCTTACCCTTCCCTTTCTTATCATTTGCATTACCACGGCTTGGGGAAAAGGCTGACGCATCAAGCTCTTCCTTATCTGTTGACCTATCGCTGCCTCCATCCTCATCCTGAAGAATCGAACTATCGTTGATGTGGAACGATTCATCACTAATTCTACGACCTCGAGGGAACTCGTTTGACCCAGGGGTTGAAATCGCTTCAGTGTATGCCGAACCAGGTGTTGAGAGTTTCTTTGCCGATGATTGCGCGGATTTGGGAGTTTGCTTTACAGAGGAGAGATCTCCTCGCTCTGATAGGCGAGGTGTTGATGTGACTGATTTGGAAGCAGAGATGCGACTTATACTGTGGTCTTGGTTTTCCTCTTCCACAGGAAGCTCATCGTCATAACCACCCAAATCAACTGGTGGGATATCCTCCTCAAGGCTCTCCTCGGCGGGTAAACTATCATCTTTAACGGAGGATTTAGGTGTTGCGGTCTTTGGAGAAGTTCGAGTTGATTCAAAAGAACGCGAAGCTCTTGAAATCTTTGAAGATGATAAATGCTCACTGATGTCTTCATTCTCTTCGTCTTCGGACTTGTCCTTCGTTACCTCAATTTCAGAATCATTTTCCTCTTCTTCTTCATCATCTAATTTCAGAGATTTCTTTGAAGAGGAAGACACTCTCGATGTATTTCTGGATGACTTTACTGTCGAGGGAGGCGATAAGATTGAGGATTTTGCGGACAATTTCGATTTTGAGATGTTACTCACTGAAACCTGAGCTTCATCTTCATTACTCTTATCTACTAACTGTGATTTGCTCCTTGATTTCTCTGCAGTTGACTTGACACTCTTTTTAGAAACGGAGGATAGGTTGCTTTTTTCAGCGCTTGCACGAGAGGAGTTTGGGGAAGTTGGCGTCGTAGCAGATGGAGAAGCATGGATGGAGATTTGCGTACTTGCATCCAAAATGCTTCCAATTGATTTATTAGAGAAGCTCTTATTCGGTGGGGAAGTAGCTGGACTGAGACCTGATGATCTATTAATAGAAGGAGTACCAGCTGATGAAGCCAAAGCCGAAGTACGAGACGAAATATCATAACTTTGATCTTCCTTGACTGTGCTTAGATCATTCATCCCAGATGAAGTATCAGCTGGAGAAAGGTCAATACTTGCATTAAAGCTAACTCGACGATCGACGGAAGCTCGGCCATTCTTCTTAATAGAACTAGGAAGATTAGTTTTGGGAATTTCAGGGATTTCCTTTTCAGCAGTCGCTGGGGTTTTAGCTGATGCTAATGAAGCCCTTGATCTGCCTGATCGAGTAGATACCGCAGTTCCGACTGATTCCCGACCGCCTTCCATCGATTTATCGCTAATCAAGCTGCTCTTATCTCCTCTCGCAGTCGTGAAAGAATAATCAGGCACTGACATATCAAACCCTGAGGGAGACAATGACTCCTTTGAGATAGAGTTTTCTAATTTTCTGGAGACTTCAACATTTGATAAGGACGCTGCTGGGGTGGAGACTGACTTAACTGAAGCTAATGATGTATGTGTATCTATCTTAGAAGAGGATGCTTCAAATGGTTCCTCCGATAATGGCTCCTGTAAATGCTCTTGTGATGGTTCTGGTGAAGACTCCTCCGATGCATAAATAATTTGCGAGATTGAAGCTGCCGGAGTTGTCACTTTAGCTGTGGAAGCCTCAGATAATGGTACAGTAGCATGAGTGGATGGTTCTGGAGTCAGTTGGATTGATTTGAAGGAAGAGTTGAGATTTGATGCCACAGATTGTGAATTCTCCTGATCTTTATCATTGTTATCTTTTTCATCATCTGTCGAAACTTCATCCTCTGTCAGCAATTCCTCGATTTCAACTAATCAAGAAAGAATTCATCAATCAGTGGTCAGAAAAGAATGTTGTTTCCTTACTTGAAATAGAGCTCGCTGTATCATAATCGAAGTCAGTATCTGAATCATCACTTGGGAGGGTTGTAGCATGACGTGCGGATCTTGATTGTTGCTGGGAGAATCTCAAACGATTAATATCCAAATTTACACTGTCAATTAACTTCGTTTTTACTCTTTTTGGTAGTGGAAAATTTATTTTTTCTATGAAAGTGCGATTATTGCTAGAAGAGAAGAAGAGTTGTATTTACTTTACCTGCATCATTCCAGAAGGCTTCTAGGTCTTCAAAGCCTTCTGAATCTTTCGGTACTTCGCGAAGAAACTTTTCAATTAAATCCATGATGTCATAAACACAAGAATTTTCACAGTATAAAGCTGAATTCACCGCTAAAATCGAAAGAGAATATTCAATAAAAAGAGTCGACAAAATTTATGAATGCTTTTTTAGACAATTGAATAAAAATCAAATTAACTGTCTCCGACGAAAACCCGAAAATCCAAAAGTACGAAAGATTGCTTGTTTTGTCTTATTTTCATCAAACTAGAAAACCTTGGAGTTTCATAAGATATCATGCAAGAATCCTCATTAGAAATCCGTTTAAATCGTTTAGATCGTGTTTATCGACCTAATGAAAAGGTAGATGGTGTGGTTGTGGTAAATGCATACAAGGGATGGTCGCACAGTGGTATCCAAGTAGAGGTGGAAGGATTAATCTTTTTAAGTCATAATAATCGAGGAATTGTTGGAATTCGAGGAGACTTGGGCAATCGACCAACATCAATCTTAAAAACTAATTTCCTTGCTTGTGGACCTGGAAAATTCCCTGATGGATCGACAGAAGTGCCTTTCGAGTTCTTAGTTCAGCCAGCTCCTGGACAACAGCTTTTCGAATCTTATCACGGCGTCTTTGTCTCCGTTGTCTATATTATTCAAGTTATCTGTGATCGAGGTGTAATGAAGAAATCATTGCAGAAGGAGTTGGAGTTTTTATTAGAGCTTCCAGGATCACAGCAACACTCAATAGAAGACTCCAATCCACAAATGTTTACAATCACCCCAGAATCTTTAGAAAATGTAAGCGCGAAGACTCTTGCCACCATACCGAAATTCTCTATCTCTGGGAAACTGCATCGAACTAAGTGTCCTATCAATCAACCTCTGACGGGAGAAGTTGTCATTGAACTCGCTGAGGCGCCTGTAAAAGCAATTGAACTTCAATTAATTCGAGTTGAAACAGTGGATGCTGAGGGAAAACATACTAAAGAAGCAACCGAGATTCAAACCATTCAAATTGGTGATGGAAATATTTGTCGTAACCTCTCAGTGCCCATGTATATGGTCTTCCCTCGTCTCTTCTCTTGTCCAACAGTCCAAACTGCATCGTTTAAAATTGAATTCGAACTAAATATAATTATTGTGTATGCAGATGGATACATGCTTACCGAGAATTTCCCTTTAGTTCTGTATCGTGAGAAGGCGATCTCACTGTAATATAGGTAGGTATCTCGCTAATCCTGTTGATGTAGTTTAAGATTCAGAGATGCTTTTCTTTTTTTTTCTCTCTTTGCTTATAGTAAAATAATGATATTGATAGTACGAATTGTTTTTACAATCAAATAGCTTTTAATAGCCTGCTGTCTTATCAACAATGCAAGTTAACTCTTCCCGATTTAAGAACTTTCCAACATTCTCCACAAAGAATCTAACACTACTAGCTCTTGAATCAGTGGTGAAGTCAACATTATGTGGAGATATTAGTACATTTGGTAACGACCATAATCGCGATGATTCGGGTAATGGCTCAACAGTGAATACATCTAAAGCAGCTCCTGCGATTGTACCATTTTCCAAGCATTTAATTAAATCATCTTCATTAAGTAACGCTCCTCTTCCTATATTGATGAGCACCATACTCTTCTTTGCATGCTTGAGACTCGCCTCAGTGATAAAATGCTTTGTCGCAGGAGTAAGAGCCAAACAAACCACAAGAAAGTCTGAATTAGCGATCACATAGTCCAATTGATCCATTCCAACAATCTACAGAGTTCATAAAATAAAGGACCAGAAAAAGAAAAGGGAATAAGCTCTCTTACTTCATCGATGAGTTTATCGTGCTCACTCAGACTAGGATTTCGACGCAATCCTAAAGTCTTCATCCCAAATGGTTTCGCGAGTCTAGCACATGCACGCCCAATATCACCATAGCCAATAATACCCATAGTTCTTCCTTTGAGTTCTGTGACAGGGAATTTATACCAAATCTTATCTTTCTGTTGTTGTAATAATCTAGGAATATCCTTCGCAAAATACATACAAGCTTGAATTACGTATTCAGCTAAGGAACTACTAAATACGCCTTTCGCATTAGTTAACATAATATCTGGATTATCTACAATTTCAGGACAAAGAACGTGATCAACTCCAGCGTAAGTGGAATGGATCCAGCTCAAAAAAGGCATCTCTCTGATGATGGGTGCTATAACACTCGCATTTCCTGATACTATCAATAAAACGTTGCCCTAATCCATAAAAAGGAGGATAAGAAGAATTAAATAAGAAAATATCTGGTGTTTTAAATCACCTCAGTGAATAAGTTGCCATCTTGCTGTAATTCCTCTAAAGATGATCCTGTAGCAAGGATTCTTGCCTCAATTGGTAACTTAGCAAGCTCAAGCATACAGTTATCGCCATTGCGAGGTCCAACGACGACTATGCGACATTCCGATAACGCTAATTTAGCTGTCGATTGATCTGCTCCCATTCTACGAGAAAAATAGAGGTGAATATCAGGCAACACAAAACGAAAATAATTATACCTCTGACAATTCGAGTATACACGTCTAATGATCCTATTAACTGTGGGGAAGGTGTTGGTTTGAGAAAAGCTTCCTTTGTTTGAGATTCTCGTCAAAATGTTGATCAATTTCATTTCTACGAATTACGCATTTGTGTAAGTTGGAGGATATTTTCAGATGAAGAAGGTTTTCAGATTGAGGAGGGTGAAAAGACAACGAAGTCAAGAAAGGATGATGGACACAGGAATTGCAACAACAGGGATGAAAGCGATTCCATTTCTTGCCCTATCGCTTTTATTTCCTACCATTAGGGGTTATATTCCCCATTTCTCTGGTTCCCCTAAGTTGAAACGATCACTCGCGAGTTATAGAAGCGAATTTTATGCCTCCTTCTCACTTGACGTCGATGGAGTTCAATTCACTGAAGAAGAAAAAGATTTAGGAAATGCTGCTCGTTTAGCCGCTTGGAAGGCTGGAAAGGCAATGATCAATGGTTTGGGTGCATTAGACCAGGATGAAGATATCATGTCTAAGATCGGCTCTCGTGACATTGTAACTAAGGTCGATAAAGAATCACAAGAAATCATTAAAGAAACTATCCTTTCTTTTTTCCCACATCATAAATTCTTAGGAGAGGAGGATGTAGAGCCTGGAATCGAAGCATCCACTGCTATCACAGAGATTTACAAGAACGAACCTCATCTCTGGATCTGTGATCCGGTCGACGGAACAACCAACTACGCACATGGAATGCCCCTAGCCGCTGTTATTATTGCATATGCATCTCATGGAGTCGTCAAGCATGGCTTCATTTTCGATCCTTTCCGCAACGAGTCTTATTATGCGTGGGAGGGTAAAGGAGCATATCTCAATGGGCGAAGGATCAAATGTGATCAGATTCAAGATTTAGATCGATCATTAATTTGCACTGGTTCTCCTCCAAACTTTAAAGCATTAGATGCATGTTTACGTGGAATAAATCACTTATCTTCGAAGGTTCAGAGCATGCGAGTCTTAGGCAGTGCTGCTTTCATGTTGTCCTACATTTCCAATGGACGTACCACAGCCTACTTTGAACCCGATCTAAATTGTTGGGATGCTGCTGCAGGCTCATTAATCATCAGGGAAGCTGGTGGAAAGGTTACTGACGTATGGGGAAACGACTATCAACTCACCACAAGAAACATCGTTGCAAGTAACGGACTAATCCACGAAAGATTATTACAAGAACTCCAAGAAGCACGTGTTTGGTTAGAATAATGTTTTATCCTTCATCTTGTAAATACTAAACCTCTTCAAAAGGATCAAGACAGGTAGAATTTCTTCTATAGTTACTTCTTTTTACTCATCTGTTTTTCATTTAATTTAGTTTGATAAGATGAAAAATAAAAATAAGACAAACAAACAAACAATTAAATAGGAGAAAATCAAACAGATCCAACCATTATCCATACACTATTTATTATGAGAGAAAGAAAAGAAAATAAACAAAGGATCGAACGAAGACTCACTGTGTTAAACCGTTGAATTGAGTTGTTTACCCCTAGCCTTCGCCGATGTTGCTCGACTGTTTGCTTGACTATTCCCTGCAGCAACTGAAGCTCGTTTCAAGTCTTTCTTCAAAGATTTTAGTGAAACAGACTTCACGAAATTACGATCCCACGTCCCTAGCTCATCCTCTTGTTCGTCATCATCAATCGAATCAATTCTTTCGAGAGTGTTAATCTCTTTTTCATTTGGAGCACGAGACGGGAGTCTTTTTGGTAAACGAACTTTCGGTGATTCATGCTTGGCAATGACAAAGTCAAGCTCAGGAGAGCGATTGGAGTTTGAGTGAGTCTCCGGCATCTGTGAATGAACAAAGAAAACGTCAGATTAGATAAGGGTATACTGGGTTTTAAAATATTTACCATAGAGGACAGGGAATCTCTACCACCCGCTGAATTCAATCCACCACCCAAAGATAACCCACTGTTTGCTCCATTAGCTCCTCCGCCACCTTGTTGCTGTTGCAACTGCTTCTCTCGTTCATTAATTAATGTATCCAGCACAGCTTCAATATCGCGAATCAAGTTTACGACAGGAGCATCCTCTTCACTCTTTGGTATGAATAGGATGTCACTAATATGAGCGAGACCTGCCACAACCTTCTGCTCTAACTGCTCCATCGCCTCTGTCTTCTCTTTGATTTGTTTCAACTTAGTTTGCTTCTCAGACAGTTGCTTCTTATGTTCCTTTGTCGATTGAACCCCTGCAAAGGATGCTTCATACCTCACTTCCTCTAACTCTGACTCGACTGCGACTACTTCCTTCTTAAGAGTATCCAATCGAGCTTCACTAGTCTTCTTGATCGTATTGATTTGTTGCTCCAAAGCCGATCTAAAAGAAGAAAAAAACATTAAAACCAAAAATACGTATTAAACGTTGAAACTTACGAATTATTGAGACGTTGAAAGAATGCCTCAGGTTCAAGAATACCAGTGCGGGAGACAATTAATGACCAAGTCTCTTCCCATGACATTTTCTTCACTTGTTCTTTCTCTTGAGCATTAGGATGACCACTATTATCTTTTTTATCCTTGCCATTGTTACCAGGTAATGATGTCACAGAATTAGATGTTTCTAATAGTTTTTTACTTTTTTTCAATCTTAACTGTTCTCTCATTTCTAATAACTTCTCATCTTCTATTGCTTGTTGTGTTAAATCTTTTCTTAATGAATATCTATATTCTAATAATTTATTATGCATTTCTACTGCATCAGCAACTAAATTCTTCATAGATGTAAATGTATTCGTTGCAGTTTGTCTTTCAAATTTTTGTTCCCATAAACGTTTTTTAATCTCTGATAATAAGTATGCATCTAATTCAATCTTATTCTGTAATTCAATTATTAATGCTGGTACATTTGCTGGATGACGATCACACATTAATACTAATTGATGTAAATTTTTATTATATTGTTTACATTTTTCTAATTTTTTAGCACCTTCCTGTTCACGTTTAATGGCTGCTTCTAAATCATCATCATATTCAAAACAAGATGCTGCAGTACGTTGTAAATCAATTAAATCATCCTTGAAATCTAATAAACGTTTTTCTAAAAGACTTTTCATTCTGACTAAGAAATCATATTCTTCACGATAATTAGAGATTGAATCTTGTAAGGATAAGATTCTTTGCATTACCTTTGATGATGTAGCCTTTGCTTCATCACCACCACCACTACCACCTGCACTACTACCATTATCATCTTTCACTACACGTGGTATAGATCTTGCTGCTTTACGATTAAATTTGATTTCAGGTAATTTAAACGTATTTGAGTTCCATGATGATGATAATTCTTTATTATCAACACTTAAGTTTGCTGTATATTTTTTCAATTTTTTATTAATACCATCAAATGCTGATTGTGAACGTGATAATGTATGATTGTTATTGTTTGTTGCTACATGAAGGTTTGACGTGGATGTGCTTTTAAATTTTCCTTGTGTATCAGACATTTCTTGTAATTTTTGTGTAATACCTTCAGAATAACGTACATCACAATTACCTAAAGCAATATATGGATATTGTATCCACATCCAACGATGATAATAATAGTTTGTACAGACAGGTACATCTTCAATCGCCTTGGTTGGTGCATCCATCATACCGATACCATCATCATTCTTTTGTTTATTACAAACATAATTTAATATTTCAGGATAGACTAATGATGAACGACCATCCTCATCAATCTCTATATATGGTACACCAATAGCTTTTAAATCTTCTTGTAATATCTTTGGATGAATCATTGCTGGTACATCAGCATTTTGTTCATGTCCTAGTGTTGCAAATTCTAATAAGAAATCGCCAATTTCTAAGATAATACCAGCAACTGCTTCATCAGGTGGATGTTTTGCATTACGAAATTCATCCAATGACTTGACGTATTCATCAACAACATCATAAGAAGGACGATTCTTCCATAGTGATGATTGTTGTGTTTCATTATCATTACTATTGCTACCAACACCACCTACAATATTACTACCATTACCACCAGCAGCACCTGGAATACCAACACCTTGACCATTTTTACTAACCGATTGACCAATTTGTTCATCCATATCACTATTCGTTGATGGTAATTTACGTGTTAAAGATGCCCAAAATTTAATAAAATCATTTTTAAATTTTGGTGTCCACCAAATTTGAAACATTTCAATATCCGTTAAACAATTTTTCACTTTCGTCCATGAACCAGCTTTCTCTAGATGATATGGTAATGCAACTAATTTACGATCACACGGTGGTAATTGTCCAAAAAATCTTGCTAAACGTCTATGCCATTCAACTAAATGTGTACGTGATGTAATATACTTAGAATAAACAACTTCACGATAGATTTCATGTGAAAAAGAATACATATCATTAACAACCATTGTATAATCTTTAACAATTGTCATTAAACGTAATTTTTGTTCTTCATTTGTTTCTAAATGTGACATTGATAATAATCCCCAGATTTCTGCTTCAGTTAAACCTGAACGAGATACATAAATCATTGATAACATTTTACCTAATAAATCAGCAATTAAATTGTCACCGTATTCATTTAATGGTATGGTGGAATCATCATCATAGGGTTGACAACAGATATTTAATGTTTTACCAACTAAATCATGTGCTGTCGTACATAATAACAGTTTTTCTAATAATTCATCCATATTAATATGATTTAACGATGTAATTAAACGTAATGCTTGTAATAAAGTACGTAGATACATTGGTTGTGCCGATGAATGAGCTGTAACAATTTTAAATTGTTGTGATTCGGATATATCAAAATCAAATAAATGACAGAATGCATTTATCACAGAATGACGTGTTGTGACACCTAATGGTTCCACTTTTAAAATTGGACATTGACGACGAGATAATTCAACAAAAGTATGATGAGCAACACCATCTTTGGTCTTAATTTTAGGATTTCTTTCGAATTCGACAGTTGAGACAATAAATCTCACGCATGGTGGTAATTCGGTTGGTAACCAATATAATGTTCCCTCAGGAGTTGCATCACCTTTTAAACGATGGACACCATCAATAATGATTACAATTCTGGCTGGCGAATGTTTCTTTGAAGCGGCTTCTAAGAAACGATTTAAACTCCATCTTAACTCGACCTCTGTGTCGGGGACTTTCATTTCACGAAGTTGGAAAAAATCTTTCAAAGCTGTTTCTAAGCGTAGTAAGGTATGCGCAAGCTATACAGACAAATAAGTGAATATTCTAAATTTTAGGGGTAGTGGTCAACTAACCTCGAGGCTTTGTGTGGTGCATCCGACGAAGTGTTGGAACAAAAACTCATCACGATGCTTATGCTCGCGACGTTTTGCGGCCCAATTAGCGAGTAAAGCACTTTTGCCACTACCTTCATTGCCGACGAGAACTAGAGGTGGCTTGATATCGCCTTCTAAAGTGTCGGCATGTTGATCCAAAGTATTGAAATAAACGTCTTTGGTTGGAACAAAGACATATTGTGACACACGACTATCAATTTTTCATAAGAAATAATCTTCAAAACAAAAGAATTTCCGGTTACCTTGCAGCAAACGCTTCGTGTTCATCATTAAATGATTCGACCTTAGACTGAGTGGGACTCTGATTCGACATCTGGGAATGATGAAAGCTTCAAAATTCAACCACAAATAAACGATTTTGAATTCACTTGAGTTAGAAGCAAAACAATCCTTCCTCTACAATGTTCTATTAGAAAAGTTACAGGCGGTTGTTTTGATTATTTGATTTGGTGATGAAACCGTTTTTACCTTTGACTCGCCTTTTTCGTATTTTTGATTTTTCGGGCGGAAGCAACCCACCTATTTGCCTTATTTCACAGATACGCAAACCATTCATTCACTTAAAAATTTCATCGAAACAGCAATGAAGATTAGAACCATTTCTCGAACGGAAGAAGATTATATGAGAAAGAGCACAAATGACATTGTCAAAGTGCATCGAAATCGTGACCCATCACTTCATCCTTTTGAAAGAGAGCGTGAGTATACTCGTGCATTAACCTCGGTAAAGTTGGACAAGATTTTCGCTAAACCCTTTGTGGGAGCTCTTGATGGACATCGAGATGGAATCTGGTGTATGAGCACTATTCGTGGAAATCTAGTACCTTTTATCTCTGGCTCTTGTGATGGTGAATTGAGAGTGTGGGATTTGTCTACGAGGAAATTGGGTTGGAGTACCATCGCGCATACAGGGTTCGTACGAGGAGTTGCACCTGATGTTTCTGGATATACCTTCTTTTCATGTGGAGATGATAAAACAATTAAGCATTGGTCCGTGCAACCTCTTGATACTGAGAAGATTGAGCCGATCTCTGTCTACAACAGCAACGGTGCCTTAAAAGCAATAGATCATCATTGGGTTGACTCGCAATTCGCAACAAGTGGAGAAGTTGTCAGTGTTTGGGATCCTACCAGAGCCAACCCGATCCATACGTTCCAGTGGGGAGCAGATTCCGTCTTAAGTGTGAAATATAACCCTGCTGAAGCTTGTTTACTTGCCTCGACCGGATCAGATCGAGGAGTCTGTTTATATGATTTACGTGCCGCATCTCCAATGAGAAAATTCCTTCTACCAATGAACTCTAATAGATTAGCATGGAATCCTCGAGAACCAATGAACTTCGTCTTAGCGAATGAAGATTATAACCTTTATTCCTTTGATATGCGAAACCTAAGTAAGGCGCTCATGATCCACAAAGATCATGTAAGTGCTGTGATGGATGTTGCTTTCTCACCCACTGGTCGAGAATTTGTATCAGGTGGTTATGATCGAACAATTCGTATTTTCAATGTATCAAGTGGAAGAAGTCGAGAAGTTTATCATACCAAGCGAATGCAAAGAGTGTTTAGTGTTGGCTTTAGTGCTGATTCAGAATTTGTTATCTCTGGTAGCGATGATACAAATATTCGTATTTGGAAAGCTCAAGCATCTCAAAGTATTGGGGTTGATGCAGGACGTGAAGAGAGAAAGAAGAATTATCTGAAAACATTGAAAAAACGATTTTCTCACATGCCAGAGATTCGTCGAATTGTTCGAGATAAGAAAGTTCCTAAATCTGTGAAAAAGGCTAAATCTATCATGCATATCCAGAAAGAATCTGAGCATAGGAAAACGGAGAATCGTATTGCTCATAGTAAACCAGGTTCTATAACAATTGCTCCAGAGAAAGAGAAGACAGTTGTGAAAGAATTCTCTTAAAATCTTTTCTTTTCGAGATCAACCTTTCTGTAAATATAATAAGTTATCAGCGCCGCTACTTTGTTCATTCTCGACCCAAGTTTTAATGATTCTTCGAATATACTCAACATCCATGTCAGATGTATGGATCGCAGGTAATCCCTCCTTCAATACCACTCTTAATAACTCCTTCATACTGGGTGCCTTCGGTTTATTGGCAATGTTCAGACGGGTTCGAACCTATAGGAATGAACCATTTTCTCTTCTCACCATCATATTTTGCACCAAGTGCTTTCACCTCTTCTTTTTCCCCAAAGTTTACTATCAGATACTCACGATGGTTGTAGATCTTTCCAACACTCCCTCGACTGATTTCCACCCGAATTCTTTGACTGGAAAAAATAAAAGATGAATTATTCTGAAATTGATTACATACAAGTAATATTACAAAGAATTGAATGAAAAAGCT
>VFQN01004114.1_pt1 | contig 19621 bp, 18 predicted proteins | sample 3512371 | NCBI WGS metagenome assembly VFQN01 (sample SAMN10412370, study PRJNA504923) | tailings metagenome | isolation source: Replicate 2 from Balatoc abandoned mine | place: Philippines: Itogon, Benguet | collected 2017-08-28 | reverse complement strand
ATTCCACCGTTCAATACGGCTATTTTGAACGGCTTCAATTACTTGTTTAAAGACAAGAAAAAATTGGGTTCGTGGGCAGAGTTCTTGAAAATGCGAGAAGTCATATTCAAAACTAACCAAGAACACCGCAATGAACTTTCGTCTGACTTAGGAGCTTTGGCTGGATTGCTTTTTGAGATTGGTACACAAAAAATGATATTAGGCAATGACGAATACCTCTCTGCCGAAGAACGGCAGAAGCTGGAAAAACTCATTGAAAAACGCCACCGTGAAGTCCAAGCCGAGCGTCAGGACGATAACCTGCATACCGAAATGCAGTATCATCTATTGAAAATCGGTCAAGCACTGGGTTACGACGCTTTTCCTGCCACGAATGACCAATCAAGAAGCTACGACGGACACAAGTTTTCGTTTTTATGCCAAGCTACTTTCCCGTCTATTAAGTGTGATTCCGAAACCCGAAACACCATTCGATTGATTGACGTGCTTTGGTTTGAGAAAGGCACAGACAACGTACTGGCGGCTTTCGAGGTAGAAAAAAGCACCTCGATATACTCGGGGATACTACGTTTGAGCGATTTGTCGTATAGCATAGCCGACGGGGACGAAACGTTCTATTTAGTCGTACCAGATAATCGAGAAAAAGACGTTTGCCTACAACTGGCTCGTCCATCGGTCAAAAGCAACAATGTTCCTATCAAATACATTTTGTTTTCTGAACTTAGAAAAAACTGCGATGCCCTTTGTCGGTTTGGTGATAGTCACCACATCATGAAAAAAATCGCAAAAACTGTGTGTTAACTATTTCACTTTCAATCAATTATTTTTTACAATCAAACAATTCAAAACAATGAAAAAAACAATCGTTTTCGCATTTGCTCTTTTGATTTCAGGCGTAACTTTTGCTCAACATGAAGGACACAATATGGCAGCAATGGGTGTTACTCCCGTACTGACTGCTTATTATAAAGTAAAAAATGCTATGGTAGCTTCTGATGCCAAAGCCACCGCTTCCGAAGCCAAAGCGTTGTCAGCTGCTTTGAAGAAAGCGGGCAAAATGGTAGGGGCTGATGCGTTTAAAGCTGCCGATGCCATCGCCAAAGCATCAAGCATTGATGCCCAACGGGCGCAGTTAGGGACACTGACGGCTGCTGTCTATGCTGCTGCCAAAACCATGAAATCAGATAATCCTGTTTATTATGATTTTTGTCCGATGGCTAACGACAACAAAGGGGGCTACTGGCTAAGTGAGAAGAAAGAGATTGCCAATCCGTATTTTGGTGATGCGATGCTCAAATGCGGCAAAGTTAAAGAAACGCTTTAATGAAGCGAGCCTAAGTTCAGCAGAAGCCACCCGTACCAAAGGTGGTTTCTGCTATTGAAATTTTAATCTTTCATCCCCACTTTCAACATGAAAAAAATACTGCTCTTTATTGCTGTTTCGTTAGCTATTATGACCTCAAATGCCCAAACTACCGAAGTTGAGGCAGTAAAATCGGTATTGAATACCTACAAAAAATCTTTGGAAAGTTTAGATACAACCGGTATTCCGAAGCTTTTTATAAAAAATGCAAGGGTGTTTGAACAGGCAAAAGATGAAGGGTCAATTCAAAATTATCTGACCCATCATTTGGGGCCCGAATTGCAGGTATTTAAAACCTTTACTTTCAGCGACTATAAAGTGGATGTAACGGTGTGTAATCTCAGGGCATTCGCCACTGAAACCTACCTCTATACAATTGTTTTGGCAAAAGACGGTAGTGTGATAAAAAGTCAGGGCGTAGCCACTTCAGTCCTCATAAAAACTTCCGATGGATGGAAAATCGAATTGACCCACTCATCATTTAGGAAACTCAAACAATAGCATCACGTCTAAATCAATTTTTGAAATGCAAAAAGAAATTGTTTTTGTCATCTCAATGAGTCTGCTCGGTGTTCGTAGTTCTTTTGTTGTGTATCTTTTGGGTTGAAGTTGTTTAGTTGAAAATATGTCTAAAGTTAATCATGCTTGAAGCTATCAAAAGCCAAGATTTGAAGTGATTGGACAGTACTTCAACTCTGACAAGAAGCCTTTTGTAAGTGTCGAGCCAGGCAAAAACAACCTCAATTTTGAAGCGAAAATCATAGATATACTCACTTAAATAACGATAATCAGGGACATTTTTCTTTTTGTTACGCCTATTCTCTTTGATATTGGCAATGATTTTATGATTTTCAATGAATTCGATGAATGCTTTGACGTCAAAACCCGAATCAGCATTTAAGTGAGAGCGTTTATAGTCAATGTGTTGTTTATCAAGTAGCCCAATCATATTTTTGATATTTTCAATGATTTCAAAATTATCATGGTGATTGCCATCAATACAGTCGGAAATGGCTAAAATGTTATAGGCATTATCGCAAATCACTAAATTATTTACCGTTTTGGCTCTTTTACGTCTTTGCCACTGAACGTTTTGCCCCCCTTTTTTGAGGGCGTGTGAGAGCCATCTAATTGTAAACATTCCAGAGCCAATTTATCTGAAATAGCGACAGTTGAGCCTTCAAATAGTTTTGTAAAGCTACCATCAGCAGACCATTTGGCGTAGTGGTAGTAGATGTTTTGCCAAGTAACAATCTGATTATCAGGCCTCAATGTTCGCCAAGAACACCCTGATTTCAGAACATAGAGAATCAGGTTAAAAATATAATGATAACTGACTTTTAACCGATTGTGACCAATTTTGTGGGTCAAATTGGGAAGTATGTAGGTTTCAAAATCTGATTCTGAAACATAAACAGGTAATTTATTCATAGTACAAAATAACCCCTTTTCAACTAAACAACCTCGTTGTAAAACACACTGATTATGACAACGCAACACCTATTTTACATCCCGACTGTATTTCTATTGGGATTTGTATTCGGCATTATTTTCAGTGAAAATAAGCTGTTAAGAAGTACCAATAATTCTGATGGTTCATCCCGTGACAGGATGTCTAAAAATAAGCTGCTTTATACATTTTTAATTTTTATTCTTGTTTTTATCATCACCCATTTATTTGAAATCCCTTGGGGTTCTAAGCAAGTAAGCAGCCTCTTAAATGGGCAAGAAATATTTGATAAGAAACCATTATTTTCAAGTGATGAAGTTTATACTAAAATAGGAACATTCTCCGAAGAAGGGTTAAAAGTATATCAGCGATTTACTTATACAGTTGATATAATATTTCCTGTCTCATTTTTTGTATTTCTATTAACCTTCGCACAGTTTGTAGCTTATCGAATAAAAAAACCAAAACTAATAAATCGAATCATTACTATCCTCCCTACTCTTTGGCTAATAACTGATTTCCTCGAAAACCTCATCCTCTACATTATATTGTCAAATTACCCAACTCGCTATGAATTTCTCGGGGGAATCATCGGTGTAGTTTCCGCTATTAAATTTACACTCCTTTTTTGTTCAATAATAACCCCAGTGATTTTTTGGATAATTTCAAAAAGAAGTACAAGTAATCTATATATTAACTAATGTTTTATAAATGGCTAAACGTAAACACTACTACGTACGGAAATCTCACAGGTATTTAGGCCTATTCTTAGGCATTCAATTCTTATTTTGGACGATCGGAGGACTGTATTTCAGTTGGTCAGATTTGGATGATGTCCATGGTGACCATCAAAAAGCCCATATTCATCCCGTAGGCGGCAATGTTATATTAGCTCCGCTGTCTGATGTTCTACAAAAACTCAAAGCAAAGGATACAGTTAATTTCATTTTTGATACCCGCTTGATTCAGGTTTTGAGCGACCCCGTCTATCAAATCACCTATTCCAAAGAGCATGACCGAGGCAAAAAAATACAATTAGTCAATGCCATTTCGGGCGAACTAAGACCTGCATTGAGCCGAACCGAAGCGATTCAAGTGGCTCAGGGCAGCTTTACTGATGAGGCAAAAGTAAAATCTGTGGAGTATCTGACTACTACCAACGGCCATCACGAGTACCGAAAAGAACCCTTACCCGCTTACGCCATTACTTTTGACCACCCCTCTAACACAACGGTCTATGTAAGCACCCAATTAGGCACTGTTCAGAAGTTCAGAAACAACAAATGGCGGGTTTTCGATGTTCTGTGGATGCTCCATACCATGGACTACCAAACCCGTGACCATTTTGGCAATTGGATGTTAAGGGCCTTTTCTGTTTTGGGACTTGTGACTGTCTTTTCAGGATTTTGGTTGTTTTGGTTAAGTCGTAAAAAGAAGATAACAAATCCCAACCCTGTGTCAAAACACTGATAATTATGGAACACCAACATCATCACTCGACCAATGATAAGCCTGATAATCATGCCGGCCATCATAAAGACAGCAGTTACGCAGGGCATCATCCCAAGCATGGCGAAGCAGGTCACAATCATTCGGCTATGATTGAAGATTTTAAACGGCGGTTCTACGTAAGTTTAGGATTGACAATCCCGATTTTGGTACTGTCTGACATGATTCAACATTGGTTGGGTTTTGAATTAGATTTCGTGGGAAGAAAATACCTGCTCTTGGTACTCTCGATAGTATTGTTTTGGTATGGTGGAAAACCCTTTTTAGAAGGGTGTTTGGATGAACTCAAAAGCCGTCGCCCGGGCATGATGACACTCATTGCTATGGCTATCACAGTAGCTTTTGTATATAGCATTGCGACCGTTTATGGTTTTCAGGGCATGGATTTTTTCTGGGAACTGGCTACACTAATTGTGATTATGTTACTGGGGCACTGGTTGGAAATGCGTTCCGTAGCCAATGCTTCCAAAGCCCTCGAACTTTTGGTTCAGATGATTCCTGCCGAAGCCCACGTTATGCACGGGGAGATGATACACGATATGCCTTTGAAAGAAGTAAAACCGGACTTTCGGATTTTGGTACGTCCGGGCGAAAAGATTCCCGTGGACGGTACGGTTTTGAAAGGCGAAAGTTTCCTCAATGAGTCTATGCTTACAGGCGAATCCGCCCCTGTCCTCAAACAAATCGGCGCAAAGGTGATTGCAGGAGCATTGAACGGAAATGGTTCGCTCGAAATAAAGGTAGAACAAACGGGCGAAGGAACTTACCTTGCCAAGGTGATTCAAATGGTGCAAGATGCTCAAAACACCAAATCAAACACCCAACGACTGGCCGACCGTGCTGCATTTTGGCTCACCATTGTTGCCTTAGTAATGGGTTTTGGTACGTTAACAGCATGGCTCCTCATGGGCCAATCGTGGGCGTATGCCGTGGAGCGTATGGTAACGGTCATGGTGATTTCTTGCCCTCATGCTTTGGGTCTGGCGATTCCGTTGGTAGTAGCTATTTCTACTTCCCTTGCCGCTAAAAATGGGTTGTTGATTCGGAACCGCACTGTCTTTGAAAACGCCCGCAAGATTTCGATGCTTATTTTTGATAAAACAGGAACGCTCACTACGGGTATTTTTGGAGTTACCCGTATAGGTAGTTTTTTGCCTAATTTTATCAAAAACGACCTGTTGGCGTTGGCAGCAGCGTTGGAACAAAACTCAGAACATCCCATTGCTACGGGTATCATTGCCGAAGCGAAAACCCAAAAAGTATCCATCCCAAATGTAGAGGATTTTCAGGCAATCACGGGCAAAGGTGTTTCAGGTAAGGTTGATGGAAAAAATGTATGGGTTGTCAGCCCGGGTTATTTGCGAGAAAACAACCTCAATATTCCCGAAGGGGCAATCGCAGATGCTTCCGAAACGGTCGTTTTTATATTGATTGATAACCAATTAGCAGGATTTATTGCCCTTGCCGATCAAATCAGGGAATCATCCACCGAGGCTATTCAAATCTTGAAAAAGCAAGGTATAAAAACATTCATGCTGACAGGCGACAATCAAAAAGTAGCCGAAACCGTCAGCAAAAGATTAGACATGACTGGCTATATGGCCGAAGTATTGCCACATCAAAAATTAGAGAAGATAAAGGAACAGCAAGCCAAAGGTGAATTTGTGGCCATGACCGGCGACGGTGTTAACGATGCCCCCGCCCTTGCCCAAGCCGACGTAGGTGTCGCCATCGGTTCAGGTACGGATGTAGCCGCCGAAACCGCCGACATCATTTTGGTAAACAGCGACCCGAAAGACGTTGCTTCCCTGATTCAATTTGGACGTGCCACCCATCAAAAAATGATTCAAAACCTAATTTGGGCTACCGCCTACAACGCCATTACCTTACCCTTAGCCACTGGCTTTGTACCGGGAATTGTTATCTCACCAGCCATTGGTGCCGTATTCATGAGTTTAAGTACAATTATTGTGGCTATTAATGCACAGACATTGCGATTTAAGTAATTCAATTGTCATTCTGAAACCCTGTTGCACAATATTTTAACTTATATTTGCTGTGTGAAAATTTTAGCCATTATATTATCCATTTATGTACTGGTGCTGGCAAGTCTCCCTTGCAGAGATGATGCCTGTCATGGGATGACTAATGGAAAAGCATCATCTTCACAAAGCAATCACACTGACAATCACGGAGGCACAAAATCTTGTTCTCCTTTCTGTACTTGTTGTGGCTCAATCATTTCACTTGGTTTTCATTCTCCTGTTTCTGTTCCCGAAAATCAAACTTCCTTTTTTACCCAAAAAGTAAAAATCGCTTTCTACAACGATTCTTTCTTTTCCAATTTCTACGGAAATATCTGGCAACCGCCCAAAATCTAACTTTGAAAGTCTTATTGCCATTTGCTCATACTGATAGCTACCTATCAGCATGGATTATTGTTTGTGGCACTTGCGGAACTTCTTCCGTATTAATTTCTCAAAATTAGATTCAAAAGAAATGTTAGATAAAATCATTCATTTTTCAATCAAAAATAAGTTTATCATAGGCTTATTTACGATGGCACTGGTGTTGGTGGGTATTTACAACCTCAGCCGACTGCCGATTGATGCCCTGCCTGATATTACCAATAATCAGGTTCAGGTTATTACTAATGCCCCTACCTTGGCTACGCAAGAGGTGGAACAGTTCATTACCTACCCCATCGAACAAACGATGAAAACCGTTCCACGCATTGTAGAAATGCGTTCGCTTAGTCGTTTCGGGCTGAGTGTGATTACCTTGGTTTTTGAGGAAAGTGTGGACATTTATTGGGCAAGAACTCAAATCAGTGAAAAACTAAAAGAGGCCGAAAGGCAAATTCCAAAAGGCATAGGCACCCCCGAATTAGCACCCATCAGTACGGGTTTGGGCGAAATTTATCAATATGTCATTTATGCCAAAAAAGGCTTTGAAAATCAGTATAGTGCTTCCAAACTACGAAGTATTCAAGACTGGATTGTAAAACCTCAATTGCTGGGTACGCCAGGCATTGCTGAAGTTACCACGTTGGGTGGTAGCCTCAAACAATACGAAATTGCGGTTCAGCCTGACCGACTAAAAAGCATGAACATCACCATTACTGATGTTTTTGATGCCCTCGAAAAAAACAACGAAAATACTGGTGGTGCTTACATAGACAAACAACCCTATGTCTATTTTATTAGGGCATTGGGAATGGTGAAATCTATCCCAGATATTGAAAAAATAGTAGTAAAAAACAACGATGGTATTCCGGTTTTGATTCGGGATGTGGCAAAAGTGCAGGAAGGTTCGGCTTTGCGATATGGTGCAGTTACCAAAGACGGCAAAGGCGAAGTGGTAGGTGGAATGGTGTTGATGCTTAAAGGCGAAAACTCCTCAGCAATTGTGAATCGAACCAAAGCGAAAGTCGAGCAAATCCGAAAATCATTACCCGAAGGCATTGCCTTAGAACCATTTATAGACCGTACTAAATTAGTCAACAATGCCATTGGAACGGTTCAGACAAACCTTCTTGAAGGAGCTTTGATTGTTATTTTTGTATTGGTTTTATTGCTTGGCAACTGGCGTGCAGGTTTGGTAGTAGCCTCCGTGATACCTTTGGCCCTGCTCTTCGCCGTCATTATGATGAATCTATTTGGCGTAAGTGGCAACCTGATGAGTTTGGGAGCAATAGATTTTGGTCTGATTGTAGATGGGGCCGTTATTATTGTTGAGGCCGTTATTCATCGGCTACACCTCAATAAAGAAGGGCGATTAACCGCCCAACAGATGGATGAGGAGGTTTTTGGTGCATCAAGCAAAATTCGGAGTAGTGCTGCTTTTGGCGAAATCATCATCCTAATTGTTTATTTACCCATTTTGGCGTTAGTTGGCACTGAGGGTAAGATGTTTAAACCCATGGCTCAAACGGTTACGTTTGCTATTTTGGGGGCTTTTATCTTGTCGCTCACCTACGTTCCAATGGCTTCGGCTTTGTTTTTGAGCAAAACAATTAGTCATAAAAAGAACATTTCCGATAAAATCATTGATACTATTTACCGATTCTACAAACCGGTTTTAGACAAAGCCCTGCAAATGAAGGCTTTAATTTTGGGTATTTCAGTCGCTATGTTTTTGGCCGCTTTGTTCGTTTTTAGTAGGATGGGGGGCGAATTTATCCCAACCTTAGAAGAAGGTGATTTTGCTATTAATTTTCGGAACGCTAACGGCAGTTCGTTGAGTATGAGTATTGAAACGTCCACCAAATTAGAGAAAATTCTTAAAACGAAATTTCCCGAAGTGGTGGAAGTTGTTACAAAAATTGGTTCCGCCGAAATTCCCACCGACCCAATGCCCATCGAATCGGCAGATATGATTGTCATTCTTAAACCTAAAAAAGAATGGACAACAACCAAAGATTTCTACGAATTGGCCGATTTGATGAAAGAAGAATTGGAGCAAATCCCCGGCGTAGGATTTGAAGTTTCACAACCCATACAAATGCGTTTTAATGAGTTAATGACAGGCGTTAGAAGCGACATTGCCATTAAGATTTTTGGGGAAGATTTAGAAAAATTGGCTGCTACCTCTACTAATGCCATTGGTTTAATTGGAAGTATCCAAGGTGTAGCCGATATAAAAGACGAGCGGATAACAGGAATGCCTCAAATCACGGTGCGGTATAATCCTGACAAATTGGCTTTATATGGTTTGAATGTAGGCGACTTAAACAAAGTTATCAGAACTGGTTTTGCCGGCGAAGTCACTGGTAAAGTGTATGAAGGCGAAAGGCGATACGAATTGGTGGTGCGATTGGACAAAGATTTTCGTCAAGATATTTCTAACGTAAAAAGTATTTTTGTGAGCCTGCCCAATGGCAATCAGATTCCATTGGAACAGGTAGCGGAGGTAAATATTGAGCAAGGGCCTGCCCAAATCAGCAGAGAAAATGGCAGAAGAAGAATCGTAATTGGGTTGAATGTTCGTGGTCGGGATGTCAAAAGTGTGGTAAACGAAATTCAGGCGCAATTAGACACCAAACTCAAACTACCCGAAGGTTATTACGTAACCTACGGCGGACAATTCGAGAATTTAGTAGAAGCCAACAAGCGCCTTTCGGTGGCTGTTCCAGTGGCGTTACTCCTAATCTTTGTATTACTTTTCTTCACTTTCAACTCGGTCAAGCAATCTTTATTAATTTTTACTGCCATTCCACTTTCAGCGATTGGTGGCGTGTTTGCGCTTTGGTTGCGTGGAATGCCATTTAGTATTTCGGCAGGAATTGGCTTTATTGCCTTGTTTGGGGTAGCAGTTTTGAACGGAATTGTGCTGATTGGTTATTTCAATCAACTCAAAGCCGAAGGTTGGGACGATGTGCTTGAAAGAATCAAAGAAGGCACAAAAGTACGGTTACGTCCTGTGGTGATGACGGCGGCGGTGGCTTCGATGGGTTTTTTGCCCATGGCATTAAGCAATGGCTCTGGGGCAGAAGTTCAAAAACCATTGGCAACGGTCGTCATTGGAGGCTTATTAACGGCTTCTTTACTTACACTTATCGTTTTGCCGATTTTGTATTTATTACTTGAAAAAGGGATAAAAGCCCCTAAAAAAATAACCATTTCATCGCTAATAATCTTAATTGGGTTATTTCTGGGCGGAAATGTGCAGGCTCAAACTTCTCTCAATCTCCAACAAGCTATTGAGTTAGGCACTAAAAACAATGGACTTGTACAAGCGAATGAGTTAGCTGTCAAACTACAAAATCAGTTAAAACCTACGGCGGTTGAATTGCCCAAAACCAATATCAACGCCATGCTTGGGCAATATAATACCCGTAGTTTTGACCAAAATTTTAGCATTTCACAAGGATTTAGTCCTTTTCTATTTCAAGCAAAACGAGGTTTAATTAACGAGTATATTAAAGGTAGTGAACTGAAATTGTTGGCTACTAAATATGATATTGCCTTTCAGATTCGACAATCTTGGAATACCATTTTGTATCTCTCTGCACTGAATCAATTATTGCAAAAACAAGACGACTACTTACAGACATTCGTCAAAGCGGCAAATCTCAAATTCAAAACGGGTGAGAGCAATTTATTGGAAAAGACCACTGCCGAAACCAAACAACAGGAGTTGGTGCAAATTCGAAATCAAAATGAAGGCTTGATTTTGAGTGAAAAAATCAAATTGAAAAGCATTTTGAATCTGAATACCGATTTTACGCTTGCCGAAAATGAGTTTTTGCCCTCAAAACTCCTGAGTAGCGATTCGGCGCTCATCAATCAAAACCCGATGCTACAAATGGCATGGCAACAAATTGAAATAGCATCTGCAAGCAATAAAGTAGAGAAAGCCTTGCGAAAACCTGATTTTTCGGCAGGCTATTTTCTGCAATCGCTCACAGGAAATCAACAAGTTGGTGACAAAACGATTTATTACAATGGTCTGCCACGCTTTCACGGGCTAACCTTGGGCATAGGTGTCCCGATTTTCGGAGGGGCTTCCAAAGCACGAATCAAAGCATCAGAAACTGACATTCAGCTACAACAAAAAAATGCTGAATACCTTAAAAATCAGCTCAATAGTCAGCTTTTGCAGCAACTTCAAGAGCAAAGGGTTAATCAGTCCCTGCTTGATTATTATATCCAAATGGCTTTGCCCAATGCTGAAATCATCACTAAAAATGCTACAAAAGCCTACCAGAGTGGCGAAGCGGGTTATGTGGAATACCTGCAAGGATTAGAAACGGTTTTGAGTATTCAACGCAATTACTTGCAAGCCATTCATAATCTGAACCAGAACCTCATCAATATTCAGTATTTGTTGAACAACTAAATTTTTGAAACAATGAAATTACATATAAAAAATATTTTTTCGCTAAACACGGCTCTTGCCCTTTGCTTTTTGCTTCTTTCTTCTTGCGACAAAAAAGCAGAAACCACCCAAGCCGAAGAACACCACGACGATGCAAAAGGAGTGGTAGAACTTACACCAGCGCAAGTAAAAGCAGCGCAAATTATCTTCGGTAATTTTGAAAAGAAAAACCTGAGTGAAGTAATCACCACCAACGGATATACCCAACTGCCTCCCCAAAGTCAAGCGGATGTATCGGTTTTTATGGGGGGAATCGTCAAAACAATTACCGTTATCGAGGGGCAGTATGTAAAGAAAGGGCAATCAATTGCTACATTTCAGAGTATGGAGTTTAATAATCTTCGCCTTGAAAAAGCAAAATTGACGGAGGAGTTGCAACAAGCCAAAGTCAACAAAGAGTTTTTAGATTTAGATTTTGCCCGACAAAAAGAATTGAGTGATGAAAACGTCACGGCTAAAAAAACGTTTCAAAAAGTTAGTTCAGAACTTGATTTGGTGAATAACAAAATAAAAATAACCCAACAACAAATCGAGATTTTAGAGCAAAACCTACTCCTTAGCGGTAATGGCAACTCTAACACGATTGTGATTACAGCCCCAATTTCTGGACATATCACTGCCATAAATGTAAAAATAGGAAGTAACATTTCGGCTAATGCTTCCTTATTTTCAATTGTAGATAATTCAGAAATGTACGTTGAATTATTAGTTTACGAAAAAGATCTCTTTAAAATAAAAGTTGGGCAAAGTTTACGTTTTGTACTCACTAATCAGGGCAATAAGGAGATTATCGGCAAGATTTTTAGTATTGGTAAAGCCTTTCAGAAACAAACTAAATCGGTGGCCGTCCGTGCTGACATCAATAATAAGACGATTGGTTTAATACCCGGCATGTATGTCAATGCCTTGATTGATATTGGCAATAGTGATGTGAATACCCTGCCAGCCGAAGCCATTGTAAAAGCAGAAGGCAAAGAATTTATCTTTATTCATGAAGCCGAAGAAAACCACGAACATGCCGCAAGCGAGAAAGTACATGAGGAAGATACGGGCATTCATTTCAAGCGAATCGAGGTAAAAACAGGCATCACTCAATTAGGGTATGTACAAGTTACGCCTTTGGAAGAAATTCCAGCAGGTGCAAAAATCGTAACAAAAGGAGCTTATTATCTACAATCTTCCATCGCCAACGCTGAGGGTGGTGATGAACACGGGCATTGAGTAATCTAAATATCAAACGAGAAGATGACAATGTTCTCAGAAGTTTTTCTATATGCCCTTATCCCTGTCATTTCTATCTTAATAGGAGGAATGACAGGCTTGTTCCGAAAGCCCAGCGGAGCATTTCGAAGTTCGGTGTTGCATTTTGCTGCCGGCGTGGTTTTTTCGGTGGTTGCCGTAGAGCTGTTGCCTGATGTTATTAAAGAACACAAGCCCGTAGAAGTGGGCATTGGTTTTGGGTTAGGGATTGCTACGATGCTTTTGATAAAATATTTTGCCGAAAAATATGAATCAAAAAGTGAAGGAAACAGCAATACAAATGCTTTACCAATGGGACTGTTAGTGGCTTTGGGCATAGATATGGTAATAGATGGTTTGTTGTTGGGAGTAGGCTTTGCCGCAGGAAATACAGAAGGTATTTTGCTATCGGTAGCATTGGCATTTGAAGTTTATTCATTAGGGTTGGCCGTTGTGTTAGCTTGCAGCAAAAGCAATATTTCTAAACAGAAGAACCTACTTATCTTATTCATTTTAGGCTTGACTTTCTTTGTGGGAGCCGTTTTGGGAATCACGCTATTATCAAGTCTATCACAAGAAATGCTTGAACTGGTTTTATCCTTTGGATTAGCAGCCTTGCTGTTTTTAGTAACAGAAGAATTACTCATGGAAGCTCACGAAGAAAAAGAAACCCTCTTACAAACCAGTATGTTTTTTGTCGGTTTTCTAATCTTTCTTTTAGTAGGAATGGTGGCATAACTTTTAATTGTTTGGAAGTCAAGAACCCCAACAAGCAAACTATGAATCAAATCCTTTTTGGCTCATTGATACTGAGCATTTTACATGCGCTGATTCCCAGTCATTGGTTGCCTTTTATAACCATTGGCAAAACGGAACGTTGGACAGAAATTCGCACCCTTACCGTTACGGCCTTAGCAGGCCTTGCCCATACAATTAGCACCACTATTTTGGGGTTAATCGTGGGCTTGGCTGGTTACGAATTAGCCGAAAAATACCATGAACTCGCTGAAAGTGTGATTCCTGCTGTATTGTTGATGCTGGGTTTGTGGTATCTGATGCAACACTTGCGGCATCAACACGCTCACGAACATATTGATACTCAAAAACAAAAAGGCAAATCATTCAATGGGCTTTTGTTTTCGCTTTGTGTTGGTATGTTCTTGTCGCCTTGTATGGAAATCAATGCCTACTTCCTGAGTGCGGGGGCATTGGGCTGGCAAGCGTTGGGTTTAGTGGCACTTATCTATAATGTAGTCACACTCGCAGGGATGCTCATGATGGTCTGGGTAGCAGGGCGTGGCCTTCGGCTCATCAATGCCCACTGGTTTGAGCATAACGAAAACCTCATAACGGGGCTAACACTCCTTGGGCTATCCATTCTCAATTTCTTTATCGAATTCTAACTGATTATTTCATGGAAAAGAAAGTGCAAATTCATAAAAATCATACAACTGATGATTGCTGCGACACGTCGTCAGAAGTTAAAACTCCAACACATAGCGATAACGACGGACACGAACACGACGAAGAAACAGGCGAAGAAAGCCTGCTGAAAAGCCGTTGGCGGCTGTGGTTGAGTTTGACAATTCTGTTGGGCTTCGTTGCTATCACACAATTGTTTAAAGTAGAAATAGCCAAGCCTGTCGAAATTGCTTTGATGACGATTGCCTACTTGCTGGCAGGTTACAACACGCTCGAACGGGCTTTTCGGTCGTTGCGACGGGGCGATTTTTTCAATGAATTTACGTTGATGTCCATTGCTACGCTTGGCGCATTTTACATCGGCGAATATAGCGAAGGAGTAGCCGTGATGATTTTCTACGAGATTGGTGAATTGTTTCAAGATTTGGCAGTCAATCGCTCGAAACGTTCCATTAAAGCATTATTGGACGTGCGTCCTGACACCGTGACGGTACGGCGCAACGGCACGCAACAGACAGTCAGCCCCGCCACGGTGCAAATCGGCGAAACGATTTTGGTAAAACCAGGCGAAAAAGTAGCCTTAGACAGCACCTTATTGACTGATAACGCCAGTTTCAACACAGCAGCCCTCACGGGTGAATCTCGCCCTGATACCAAACGTACGGGCGAAGTCGTACTGGCAGGAATGATTAACTTGGATAAAGTAATTGAACTGAAAGTAACGACTGCTTTCAAGGATTCTAAACTCTCCCGCATCTTAGAAATGGTACAGGATGCTACCGCCCGAAAAGCTCCTACACAGTTGTTAATCACCCGTTTAGCCAAAGTTTACACCCCCATTGTGTTTGGCTTAGCGTTGGCAATTACACTGATTCCGTACTTTTTTATGTCAACCTACGTCTTCAACGACTGGTTGTATAGGGGGATGGTTTTTCTGGTCATTGCTTGTCCGTGTGCATTAACGGTTTCTATCCCATTGGGTTATTTTGGGGGCATTGGTTTGGCTTCTCGCAATGGTATCTTGGTCAAAGGTTCTAACTTTTTGGACGTATTAACCGAAATTAATACCGTCGTTTCAGACAAAACAGGGACGCTGACAAAGGGAGTTTTTAAGGTGCAAGAAGTTAGCCCCCCACCCCCCGATGGGGGAGTTAATGAAGAATTATTTATTCAATTACTGGCGGCATTGGAAAATACTTCTACGCATCCCGTAGCCAAGGCTGTGGTAGAATATGCCAATTTACAAAAAACAAACTGGCAAGGTTTGAAAGTAGAAGCTGTGGTGGAAATATCGGGGCATGGCTTAAAAGGAGTTATTGGTGGCAAAACAGTGTTGGCGGGCAATCTAAAATTGTTACAAAAGTTTAATGTTTCACACCCTGCCGAATTAGAGCAAATCGTTGAAACAATTGTGGTTTTAGCCATTGAAAATCAATACGCTGGCTATATTACCATTGCCGACGAAGTAAAAGAAGATGCTGCACAAACTGTTGCTGACTTAAAGGCATTAGGCATTGAAACAGTAATGCTTTCTGGCGACAAAACAACAGTTGTCCAAAAAGTAGCCGACCAACTTGGTATTGTGCGAGCCTACGGCGATTTGCTGCCCGAAGGCAAGGTAGAAAAAGTACAAGAACTCAAAAATCAAGGCAAAAAACTCGCTTTTGTCGGAGATGGCGTAAATGATGCTCCCGTAGTAGCTCTTGCTGATGCAGGTATTGCCATGGGCGGTATGGGGTCAGATGCCACGATTGAAACTGCCGACATTGTGATTCAAAATGACCAGCCGCATAAAATCGTTTCGGCCATCAAAATTGGAAAAATTACCAAATCAGTCGTTTGGCAGAATATTTCACTGGCGATGGGCGTGAAAGTCGCCGTTATGTTGTTGGGTGCAGGAGGTATCGCCACTTTGTGGGAAGCCGTTTTTGCCGATGTGGGCGTGGCTTTGTTGGCTATTTTGAATGCAGTTAGGATACAGCAAATGAAATTTTAAGGAGTTTGCCGTATTTTACGCTAAATTTCATTTTACCTTTCTGACTACCTTAAAATGGACTTTTCGTTATTAAAAACTTTCATCAACCAAAAAGTAGCTATTTCAGATTTAGAGTTTGAACAGTTAGCTCATTTGGTTTATTTGAAAAAATTTAAGAAAAATGAAATAATACTTAACCAAGGCGAGGTCTGTCATTTTATAGGTTTTATAAATCAGGGCTTAATTAGAAGCTACTATTATGATGAGGGTGGTAAAGAAATCACCACTAAATTTTTCTTTGAAAACTGCCTTTTTACTTATGTCGAAGGTTTTATTGAAAACTCGGCTTCAAACAAAACTTTCGTAGCTCTTGAAAATTGTGAGACATTGATGATAAAAAAAAGTACGCTTTGGGGGCTTTTTGAGATTCAGCCAAAGTTTGAAAAGATTTTTAGTTTTATCCTCATGGAAGACCTCAAAAATATGATACAAGCAGAAGAAGAAAAAAGAAACGAAACACCACAAGCAAGATATTTGAATTTTAAAAGGCTATTCCCCACAGCAGCAAACAGAATTGCTTTAAAATATTTGGCAAGCTATTTGGGTATTGAACCACAAAGCCTTAGTAGAATTAGAAAAAGATTAACAGCACAAAGTAGAAAGTAACCTGGGTTCACTTTTTTGTAAAGTTGGCCTCATAATTTTGTTAAAAACTAACAAAATTATGAACTGGCCAAAAATCATTGCTATCTTAATTGATAATGCCCGAAACTATTCGTTCATAGCGGGTACTACATTTCTTATTTTCTATGTCGTATTGAGAAAAAGGATTTCCTTCAAAAAAATACAACTCAAATTTCCAGAATCGAAAGATTATCGGCGTGAAGTATTCTATTCTATCATTTCGATTATGATTTTTACTATTCCACCTGTTATCATGCTATTAAGTGATACAATTAGACCTTTTACACAATATTATCCTGATATTAACCAGCATAGCAAACTCTATTTTTTCTTAGCTTTTGGATTGATGATAGTCATTCATGATACTTATTTCTACTGGATTCATCGGTTAATACACCACAAAAAATTATTTACTTTATTTCATTTGGTGCATCACAAATCAACCAATCCATCACCCTTAGCAGCTTATGCTTTTCACCCGTTAGAAGCTATTGTTGAGTCTGGCATTTTCATTTTATTGTTGTTGATTATGCCTTTGAACGATTATCATTTGCTGGTTTTTTTCATTTGTAGCCTTGCCTATAATGTTTATGGACATTTAGGTTTTGAGCTTTATCCAAAGGGATTTAGTAAACATTGGCTCGGAAAATGGGTAAATACATCTGTAAATCATAACCAACATCACCAATTTTTTAAGGGAAATTATGGTCTTTATTTTACTTTTTGGGATAGAGTAATGGGAACATTACGGCCTGATTATGACAAGTATTTTGAGGAAGTAAAAAATCGTCAAAAATAAGATTCTCTTTCTTACATATAAACGCAGGCATTAAGTCAATTGCTACTTAGCTATTCCTACTTTGTGTAGCTATTTTGAATGCGTATGTCGGATTTTGGGTACAAAGATATACTATGTTCTATAAAGATTGAGTGAAATGATCATCCGTCAGCATCATACAATTCGTTGATTCATCATTTGGCAAACAGCAACTCAAACAGTTGTTAACTCCGGACAACATACTATTGCGTAGTTCTTGTAATGCCGTTATTTTTTCATCAATCAACTTTATTTTTTCAAGCATTTTTTGTGACACATTATCACACGAAGCGGTGTTGGAGGCAATCAATGCCAAAAAATCAGCCGTTTCGTTTAGGGTGAACCCAAAATTCTTTATCCTTTTAATGGCAAGCAAATTTTGTAACGTTTCTTCTGAATATTCTTTGTAGTTGTTAAACCGCCTTTCCTTGCGCCCAATTGAAATCAAACCTTGCTTTTCATAAAAGCGTATGGTATCTCTGGGCAGGCCTGTTTTTTTCGACAATTCGCCAATCAGCATCTGTTTGAAAATTTATTTCATTTTTTCTCTTGACAGTGGACTATACTCCACGGTTTATCTTTGCAAAGGTAATTTTAAAATATTCAGAACATGGAAAAAAACGAAACAAAATTGAACCAATCCCTCTTTAAAAAACTTGGCTGGGCAAGTATCGGACTATGTGGTTTGTGTTGTGCCTTACCCATAATTGGCGCATTCGCAGGCATTAGTTCATTAGCCACCATCGCTTTTTATTTGGAGAAAATCGGTATAGTTGCATTAGCCTTAGCAGGCTTTTTGTTTGTATATTCATTTTACAAAAAGCAACAAGAAACAAAATCTTGTACTACTTCTTGCGATGTGAATTGTGAATGTAAAGCAGAGAATGCTCTAAAATCGTAGGTGAAGGTATCCAATTGAAGCAAATGAGTTTTATAAAGGTAATAACAGTTTTTGTTTTGGCAGGTTTTTGTGAGATTGGTGGTTGTTATTTAATCTGGCTTTGGCTCAAAGAAGATAAACCCTTCTGGTACGGGTTATTCGGCAGTACAATACTGGTGCTGTATGGCGTTGTAGCAACATTTCAATCCAATAATTTTGCCCGAACTTACGCTGCCTATGGAGGGATATTTATTATTATGTCTTTCTTGTGGGCTTATAAATTTGACAATTTTAAACCCGATAAATTTGATATTATTGGTGCATTGATTGTCTTTTTAGGTATTTCAATTATTTACTTTGCCAAACGGCATTAAAACCAAATAAAAGATGAAACAACTAACAATTCTGGGAATCATACTTCTTAGTTTTCAAGCGATGGGTCAAAAAAAGGAATCTTGTTGCAGTGAAGGCCCTGCAATGGCTTGTAAACTTACATCAGCCGAGCTTAAAGAAAGAAAAGCAACAATTATTGAAAACTTGAAGAAAGAAATCGTTGAAACTGTTGAACTCAAAAACGGCATGAAATATGCCTTCAAGGATAGCGATGAGACAATTGCAATGTTGGCTGATTTTATAAAAACAGAAAGACAATGCTGTGATTTCTTTAATTTTGGACTTTCGGTTTCTGCTGAAAAAAGTATGTATATTTAGAACTGACTGGACCAAAAGGCGTAAAGGACTTTATCAAGTCAGAGCTATCGTTGTGAACTTTTACAATTCGTTTCAACCCATTTTATTATGAAAACCTTCTTAATTTTTGTTTTGAGTTTTAGCTTTTTTACAAGCGAAGCACCAACCGCCCCAGCGATCAATAGTAAAGCCATTACTTTTGAATTGAAAAACATCAATGGCGAAACCATTTCATTGAACAGCTTTAAAGATTCAAAAGGTATTATCCTGACATTTCTTACCAACAATTGCCCTATTGCAAAAATGTATCAAAATCGGGTGAAGGCATTACAAGAAAAATATACTAAGTTAGGTTTTCCTGTTGTGGCCATTGACCCCGCTGATTCGATGGAAGATATGAAAAAAGTTGCCTCAGAGAAGGGCTTTAATTTCTATTATTTGCACGATGCTGATCAAAAAACTTCGTTTTCTTATGGCGCAATCGTCAATACTCATACTTGTATTTTGACAAAAGAAAAAGAGGGCTACAAAATCGCTTACATCGGTGCAATTGATGATAATAGAGACGAAAGTAAAATTACAGAGAAGTACATCGAAACGGCAATCGCTTCTATTTTGGCAAAAGAAGAGATAAAAGTGACTACCACTACCGCCAAAGGTTGTGTAATTAGCTATCGAAAATGAGGTAGTTCAAAATACCATAAACTGCAAGA
>VFQN01004113.1_pt1 | contig 19622 bp, 33 predicted proteins | sample 3512371 | NCBI WGS metagenome assembly VFQN01 (sample SAMN10412370, study PRJNA504923) | tailings metagenome | isolation source: Replicate 2 from Balatoc abandoned mine | place: Philippines: Itogon, Benguet | collected 2017-08-28 | reverse complement strand
TCGGGAGTGCAGCACCCTCAGCCACGCCGCCCATCCAGTGCTTATACCTGCACATGTTAACGCCCGGCTGCTTACCGTCCGATGCACACCTTTTTTTGATGGCTTCCAGACGTTGAATCTCTTCTTGGTGTCTTGCCCCTTCCTGATGTCTTGACATGTCCGTCAACTAGCCAGTGTTACACGGCGTGTCGGCGTCGACGGCGAGGGTTCTCCCCTCCCCAAGTGCCACGTGGCCTGTCAGTCCGTCCGTCCGTCAGTCAGTGTTACCGGTACAAGGCGAGGGTTCGCCCCTCTGCAAGTGCAACGACACGTGTACGAGCCGGGGGCTCAAGTGCCACGTGGCCTGTCGTGCACCGTCAGTGCATCCGTACCAGTTGTGCAGCAGTTGGGTACGCACCAAGATGCAGCCGGCATTGCAGGAGCAACGCCGAAACCAGCAGTCAGAGAGCGAGGGTGGCCATGGGGTGATAGGGCACACCTGCGGGAGGAGATCCGGCACGGCACCAGTCTTTTGCCACTTCAATAACGGCGTACGGCGATCAGTGTGCTGCTTGGCAAAGGCTCTACGACCTATTTGCCATACCGATACTAGCTGCCGTATGCCGGAGGCTCACGCGCACCAAGGTGTCGGTGCACCTACTCAGCCAGCAGGGTAGGCGTGAACCGGTGAACGAAAGGCCGGCTCTTTGCATGGCGTGGAAGGCAAACGAGTGGAACGAGAGCCCTGATGTCACAATCCACCGTCAAGGCCAGTGTTGCCCAACGGCAGCCAGGGCAGATGGCCCACTGGGAATCCGAGTCTGCTGCTGACAGCTGTGGGCCACGGCGGCACTTGCAGCAGTCGGTACTGGGACGCAGAAGGGTAAAGAACGCCTTACTTGACACAAGTGTCCCGTTGCATTTGGCTGCCTTGAGGATTGGGTAATGGATGCGGATTGCGGGGATGCGTCAATGCGTGAGCCAGGGCACTGTCACAGCCATACTGTAGCGGGCACCGTACAGCCATATTGGGAAAGCAAGTTGAAGGCATTCAAACGCATTTGGTAGCCAGGATTTTTTGTTTAATTTTGTCACTGCTCTGAGATTCAAGGTGTCCCAGTCGTGCATTTGGTACCCGTCATACGACCACTCCTTTTTCACTCCTTTCAGAAGCGAACCTTGCAGACGGACACATGTATTGTGGAACAGTAGATAATTGCTGCAAGATATTACTTACTACATACTTCTGCATTACTGTATGACTGCGAATAAGTATAGCAACCGCGGTTAGGGACCGTTGGACTCGCTGACGCCCGCCAACCCGCTCGTACTACAACCTGCCGTGGTATATACGTGGTGCTCCTGCATTTGTAAAATAATGCAGACATTCTTGCCGACGTTGACCGTCATTGGCATCATCGTCAGTCGTCTGTAGCCCGTCGCGTTTGCAGCAACAACGATGGCCCGCTCGCGGCGGAGCGCAGCGGCGCTTCTATGCGCCATTGTGACACTGAGCGCAGCATTTGGGGGTGAGATCTTTTCAACGGGGGCGTGGAACAGAGTAGCTGCCGCTCGCCTGTGAATCGTCATTGCCCGTTGCCCGTTGCGAAAAGCTGTGCTACGTTGACCAGCGTTAGCCCAGATCGTCCATATACAAAATCAATTAACAATCTACTTACTAGAACCCCCTGGTTATGCTGCAGTCCGCGCTGTGTGCGATAACTGGTTGGACCCCGAGCACGACCTTGTTCAAATATGCAACGACTGTCCTCCGGGTCTCACGACATACGGCAAGATTCTGAAGCGCTACAAAGACTACGAGCAGGTAATGGGTGCCGTCAATGTAACTAGGGTTCCACTGGTGACTTCAGCCAGGTTGTGGGCTGGTCGCGCGGGGTCGGGCACAGCGCACCCCACCTGCCACTGCATGCACGCATCCTGGCCCGTCAGCACGCGCTACGTGAACCTCTGCAGACTCCATATTGGATATTACGACTCCTCCGGTCCGCTCGCTGTCCGTGGCAGGCCCATTGCGTGCCTTCGCTGTCTCACAGCTCCTCGGTCCTCCTTCCCGCGCATTCCTTGCACCTCCCTGCCACCTGCCACCTCGCAGTGGCTCCTGGGGTGCCCAAAGTCCGGCTGCCGTCAGTTCGACATGACCGTCATCGCCCCCGAGTCGCCGGTGAGCGCTCATAGACCGAACACCAACACCAACAGCAACCAACCCGTAGCTAAGCTACACACTGCTGTACCTGGCGCTTGAGCCTTCTGTTTCTGCCAGCCAAGCCAAGCCGTGGATACCACACGCAGTCCTCCAGTGCCCGCTGCTCCTACTTGCTTAGTCACCCCTTGCTACCGCAAGCTTCCCAATGCGCGTCGCACCCTTCTTGCATCTGTGACCTCATGGTCCCCCACCCCCACACGCACCCCCACCCCCAAGTAACAACCGCCCCACCTGCACCTCCCCCGCTATCCCCCGCAGCGCGCCTGGGAGCCCTACCTTGCTAAGCTCAAGATGAGCGAGAACGCCTTTATCCGGAACGAGACGCTGGTCAAGGCCCTGCTCAAGTTCCACGTCATCCCCGGCGTCACTCTCTCCGACGACGCGATCCCCAACCCAGGCCGCCGCACCTTCACCACCCTGTCGGGCGAGAAGATTACCATCATCCGGTGAGCCCATCCGGTGTTTATTACTGCCACGTGTCATTGTTGCCATGCTGCCCGAGGCACGGGCCGCAGCGCGCCGCCTCTGCTGCCTGCACACCACCATCATCCGTTGAGCCCACGCACCGTACGGTATTGCCACGTGTCATGCCGCTACGCACCGGTACTGCGCGCCATGCTGCCCGAGGCACGAGCCGCAACGCCCAACGCGCGGTCGCCGCCGCTGCTGCCTGCACACTGCTGCACCCTGCTGACCCACTAGTTGCCGGTTGCGGGCAAAGTGGACACCGGGCCCGCTCATAGCATCCCATTGCATTGCGTCTTTGTCCCCTCTCACGTTACAGCGATATGCCCAAGCCATGGGCGTGTGCCCCTCCTGCCGTTGTCCTTCCTTCCCTTGCGCCCTTACCCCTGTCTCCCCGCCCCCCTCCCCCTCGTTACCCCCTCCCTTAGCCGAGTGTGGGATAATAACGGCATAAACTGATCCCTTCACGCCCTCCCGTCACGCCCTGTGACCTGCATCCATTCCTACGCCTCGTCGTTCACCAACCAACACCACCTGCCCATGTGCTGCCCCCTGCCTCCCCTTAGCCGCGTGTGGGACAAGGACGGCGTAAACTGATCCCTTCACGCCCTAGCTCCCCGCCCTCTGCCTGCATTGTTGCTCCCCAACCAACCCCACATGCCCACCGCTGTCCCCTGCCTCCCCTCAGCCGCGTGTGGGACAAGGACGGCGTTGGCGACGACGGCGTGCACCCCGAGCCCGAGTTCGTCATCAAGCACCCCGGCGGCATCTCGCACGTGCGCCAGACCGACATCATGACCAGCCAGGTGAGGCAGGAGGCATGGCCGTGTGTGTTAACGGGGTGTGTCTTAAGATGGGGTTCGCGTTGCACGTGCGCCTGGTCGGCACCATGACCAGCGAGGTGCGGCAGGAGGCATGGCCGTGAGTGTTAACGGGGTGTGTCGTAACATGGGGTGCGCGTTGCACATGCGCCTGGTCGGCATCATGACCAGCACGTGTCGTAGACAGGTATGTGTCACAGGGCGTAGGGGATTGTCATCAAGAGTTATGTGAGGCAGGGAGGACGGAGGGGGCACGTGTGTGCTCTTGACAGGATGTACCTTGGCAAGGGTGTGCGTTTTGCGGCCGAGCGTCCAAGGTTGACACTGGCCAGGACGGGACAGCCGCACACGTTGCGTACCTGTCCTGTGCAAGTGCAAGGGAGCCCCGAATGCTACCCCGCCACTATTGCTGCCCTGCAACTGCTGCAAGGGTACAGGTGCAGCTCTGTCCCACTGTCCTCTTGCATGCTAGCAGCTCGATCCTGAGTTTGCTCATGTTCCTCATCCCCCTGGTGCTGCCCCGGCAGGGTATGATGTGGATTGTGGACAGCGTCTTGGAGCCCTCTGCTCCCTCAGCCGGTGGCGGCAAGAAGGGCGGCAAGAAGGGTGGCAAGAAGGGCGGCAAGAAGGTTGGTAAGCTTGGCCGCAGGCTGTAGAGCCGTACAACCGTACAGGGCTACGCATGTGGCCTAGCCATGAGCGGTTAGGCGGTACATACGTAGTGATGGTACATATGATGCGATTGACACGCCAACGGCACGATAGCGACATGACAACTAACCCAGATTGGCCTGGGGAGAAGCCCATCACTCGATTTTTACAAATTGGCTACATTTTCCTACACGCCCTTGGTGATTTCTCTTTGACGTTCACTTGCGTTGACCGGGCCTAGCACGAGCCTGCTTTCAAGTACAAAAGTAAAGTGCAGGCGTCGCCTGTTTGATGCCGTATGTTGGCTTGCATGCGTGGCAGGTGTAGCTGGGCCCTTAGGTAGGGTAGGTGCAGGCAGACCCGGACTATGCAAATCCATCTCGGATCAAAGCACACATACCGTACATACGTGCATGGCGCCGGCTGCGCCCATTCGCACGCACGCACTTACCTGCAGCGGTGTGCACACACGGTGCGCAGTTGGTGCAGCGCATGTTGCACCCTTGTCCCCGTGTGTGCCTGTAAGGCTTGCATCCTGCTTTGTCGACTTGTACCGTACTGATCCTGCTTTGGCTGCGGAGACTCAGTGGTGCTCTCTTGCTATGTTTCTGCACCTGTTTGTTGCCTGTTGGGCGGTTGGGACTCGGCCTAAGAGACGCGGCTTGTGATTGTCTGTCGCATGAGCGTACGGCACCCAACGCCGGAATCCTGTAACACATCGGCGGCTGCTACATACCGATAGTCCCACCTTTCCTCGTCTGCGTTATGCTCAAAGCCGAGTATTGCAGTCAGTCAGTCAGTGTTACACGGCGAGGGTTCTCCCCTCCGCAAGTGCAACGACCCGAGTATTGCAGTGTTGCGTTGGGCCTCTGGGTCTCTCAAGCGGGAGAAGGCTCAGTCGCACACCAGGGATGACGTGCCATGGCGTGACGTAAACAGCCAACACGTGTCATTCAGGCGCGGCATGGCATGGGGCAACCTTACACCTCCCTGCGACGGTCCAACAGCCACTCTTTGGGGCTTCATTTCAAATGCTGAGAAAGGGGAGCAGCAGGGAAGTACAGGGATTAATAAGCGCGCGCGTAACCAGCCTGCGTGGAGCGCCACCCGTACCCTACCGGCCTACCGCTTACCTCCGATGCCACCTGTGCCGCTGCTGCTCTCCCGGCTGTGCGTGCCGCTGACCGGGGACATCTCGTCATCTCCATAGCACTTCCCTTAGGCCGGAAATGTGGGTCAGCAGCTGGTAGGGGAACGCGCCGCTTGCGGCGAGCATGAGGATTGGGGGACAGAGCAGAAGCTGCTGTGCGCTGTGCAGCGCTCATGCTTGGAGGGGGCCCTGGTTGAGCAGCAGGGTAACAGGGCTGCGTATCGGTACAGGGAAGCAGCGGGAGGGTAGATGTTCTGCATACTGCTGACTCCTTGACATCCCGCAGATTCGGGATCAGGAAGTGCATTGACCCTGTCCGTCTGCATCGCTGAAGCGTTGGCAACCTGACCCTGGGTCGCTCATGAGTCACAGCGATTGCAATGCAGTCCAGCCAGAATTCTTATACCACGGACAGCGATACATTCTACTGAACTACTATAATCTGATACTCCTTCACACTCATCTTACGTCTTCTAGCTGCAACCAGCTGCAACTCCAACACCCCTGTCAGCTTTCACGCCCATACTATCATCCAAGCGACCGCGTTCGCGTGCTTGATATCGACGAGAAGGAGCTCGGCGAGCGCAAGGTAAGAAGCTCTGTACTGGGACCGCGGTTGAAGTTCCCGCGCGCAGACGTTGGACTGGTCTCGACTATTTCCGACATCAGCTGGGCTGCCTATCGGTTCAGCTTTCAATAGCCCTTTAACTGAAATTGAGTTCCTGTCCTAAAGCAACCTGACTGCGAGCGCCTTTCCTTCCCGGCTGGTGAAACCAGCTGACCGACGCCTTTCCTTCCCCGATACCACCTGACCGTGCTCCCTCCCTTCGTCCTTGTCCCTATCAACGAAACTCCACAGGGCCCTAAGACACCCAGTTCTGCCGCTGATAATAGCACTACCGGCAGTCATGGAGAGTACTGCAAACAGCCGTTATAACGCCGCCTTCCCAGCCGAGCTGCGCCTGGGCATCCTGTCCCACCTGCCGCCCAACGACCTGGCCCTGGGCGGTCGCCTGTCCTCCAAGGACGCCGCCCAGCGCTTCAGCGAAGCACACCACCGCACCGCCCGCCTCAGCCAGCCGCTGCCGAGCCATGCCACCACCGACACGTGGTGCGCGGAGGGCGCACAGGCGGCTACAAAGCAGCTTACCTTCCGGCAGAAGCTGCTGCTGCTCATCCACTCTCCGGCCAGCGGCTGTGAGGCCAACGTGGAATTCATGCTGCAGTTGATGCAGCGGCAGCTCTTTCCCGAGCTGCTGCGCACAGACCACTACCGTGGCATACTGGAGAACATGCAGCAGCAGCAGCAGCAGCAGGCACAGGGTGTCCTACCCGACATCGGCTCCACAGCCGTGGCCTCCGGCCTGGCTCACCTGCTGCCCTCCCTAGGGCAGCGCTGCCCGGGGCTGCTGGACCCGGTCCGCGCCCTGGAGGCGGCGGCGCGGCACTGCGACATGGCGGGCCTGGAAACAGCGTGGAGGCTGCTGGGGGAGCGGGTCCCCAGCTGGCTGCAGCGCGGTGGTACGCTGCTGAGCCGTGCACAGCTGCCGTACGAGGCCCGGGCTGCTGCCATGTGGGGTCGCATGATGGTCGCGGCCGCTGGGTCCCGCACCCCCGACGCAACGGCCAAGCTGGACTGGCTGCTGGAGAAGGGCCGCGTCTGGGGCTTTGCCCGCCTCCCTGTGCACCCGGTGGAGGCCTGGGGTGCGGCGGCTGCCTCGGGGGATGTGGGTCGGCTGCGGTGGCTGCACCAGCGCGGGTATGCATGGGGCATGGAGGCACTGGGCCAGGTGGTGCAGCATGGGAGCCTGGGCTTCGTACAGAGGCTGGAGCAGGAGGGCGGGTTCCTGCTGCCGGCTGTGGGCGATGCGTACTGGGCCAGCGAGGGTGCCGTTTGCGCCGCGGCACGTGGCACGGCGGACAGCGCGGCACGTGGCACGGCGGACAGCGCGGCACGTGGCACGGCGGACAGCGCCGCCAAGCTGCGGTGGCTGGCGGCACGGGGGGCGGGTCTGGGCAGCGCAGCAGCGATCGATGCTGCAGCAGCGGCGGCGGACAGCAACCTGGAGGCCGTGCAGCTGCTGCTGGAGCACTGGCGGTGTGCAGCAGCGGCAGAGAGTGCTGCTGAGCAGCAGCCGGCCGCACGTGGCAGGGGCAGGCCCCGGGGTCGGGGTCGGGGCAGGGCAGCACGTGGCAGGGGCAGGGGCCGGGGCCGGGGCGCAGCTCCGGCAGCGGCCGTGGCCCCGTTGCCGGGTAGCCCGCTGTGCATTGCTGCCGCAAGCTCTGGCGACGTGCCAACCGTGGCGTGCCTGCACCAGGCGGGCTATCCCCTGACCACCTCCCTGTTCCAGAGCGCGTTCAGCAAAGGCAACCTGCCCCTGGTGCGGTGGCTGCTGGAGGCCGGCTGCCCCCGCGGGGAGCTCAAGCTGGTGGACGCACTCAACACGTGGCCGTGTGACACGCCGGCGGACAGCGCGCAGCTGGGGGAGGCGGTGCAACTGCTGCTGGACGCGGGCTGGCCGAAGCTCACCCCCGACGACATGCACCAGTACACAGTGCCGGCGTGCACGCGGCACCCGTGGACCGTGTGGCGGGTGCAGCCCGGGGTGGGCTTCCTCAACGCCGTCATGCGTGGGGGAGAGATTGGCTGCGAGGCTACGATGGAGGCGCTCATCGGGTCGGGCAACTACGACGTGTACGTCAGCGGCTACACGGACACGTGGTACGCCGACGTGGCCAGGAACGGGGACAAGGCCATGCTGGCCTGCCTCAAGCGCCTGGGCCGGTCGGTGGTGGGCACCACGCAGGCCCTGGAGCAGGCGGTGAAGAAGGGGGCTCCCCTGCCGGGCCTGAGGTGGCTGGCGGAGGAGGGGGCGTCCTGGTACCGCGCCTGCCTGAACGACCTGTTTGACGGGATGCGGGCCTACTACCCGGCCCCGCGCGAGGAGGAGCGGTACGAGGTGGAGGAGTGGCTGTCGGAGCTGCTGTACCCGCAGCAGGCGGGGAACGACGGCTTCCTGTTGCAAGGGTGGGGGCATCAGGTACTTTGGGCACCAGATCTGCTGCGGGGAGCAGCGTGAACGGGTACATGCGATCCAGGAAAGGGGCTAGAGGATGCGACATTGGTGTGACGAACGAGGGTGGCAGGCAGAGGAAGGTCATGCATGATATGGTGCTGCACGTGTTCCAGTGTGGGTCAGGGCTGTCGTTGTGGGTTAGACCGGTCAGGGGTGCTATACCCGCAGCAGGTGGGGTACGGCATGTATTGTTCTAAGGGTGGGGGCATCAGGCACTTAGGACATAAGATGTGCTGCGGGGGCATGGGAGGCAATTTGCACAGGTACATGCGAGATGCGACCCTGGAAAGGGGCTAGTGGATGTACGAAGGTGTGACGTATGAGAGTGGTAACATGCAGATAAGAGAGGAGGATAATGCACGGAATGGTGCTGTACATGTCAGGATGTGGGTCAGGGCTGCTGTGGTGGGTTAGATCGGTCCAGGGTTCTGACGTGGACTAGGCGCTAGCTGTACCCGCAGCAGGCTGCTGTCCCACTTCTACTGTGGGTAAGAGTATGATGCGGCGCGGGTGCAGTCGTGTGTGACAGTACCTGCAGCAGGCTGGGCGCAGCGGGTTTTACTACTAGGGCGGCTGTGGGTGTTCGTACACCTGTGGGGCATGCGGGGGCAAGGGAGGTGAGCGAGGGCCGGGAAAGGGGCTGGGCGGATGCAAAGGCTGTGACATGGGATGGTAGAACGCAGACTGCCGATGGGCTGTGATGCAAGGGCCGGTGGTGCACATGTCATGATGTGTGTGAGGGCTGCGGTTGTGGGCAAGGTACGTCAGGGGTCCTGATGGCGTGGGGTAGGTTTGCTGGCGTGGGTGGTGTAGGTGTCCTCAATGCGGGATTGCGGGTTACGGTATGTCGGAGGTTTGCATGGCGCCTTGGCAAGGAGTAGTCTATTTGCAGGTGGGACGTGGCATTGTGCTGCTGCCCTATGGTAACGCTCACGGTGCGACGCATGCCACGTGCCTTGTAGCGCACGCCTGTTAGGTCTCTTGGCGGGTCAGTAGTGGGGGAGCAGGCTGCGGGCTACGCACAACACGCTGTTCCGATGGCAGTTCTGATGGCATTTACATTTGTGCATGCCGTTGCTGCAAGGCAGTGCTAGCACCTGGCCCTGGAGCAATGGCGCGTGTGAGTGGAGGCACAGCGCACAGCCACGCTGCCTTGTCTGCAGCTGTGTGGGGGTCGTGGGTGGGGACCACGGCCGCTGCGTTGTCTTAGCCTCAGTGGTTCGTAAATGCTCGGGCTTTTGGTGGTGGTGTCTGTTTGTCTCGTCGCCCTCTCGAGGCGGTGGACGGCAGGGCGGGTGGAGGTGGCTGTGGTACGACACCCCGACCCCTGCCCCGACCGGAAAGGGGTCGCCTGGGCGCTGCCTGACGGAGTATCAACGAGCTATCCTAAGCTACCTTGAACTTTATAACCATGATTGAATGAGCATCATTATAGATGTAAATCGAGGCGTATCGAGGCCAAGGAAGCCACTGTCAGTTTCACGCTTCACACGAAACCCAAGAGAAACGCAACAACATGTCAGCGCAAAACATGATACCAATGCGGATTGTTTCATGATAATCCAAAAAGCCACAATGTTGCGCCTCGGCCTCCTGCTCCTCTTGGCAGTAGCCATCCGCGGAGACGCCAACGTAAGGTTTAACAGAGTATGAGATGCTATAACTGAAGCATGCTTAGGGAATTTATGATTCAAGGCGGGTCAAGGATGGTGCGTCTATGACTCGCCTGCTTTCCCCAGGGCGGACGAGGGGAGGACGGGGGCGGTGGGGCCCTTGGGTGGCGCCAAAGCAGTGGCCAGGCTCGGGGCATGGGGCAGGCCAACCAGGAGCACCCGGGGCAAAGCATTCAGGGGCATCAGGGGCAGGGACACGGCAAGAGTCAAGGGCATCAGGGTGACGGGCAGGGGCAGCAGGGCCAGGGGCAGGGGCACCGCGAGGCCCAAGCGGACGGCTCTGCGCTGCAGCGGTTGCTGGCGGCCATGTCTGGCCACAGGGCGCGGCACGCCGCCACGCACCTGCTGCGGTCCAGGCACGTGCGCAGGTAGGGGTGGGGTGGGGTGGAATGGGGTTGGGTGGGGTGGTGGGATGGGCGCGGGGGCGGGGGCGAAGTAGAGCGCGTGGGATGGGGCAGAGTGCTGGCATGGTGGGGGCCGGTGGTCCTGAAGCGGCTCATGACTGCCTGGTGGCGGTGCAGGTGGTGAATCTCCTGTGAACCAGAAGACTCGACCTTAGGTTGTACCGTGGCCCCCACCCAGATGCAGTACACAGAAGGTAATGTAATGCGGCCATTTCGCTTGCACTCTGTTCCACCCCACCACCCCTGTGCATGGCCATGTACCTGGGTGACACAGGCCCGTCAACGTCCACAACGAACCATTGTGATTTGGAGCATTGTTGCTTCCGCCCACCCACACCCGGCCGACCCCTCCATCCCGCTGGGCCACGCAGGGCAATGTACTTGGGACCCACTCGAAAGCATACGCCTCAAGCAAGGCGCCAGGCATGATGCGCCATACACGGGCGTCCTAGCCATGCCTCAGAGCCCAGGGCACACACAAGTTAACGTTGCCATTTCCCTAACACTCTGTCCGGCCCGTCAACGTCCACAGCGAACCCATGCTTTCCCCCAAACCCCGCCCCCATGGGCCACGCAGGGCCATGTACCTTGGCGACACGGAACGCCTGCGTAGCTTCGTGAGGCGCATGGCCGAGGGTGAGGGCGTAACCAAAACATACCGTATGGGGGCTATTTTATAGTAGGTAGGCCGGACCACGGTCTGGGGCGATGCATTGGTATTGCCGCGTCTGCGCAGGTTTGTGAGGCGTCACTGCACCTAGCCCACTGCACCTGGCCCACTGCACCTGGCCCACTGCACCTGGCCCACTGCACCTGGCCCTCTGCACCTGGCCCACACCCCACACCTCTGCCCTAGGCGGACGGCTGACTGTGGCGCGTGTGGGCGGCTGCCCTCCATCGTAACCCCATCTCCCTTCGCACCGCCTTTCCCCACTCCCACCCAACCCCGCTTCCGTTTCGAACAATTGCTCTAACCTCAGGCGAGCGCCTGACGGTGGCTCTGGTGGGCGGCTCAATCACTGTGGGCATGGGGGCGGTGGCGGGGGAGCCCTCATATGGAGCGTGGCTGGCGGTGAGTATGACACAGATGGGGCCAGAGCAGCTGGGGCAAAGGGGGTCGGGTGGCGGGGTAAGGGACGAGGGGGAAGCGGGTGTTGGTGGCGGGGGAGCCCTCCTACGCGGCATGGCTGGCGTAAGGAGGCGTGGGTGGGGTGGGGTGGGAGCAGGGGTAGAGGGGGCAGCATCTGGGAGGCTGGTGACCGCACAGCGGTATCGTGACAGAAGCGCAGCGGCCGTTTTGGGGGTTGGGAACGGGTCTGTCCAACAGGGCTAGCTGCCCACCACGCCATTGGACGTTCCTTCGCCGCTGCCACTCTGCAGGCAATTTGCCCCCCTATGGACTTTTTAACAGTTTGCAGTTGACAGTGTGATGCGATGGATCGCCCGTGTTCTTTCGGCCCCCTTCTTGCAGTCCTGGTTTGAGGAGGTGGCACCGCTCCCCACAACGGAGACGGGACACACGGGAGCTGGGGCGGGAGATCAACAGGGCCCCGGGGCAGAGTTAGGGCCACATGGCGCAGCAGCGGCGGCCGCGGGGGCAGGGGTGGGCGGCCGGGCCCTCGGCGGCGCCGCCGCCGCCAGCGGTCCCCGTGGCGGCTGGCTGGGTGTGGTGGGCGGCGGCTGGTCAACCTCCTCGGTACGGGTGGTCAACGCTGGCTGCCCCGCCACGTCGTCGGCATACATGAACCTGTGCCTGAGGGTGGGTGTGGTAACGGGAGGGCCGCATGGGTGGGAGAGAGGCTCGTACGTGTGGGGGTTGTCGCACCGCAGCCCGCTTGGGGTACCGGATGTGAATGTGTGGACGTTGAGCTTGACATCAGTTCAGGGGTGGTCAAAAGCGTACGGGGACTCCCTGCTGGTTGGCCCCTGGGAGCCTGCGCTGCCCCAGGCACTTTTTAAGATGTGAGCACATGACACGCCTTGGCCGGGCACGCCCGGCACGTGGTGTACAGCGGTGCGCGCGGTCTGGCACTGCAGTGCGTTGCCATATACGGTATTCGTGCTGCCGTACTGCAGGAATACCTGCCGTACGATGTGGAGCCGGACCTGGTGGTTGTGGAGTACGCCATCAACGACCCGCCGTACCCCGAGCCGCAGTTCCTAAACGAGCCGCGCAAGAGGTGAGGTGTGAGCTTTGGCAGGGACTGTGCATACCTTGGGTGCATACCGCCTGACAGTATGCACCTGTCATAACTTGCTGTCAAACGCGTGCCCTCTCCCTTGCGGCCTGTTGCTGCATTTGCGGTCCCATTGGCACACGCCCTTGCAGCCTGGAGCTGCTCCTTTGCAAGCTGCTGTCGCTGCCCTGATGCGCCGCAGTGGTGCCCCCCCCCATCCCCCCTTTTCCCTCCCCCTTAACACACCCATTCACCCCCCCCCCTTAAAACACGCACGCCACTGCAGTCTGGAGCTGCTGCTGCGCAAGCTGCTGTCGCTGCCGCGTCGCCCCGCGGTGGTCCTCCTCAACGCCTATCGGTGGAGGGAGGGCAACCCCATGCCTGGGATGCCTAGGGACGTGCACGGCATGTGAGTATCGGGTGGGGAGGAAAGCATTGACCAGACAAGGGGAGGGAGGGGTGGGACGGCCCGGTACAGAACCTAGCGGTGCATACGACTTGTGGAGCGGGATGGGTCGGGGTGGGGTTACTGCAAAGCGGCAGAGGTGAAATGGAAACAGTCGGCCTGCGAAGAGCGAGGTTAGTGGCTGCAACAGAAAGCAGGAGACGACTGAATACTTACCACCTAATACGTACCGGCTGGGTTCACTGCGGTGGCTGCGGCTGAGCGCTGTCGGGGTGGGGTGGGGTGGGGTGGGGTGGGAGGTAACCCGACGTACGCCAGGTACGCAGGGTTACGTGTACGGCGTGTGAGCTGCAGGGTAGAGCTGGATAGTGCTGGCACTGGTTGGAGCGCCCCCTGCCATTCGGGGTCAGCGCTGCAAGTGACGCACTGAAAGACTGCTGAGCACAGTAAGCGTGCAGGCGCGGGCTGGGGACCGTGGGCCTTTGGGAGCGCTGCCGCTGTGCACGGCCGTGCCGAGTGGGTCCTGGTGGGTCAGACTGAGTGGGTTAGCTCCCTCCACACCGTGCACACTTTGCATCGGCTGATGGCACTTGCAGCTGTGGGGTTGCCTATGGGACGGCCTGGCCGTCCTCCCCGAAATGTTACTACTATACACCATGTGATACTATATGTTTATATATTAAGCCTCACCGCTGCTGACGGCTGCGCGCAACCCTGGCCCCCTTGTGGCCCCGCTGCTGCCTCGTCTTTGAACATTGCTGATCCATCCAACAACCAACGTACAACAACCAACGTACAACAACCGGGTAGCTATTACTCCAACGCAGGTGAGTGAGGATGCAGGAGGGAGGGGGGGCCGCTAGAGGCCACTGGGGCTTCCTGCCACGGTGCGCGTTGAGTCATGCGTCATACCCCGCACTAGATCCAGACACGCACGCTCTCCCACGCATGCTGCCTGCTCCCATAGCCCCTCTCCCCTCTCCCGTCGGTTAGGGGTGGTCCGGGCTCCGGGGTAGGAGCTGCTAGCTGCACGTGTGGCTGCCCCATGCAGACGCCCGCCGCCACGTCCCTCCGTTTTACATATCCATGTAGACCTGTACAGCACACGTCAAGTACTGAATGTGCAAACCTTGCGTTGCCCTGCCGGTGCTCCCCCGCGCAGAGTCTCAGTACTTCGAGTTTGCCACCTACTACGGACTGCCGCTGCTGTCGCTCAAAGTGAGTGCCGCACGTAAGGACGCGCGATGTGCACGCTGAGAGGACGCAAAGACCCTGCACCTCACAACCAACTGCCCTTCCAGTTGGTTGCTGACGCCCTCGGTGCTCCATCTGTGTGCCCCTCGTTAGCCCACACGTGCTTTTGCGCACTGCGGGGCGCCCGTTCCGCGTCGTGCCATTACCAGCTCTCAGCGCGGCTACGTTCACGCCTGCCACCACCTGCTAACCCGATGGACCCACCAACCGACCACCGAACTGGCTAACCACCCAACCGCCTGCCTCATCAGGCGGCCGCGTACCACCAGATGGTCGGGGGTGCGCCTGGATTCCAGGTGCGTGCGTAGGATGCCGATGCGGGATAACAAAAACATATCCTCTGGATTGCAGTTGCGTAGCGATGCAGCTACTTGCACGATAGCAAAAGCATACCATATGTTGCAATCATGCGCTGCACCTGGGACACTACCACGTGCCGGTACCTTTGTTAGGCTCATCCGTGCACGCTGTTGTTGGGCAAAGCAGGATGTGCAAGGCCTCAGCTCATGGCGTGGATGTTCGTACTGCCGTACGTACGTACCTCCAGGTTCATGAGCTGCGGTACAAGACACGTGGCAATGAGACGTACGACAAGGTGGGTTACGAGCAGAAAGGGGTGCGTAGGGCAACACCCAGAGTCAGCTGGCCGTGCGTCGTTGTACGACGATGCACGTCCAGCTACTGTGACGATGGGTTGGTGTGGTGCCCAGCCTGGGTTGCGCGTTCGCAAGCAGTGAGAACGGCGAGTGGTTCATGTATACGTCAGGACCATCAGCAGACCACTAATCAGTCGCGAGGCAATGTCGTACACCACCCCATGTCGTACTCGGTCCGACGCTGAGCACGGCATGGCCAGGCCACGGTGAGGATTGTGCCTTGTTGTCCTTTGTGCCGCTAACGCCGCTAGCCCACAGTTTTACCCCCCAGTGACCTGGCGCCCTGCAAGCCCTGCACCCACGCCGCCGGCCCGCCCGCGCCCCCCACAACCCCTAACCTCCTTGGTTGCAGCCGCTTACATTGCTCTCCGCAGGCACTACTGGTCCCTGGTCGCTTCCGTTACTTTGCCGCTCTGCGGTTACCACCACCACAGGCCGCCCTGTTCTATGAGGACGAGATGCACCCCTCGGGCCTCACGGGGCACAAGTGAGATGAGGGCGGGGGCCTGCTGGGCGAGGAAGCTACCTGTTAAGGGCCAGGCCGCACGGTGGGGCTTGTACCCAGGCGCCGTTAGCCTGCCTAGTCTGCTCCACCATGTTGCTGGTGCCACGTGTCATGCGAGCTGGCCGGGCGGCGTGGCTTGTCCGGCAAGCAGTGTGAGCAGCGGCACTGCGCATGGGGCTACCGAGATCCCGGCGCCGCTTGGCCCTGTATGCCCAATGCCATACAGCCGCCCCTGCACCCTCAGGTGCAGCAGTAAGTCCTGGTTTTGTGTCTTTTGTGTGCACATAAGCCACCCTGCAATTTCGTGTATCCGCGCCCGCCTATGGGGACGCCTCCGTCCACGCCCCCATGCCTCGTGCCGTGTATTAACGCTAGGGTCCCAAGCGAGCCGTTCATGGTTTGCGTGGCAGCCCTTTTGCCATCCGCGCCGCTTCGTTTGTCGGCTGACACGAACGCCCCCATGCCCCATGCCGTGTTTCAACGCCAGGGTCCTGAGCGAGCTGCTCATCGGCCTACTCACCACCGCTGCGCACAGCCTCGTGGCTCGGCCCTGGAAGCAGGTGGGGTGGAGACGGGGAGGTGGTGAGCGGGGTGTAATAAGCAGGGTGTATTAAGCAGGGTCCTGAGCGAGCTGCTCATCGGCCTGCTCACCACCGCGGCGCACAGCCTGGTGGCTCGGCCCTGGAAGCAGGTGGGGTGGAGGAACCGGGGAGGTGGTGACCCATCGGATACGTGCCGGTAGGTTTAGGTTTAATCAAGGGTGTACCGCTGTGACATTTTATTTATAATATAATGAATATTATATATATATATGTATATATATAAATGTATATTAACGTCTCGCGTGACATGGAAGCAGGTGAAATGGAGACGGGCAAGCCGAGGGTTACAAGGTTACGGTGGTTAGGTGTGGGCTTACCCAGGCTTATATTGCCGTAAGAACCGTACCTCGCAGCGAATGCGGCCTTATAAAAGCGGGTGGGGTGGCGGTGGCGGACTGGGTCGAATTGTGCCGAACACATCTGCGTTTGCGTGTTGCCCTCGTGCCGGAACAGGAGATGGTACACACCAGCGTTGCACGTGCATGACTGACACGTGTGTGCGGCTGCGCAAACGAAAACACCGCACCAGTAGTCCGTTTGTGCGCCTTCCGATCCGCCATTTCTTAGGCAGAGGAGCGGTTACCACGGGAGAGCCGCTGCCCCCCAGCTTCACGCCTACCAGCATACGGTACATGCATACGTACAGAAATGACTGGAAGGCTAATTGTAAGGCTGCGGTGTGCGCTAACAAGCAGCATGCGCCTTATAAACACATCTTTGCCCTAGGCTGAGGAGCTGCTGGCCCGGGAGCCGCTGCCGCCCTGCGGTGCAGGATAGACACTGTTGCATGGGTATGCACTGCAATAGCAACTGTGCACATGTAGCGACATGCAGACTGACCTCGTGCTCGCCGCAGGCCGAGGAGCTGCTGGCCCGGGAGCCGCTGCCGCCCTGCCTCATCCCCGGCAACGTGGACACGGCCGGGGACCGCTGTGTCTTAGGGGATAAGCTGCGGGAGCTGGCGGTGGGCGCACAGGTGGGTGGATGAAGGGCAGGTGGGGACAAGATGCGGGGTGGGCACTGGGCCTGGCAGTGTGCACACGGCCGGGGACCGCTGCGTGCTAGGGAGGCAAGCTGAGGGACGTATTGATGGGGGCATGGTGGGCTGAGCCTAGGAAGCTAGGAGGTCAGGTGGAGGGGTACCAGCTGGGGACGTGCTAGGCACGCTGTGCTGGGGGACAAGATAGCTGAGGGAGTTGGCGGTGGGGGCACAGGAAGGTGGGTTGAAAGGGCAGGCGGGGAGAACGCTGCGGGATGGATCGGACGGCGGGCCTGTCAACGTGATACCTGGGGGGGCCGCTGTGTCTTAGGGGACAAGCTGCGGGAGCTGGAGGTGGGCGCACAGATGGGGTACCTCGTGGGGGACAACGTGGGGACAAGGGCCTGGCAGTGTGGACACGGCCGGGGACCGCTGCATGCTGTGGCGGTGGGTGCACAGGGGGGGGGGATAAATGGCAGGCGGGGAGCACACACGGGCACCGGGGGGAACTGGGGGCAGCGTGGATAGGCCGGGGGGCCTCAGGTGGGCAGGGAGGGTGGGGGGTGCGTGCCGGCTAAGGACCCTGAGAGGCAACGGGATCGTGCACGCATGCGCTGGAAAGGGTGTGGGACGAGGTCTCCATATGAGCAAGCATGGCATGCCTTGGACACGGTGCACCGGGGGAAACGCTGAGGGCCCTGGCAGTAGGATCCGGATTGCACGCGCAGGCGTGTGGGTGGGTAAGCAAGGACGGATGATCTGCGGAACTGTTTTTACCCCGGGCGTTTGAGCGCAGTATCCCCCCTCGCTCGCACGCGCCCCCTACCTCGGCCAGGCCGCGCTTTCACGTTGTCGTGCTACTGGTCCGTGCTGCTGCATGCCGCAGGGCTTCGAGTGGGTGAACGAGGGCAAGGACCCCCGGGTGCCCAAGTGGGGCATGACGGCGTCCGCCCCCGGGGCTACCATCGCGTTCCCCATCACACCCGCCACGGCAGCAGCAGCAGCAGCAGCACAGGCTGGGGAGGGCTCCGGGGAGCCAGACGGTCACAGCACAGCAGCAGGCGGCGGGGGCCAGTCGATGCTGGTCATCCTGGCATATTTGAGGTGGGCTTGAGATTATATAATAATATTATATTCTCAATTTATTTAATCCGGAGGTGGCCAGGCGGTGCTGGTCATCCTGGCGTATTTGAGGTGGGACGGGCCAACCTTATGAGGTGTTGTTATGACTTATAAGGTATCGAAGGTGGGCTTGGCATACCTCTACAAGGACCGGGTCTGCCACGTGTAATGTACAACATGCCCAGATCAGTGTCTCGGTCTCATGCGGCGCAAAAATCATAAGACGCTTATCCTTGCCTGACAATTGTGGAATTTGTCGGACGTTTGGAATTCCTGGGGGCGTCCTGGGGCAAAATCTCAGGGGAAATCCTAAATCGCTTAGAATTTTGCCCCCCCCCCCTTTAATGTTTACATGGCGGCCGAAGCGGCCGCAGAAGTCATAAAATCTTTGGAGACCAGGACACTGGCCCGGATCTAGTGACGGCAACAGTGCCGGGCGTTGCTCGTGTCCTAACACACATGTTTTCTCCGTCCCGCAGGAGCTCCAAGGACACGGTGCATCCGGGCTGGATCAAAACTCTGATTGCGTACCGGGTACCGCCCATAATAAATACACACCAAAACTGCGTATCAGACTCCTGATTATCAAGTTCTTCACATTCTGTTCACGTTACGCAGGAGCTACGAGCACATGGGCATCGCCGACGTGCGGTGCGAGGGCCGCTGCGTGTGTGGGCAGGAGGCGGTTGACACGTGGCAGCGGGCCACGGGGGCAGGTAGGACGGGAGGACGGTAATAACTCGCATACAGGTATTGCGGGGGCAGAACGCCATAAGTGTTCAAGAGTACTGGTAGCTCGGGTGCCACGAGGATTTATTTATTATAGGGCTGGAAGGCGCGGTGTGGGGGGCAGATGGGCTGGAGGTCCTCCAGGACGCGTGTGTGGCCAGAAGGCGGTTGACAAGTGGCCGGGGACCACGGGGCCAGGTGGGCACCGCACGTAGCGCCGCCTCCGCTGCTGCAGCTGAAACTGCATCCGTGCTGCTGCTGAGTTGCTAAGACACCTTGCCATGCGTTTTGGACCTTGCCATGCATGTAAAGCACCCCCACCGGCACACTCCTTCTGGCCAACCATGACCAATCCCCCGTGTCGTTCCTGCTCGCAGGGAATATGTCTAGTGGTGCAGCTGCTACAGCAGCAGAGGCGGCCGCCCAAGGCCCCGGCCCCCGCCCCCCTGCGGCCCGGCTGGATGGTCACTGGGACACGCTCAGCTCGCAGCTGCAGCTGGGCTGCTTTCCAGCGGTGCTGCTGCCGCCTGGTGCCGCAGGAGCAGGGGCGGACGCGGCGGCGGTGCTGCCCTCAGGAGGAGGGGTGGCAGCAGCAGGGGCGGGGCCAGCAGGACAAGGAGGAGGAGGGGGGGCGGCAGGGGAGGGAGCAGGGGAGGGAGGCGCGGGCGGGGGCTGCTGGGTGCGCGTGACGGTGTCCGGCGAGACCAGCAGCGGCAGCCACAAGGTGGGGCGTATGCGTGTGGAAAAG
>VFQN01004112.1_pt1 | contig 19626 bp, 38 predicted proteins | sample 3512371 | NCBI WGS metagenome assembly VFQN01 (sample SAMN10412370, study PRJNA504923) | tailings metagenome | isolation source: Replicate 2 from Balatoc abandoned mine | place: Philippines: Itogon, Benguet | collected 2017-08-28 | reverse complement strand
CTTAATACACACCCCCACACACCTTCATGGTGGGCATGTCCGTGCAGGTGGTGGCCAGCAGGGTCATGGGCCGGCAGTAGTCGCCGGACACGCTGCCCGCCTGCGGAGGCAGCAGGAGGGATGAGAGGCACGCAGTTGGAACGAGCACAAGCGGACAACCACTAAAATGATCTTGTCAGGCAGTGGTGTTGGTAACCTTGAAACCGCTCGACGGCACTGCTAGCGTGCAAGGGAAGCACGTGAACCGCCACGCCGTCCCTTAATTACAGCAAGCACAACACAGCAGCACCGGTACGCCCTAAGGCTTGCATCCCGCACTCCGCACTATGCCACGTACCGCAACTCAAGGGCCCCTCAGACCCCGCCCATCCCGCACCCCGCACTATGCCATGCACCATACTCCTACCCGTGCCCCCTCACCGTGCAGGTCTTGCGCACGCTGCAGCCCGGCATGTACTGCGTTGTGTTGCACGCGGGGGAGGGAGGCAGGGAAAAGACGTGAGATCAGGTTGGCGCAATACCGGTACGTATGGGATGCAGTTTGGGAACGGCGGACCAAAGCAGGGATGCCGTGGAGGCAAGGACGAAAGAGGAGGCACTCTGGTTGTGATCACCAGCCAGTACACTACAGTACACCCAGCACGCCCTAGCACCCAACCCACCGGCGTGGAAGCGCACAGCTTGTCCATGTCGCGGTTGGTGCAGCTCTACTCGTCGCACAGAGGCCCCACACCCGCACTGGCACATAGCAAACTCAACGGCACGCCACACCTCACACGACACCGAACCCACTGGCTTGAAGGCGCACAGCGGTACCGCTACACCCGGCCCGAGCTGCAAAGGGCTTTGCACATGTACTCGACAACAAGACAACCCAACTGCAACCTTCCAAACCCACGGGCATGGAGGCGCACAGTTTGTCCATGTCGGTGTTGATGCTCGTCCAACCGACGCACAGAGGAGGCCCCATACGCGCACTAGCAGTGATATAACCGCAAACCCCAGCCCACCCAGTACCCAACCCACAGGCATGGAGGCGCACAGCTTGTCCATGTCGGTGTTGATGCTGGCCTCGGGGTAAACGTAGCTGGCGCAGTCGGGGGCCGAGGAGTTGGCCACGCAGGGGGGCCGGGTGGGCGGGATGGGGGACACCAGCCGGTTGGGGGACGGAGAGGCAGAGGGGGCGGCTGCGGGCGAGGGCGAAGCCTCGGGCGACGGGGTGGCAGAGGGTGCGGCTACGGGCGAGGGCGAGGCCTCGGGCGAGGGTGCGGGCGAAGTAGAAGGGGAGCCGGAGGGCGAGGGTGTGGGCGAAGCCGCGCCGAGGCACAGGAAGTTGGTGGTTGTGTCCAGTGCCCAGGGGGCGGACTGTGTGCACCAGGCGGAGTAGCCCGAGCAGCTGGGGCTGTCGGGCGTTGCGGCGCACAGCTGGCTGAGCGTGGACAGTGGGTTGGGGCACGAGGCCTGCATGGGGGGCCGGGAGTGGGGTTTGCGAGGAGAGGGTGACGTGAGAGTGACGGCGACGGGGGTGGGGGAACCAGGGGCAGCCCAAATGATGGGGACAGAAGGGAGGCACAGCCGGCAGCACACAAATGCTGAACGATGTGAAGCAGGAAAGGGACGATGCCAAGGCACCTGCATGGGCTTGCTTGGAGCGTGAGCTGCGTAATGCAAATCCCAGACCCCGGGCTTCCGCTAAGGGGTGCCGCACAAAGGAGTAGCGAAGGTACGCGCTGTCGAAACCACCTCTTGGGCACGCAATGCCAGGCAACGGGGTGACGCGGGGTAGCGCAGCCTTATGGTGCTGTTGCTGTAAGATGCTGTTGGCCTTGTTTGGCCCGAAACCCACCTGCGTGCACGTGGCGCAGGGCGCCATGTCGGGCGTGGCGGTGCACATGGCGGTGATGGAGGCCTGGGCCGCCATGGTGGAGGGAAGCCTGATAGCGGGAGAGGGTAAACACGGGGAAGCGGGGAAGGTAGGAAGGGGGGTTGGTAAAGGCTGGGTGCTTATCGGCTATCGGCATGTATGTTGGTGGAGGGCAGCCTGGTGCCAAACAACACAGGGGACAACGGGGGAGCAGGGCGCATACGTCAGCAACGCAACCTGGGCCATGTTTGCCCCGCATGCAGACGGCTGTGGAGAGGAGGTTGCAAACTGCACTCTGTATACCGGAAGTGCTGCTTGCAGGGTACAGCCACACCGCCCACAGCTAGAAAGTCCTTTAAACCTCCCTGCCGTCCAACCCCGCCCCTTGTTTGCCCCTCTTTACAACACGTGCTGCTCGCAGACTACGGCCGCAGCCTCGGCTACACCGCCCACAGGTCCTACATGACCACCCCTGCCTTCGTTGCCTGTCCCGCCCCCCTCCTCTCCCGCCTCACCCCGGCAGCGGTCGGAAGCCCGCGCACTGCTGTACCACGCTGCCGTTGCCGCACAGCGGCACGTAGCTCCTGCACCCCGCCATGGTGGGCATGTCGGCGCAGATGGTGGCCAGCAGCGTCATGGGCGCGCACATGCGGCCGGACGCCGAGCCGGACTGCAGGCAGAGGGGCAACGAGTGTTTGTGTCTAAGCGGACCGGACTGCGGCTTTGGGCCGGGTGGAAAATGAGGAAAGGTGCTTTTACTTAGCGAGTGAGCATGCAGGGCAGACGGCAGCACATGGGGGCGACAGCGGGGGCCGCATGCAGGAGACGTGGTCACGTGAACGAGGCACAGCCAGCGGACCCATAACCGTTCAGTGCCGCACGGCGGTGTCTGTGGGGGCGCCCCAACGGATCCGGGGTCCCCATGCCACATGCCTGCATGCGTTGCCTAGACTGTCCGCCCTCCCCTCCCCTCCCCACGGGTTTCCCCCCACGGTGTCCCGGCTCCACGTGATCCGGGGTCCCCATGCCACATGCTTGCATGCGTTTCCTCAGCTGACCACCCTCATGCCCCCGACGCTCATCCACAACCCTGCTTACCGTACAGGCGTCGCGTACGGTGCAGCCAGGCATGTACTGCAAGGGAAGCACATTGGACAAGGCGAGGGTCTTAGCGTTTTGTGCACCGATACGACAGTATTTCCTGCGCGATGTGAGGCCAGTGGGAAAAGCATCGGCCTGACCTGCTACCCAAGCAGGTGTGATGCCATTTGGAAATGGGCACACGCAAAGGCGCGGCTAAGGACGGACTGTTTATAAGGCGTTGGGGGTGCAAGAGGCACGCCTAGCAAGCAGAGCACGTGGCGGCGTACGAAACGGCAGCTGGGCCACCGCATTACGCAACATGCACATCTCATCCATTCAGGTCTGACCGCGACGCTGATCAGACACCCACCGGCATGGCCGTGCACAGGTTGTCCAGGTCGGCCGTGATGTTGGCCTGAGGATACACGTAGTCGGCGCAGCTGGGCAGCGAGGACGCCGTAATACACAGGTCGGCGGCGGGGGCCGGCGGCGGCGGCGGCGAGGGCGCCGGCGGTGGCGGCGAGGCGGCGGCCGGCGGGCTCGGCGGCGGCGGGGAGGGAGGGTCCGGCGGCGCGGACACGTTCTCGATGGGGTCGGTGCACAGGCGGGCGGCGGCCAGGCTGTTGTTGTTGGCGGCGCAGAAGTCGCCCCAGCCCAGGGCCCGGCAGTCGCCCATGACCATGTTGGTGCAGCCCACCATGAAGGACCCTGCGGCGGAGGCAAAGGGTGGGAGCTTAGGCGTTGCGTTTAGGCAGGATTAGGCAGTGGTGCTAACGGTTTTCTCGTGTGTAAGACGGGCCCAGGTGGGACAACCGTGCGCAGCCCACCGTGAAGGACCCTGCGGCGGAGGCATTTGCGTCAGGCCCAGCCTCGTATCAACACCGTAGTCGAGCACGCGATGGGTTGAGGGCAGGCTGGACGGAGCCCTCAGCTGGCTGGTGGTGGCACAGGGCAGTCCGAATTTCCCTCCGGAGCCCCAGGGTACTCGCCAGCACAGCGGCAGGCGCCAACGTGCCCCCAACCGGAACCCATTCTTCCGCCGGCAGGCAAACACCCCATACCCCCACGGACACTCTCCCATCCCTCCACCTCAAGGTGCATTGCCCGCAGCGCCAGCCCTCAGCCCCCACAGGCACCGCTGCTCAGCCGCCCGTCATTTACCCGCCCCTCTCCAGCTTTTCCATCCGCGCACCAGGCCCAGTCCCCCGGTGACTCCCGGCACCCGCAGCCCCCCCCCCCCCCCCCCCCCCCCCCCCCCCCCCCCCCCCCGCCCCCCTCCCCCCCCCCCCCCCCCCCCCCCCCCCCCCCCCCCCCCCCCCCCCCCCCCCCCCCACCCGCCCCCCCCCCCCCCCCCCCCCCCCCCCCCCCCCCCGTGCTAACCCCCGGTGACCCCCGGCACCACTCACAGAAGGGGTCGGGGCAGGCGTTGTCCGCCGCGCACTCCGGGCAGCCCGTCATAAAGCTGGGATCGCCCATGTCGTCGCAGTTCTGACGAGCCGAGCGAAACACAGCAGAGCTGCTGCGAACCTCGTACCGTACACAGGCAGGGGAGGGGGCGGCATGTTACTCGGGGGCACGGGGGGTCGGAACGGTTTGACCCTCCCACGCGCGGAACATGGCCGAGCTGCTGCGAACCAGGCAGGGCGCAGGAACTGTCCTTTCAGAATTGGTTCATCTTGTCATCACAAACAAGGGCGGAGCTGCTGCGCAGCTAAGACCGTACAGGGAGGGGGGCTACATGTTACTCGGAGGGTCGGGATGTTTCGGCCCTCCCATACACCGCTTTCTTCCCCATTTATGACAGTGATGGAGGAGCTGCTGCGCACCTCGTAGGGCGCCAGGGGGCACGCGGCCTGGTCACTTGGGGGTTCGGAACGGGTTGACCCTCCCATATGCCACGCTTTACCCCACTACTGCTCATGAATGGCGGAGCTGCTGCGCACCTGGTAGGGCGCCAGACAGCGCTGCATGGTGGCCGCGTCGGGGTACGCTGCCTGAATGCTGTTTGGGGGAAGGAGGCGGGGGGGCGGCGGGGGCAAGGGTTGAGTTGTGTAGAGTTCAGTCGTATAGGGGAGAAAGTGGGTAGGTGTTGGGCGGTCGGGAAAGTGGTGGATGGGTGCGGAGCATGGGTGTGGGTGATCTGGGTCGGGCAGTAGGTGCTAGTGAAGGATGGCGGCATTGCGCGCATGCGGCGTGCACGCCGTGGGAATGTTGAGGGTACGCGTAAAACGCGATGTTGAGGGGCAGGGCTGCGGCAGATGGAGGGTTACGCGGCAGGGGCAGGAACAGGAAAGTCGGTGGATTGGGGTTTGAACTGGGATGTGGACTGATGGGATGATTTGGGTCGGTGCGTTTGGGGCAAGGGAAGGGGTCTGCGGGGCTTTGCAGGCGGGAAGCTTTTGTCTCCGCTGCACAGGCAACCCCGCACAGTCAACGAAATGACTGCGGATGGCATGTATGCAAGTACTGGACTCCAGCATCACAAGGACCTGCCTTGGAAGGCCGCTTGCACAGGCACGGCAGGCAGGTACCAGCTGGACTCCCCGGCTGCCCCCTCCCCCCCCCCCGACTGTAGCAGCTGAGTGCGGAATGGAAGCACCCTTGTGTGTGACGTAAAGCGAGTGTGCATAACCCCAAACAGTGGAATACGGCTCACGTCAAGTTGGACCACTTACTTTGTGCAGAGCGGGATCGCACGGATGTTTGCGTCGTCGGCACACAGCGACGATGCAATGCGCCAGGGCTGGCATAGGACGGGCCAAATGGCAGGCGACTTGCCGTCGTTGCACAGCGCGTACATGCTGCACCCTATAGCTGTCCTTGCTGGCGCCGATGCGCACGCCTCTTGGATTTGAGCACGCGTCACGGTCGGGGCCGGTGGGCACGAGGCATCCTGCCCGCGAGCTGGGGCGGCTGACATAAGCAAGATCACAGCCAGCCCGAGCGTCCCTAAACCACGAGCCATTGTAACGCACGTATGCAAGGCTATAGTTGTGTTGTGGTCAAGAATGTGGTATCGTGGCACTTGGCGTGCGCCGAGCAAGGAACGCGGTAAGGCAAGGAGTGCACAAAGAAGACCACGTCGTTGCGCATGCGCGGCAGCTCCGTATACTACCAATAATTGCTACGAGCGTCGAGCGGGTGGTCTCCGCACTGGGCAACACAACCTTATGCGCTGCTCAATGGGCGACAGCTTGCACCCGACGAGCTATGCAAGAAAAGCATCACCGGCTGCAACAACTTCGCAGCGTTTCACGAGCCACACATGACTGTGCCCGACAGTTGTAGTTGCGGGGCCCCTACACTCGGTATGGTACAGGGGTACCTTCCGCGCCGATTTGCCTAGACTCGGTCGAATCACCTGAGGCATCCCAAGCAAACTTGCTATATTTTTATCTTATTGACTGCAACACAAGTCGCTCAACTACAATCTGCTGTCCTGCTCGTCATTCGTGTTGGTTGACGGTTACCGTTGCTAGAGTGCGTTTTTCACACCGTTTTGGCCTCTGGCCCGGCGACCTGCAGTGCAGCATTGTGTAGACAAATCCATAATAACATACTTGTAGTTGATCCGTAAGTGCAGAGGTGTAAGCGTGCGCAACGCAACCTTGGCAGGACCAGGGGAGTTCCCTGGCCAGGGCCTGCAGAGGCCCCCTTTTGAGTAGGGGGCGTTTGGTATGCGAGCCGCGTAGCCGAGAGCTACCTGCTGATATATTGTACCATGCGGCAGTTGCGACCCCGAGAGCCGTTTGGACAGAGCACGACCACAAGTGCACCTTGAGTCTACGGCAGGGGCCCCTGGTCTGCACAGAGCACCGGCGTTGCTACCGGGTGTGCCGTGCCTCGCAAGTGATGCCAAAGCCTGTACACACCACGGGTTCGGAAACCCACGGCCCAGGCTTGCCATGCGAACTGCTCCTAGTAATTGCCAACGCTTTGGGCCTCGCTTCCTCCTAGAACCTCAATTGCTATTCCGCAACGCACGCTGCACACCGGAATGTCACGTAACGTGCCTAAAACACGAGCCTCTAGCCGCACCCACACAGCACATACCGTAGACCACTGGATGTAAGGCCGTCGACCTACTTGGCACGACTGCAACGTAGCAGCTACCCCCTTGCCCTACAACACAGATGCACGCTGCGCGCATTTCGTCCGCTCCTCGACACGCCTAGCTAACACTACACCAGTACCCTCGTCACAGCGTTCCTCCTGCACAACTGCCGCACGCCCTCCCCGCCCACCGCGCAACGCTTTTGTCCTGCCGCACGCGTATAGCCAGCAAACCCGTAACGCATCGCCAGCCTCGACTAAGCCACTATTGGACCGCAATAGTGTCCACAGCTTCCAATATTTAATAGCGCACGCCTATGGCAGAACCCAATGGCCTCGAGCTCGTGTGGGTGCGACAGACCACCGCGCGACCCCCATGTCTGTGATCAAGGCGTGCCCTTTCAGCAGCCCCTTGGTGCAATGCCTTCATCTGTCCTGGACACGTGCAGCCCCACTCTCCTATCACCCATACCACACAGCCTCACAGCTTCCGGCCATCCAGGAGGCCTCATGTTTCGTCCCCTACGCCCCCAGGCCCCAGCGCCTGCCGGATGATGCGTCGGAAGGATCTCTCGCAGCTTCCCAGCCGCCGTCCAGGATGCCCCCTGTCAGCGCGCCGACCCCTACGTCCCCAGCGCCTGCCGGATGTAGCCCTCCAGCAGCCCCTGCGCCCGGCGGTTCATGTCGTCCCGCAGCTTGCACAGCGCCTTGCGCCGCGCGAAGACCTGCTTCTCGTCCATGGCCAGCACACGCAGCATGGCGGCCGCCTCGTCCTCCCCAGGCTGGCGCAGGAACACGTGCTCCTCCCTGGGGGCACGTGTGAAGCGCGAGCAGGTGGTGATGTTGGAGTGGGGCCGGAAGTTGGTCAGTGGCCATGACTTGTGGGGCATCGTGTGAAGCAAGCAGGTGGGTGGTGGGCGCTGGCACATGGACCTTCGGAGGCCTGAACGGAGGCTTTCATACCATACAGTGAGGAGCTAGAGGAAGCGGAGCGCGCATGCCAATGGGGCCCAGCAGCTTCGTCCAGCTGTGAAGCAAGCGAGCATACTAGCTGCACGACGGCAGAGCTGAGCGCGGCGTCCGCACCAGCGGCAAACGGGAAGGGAACGCCCTATGGGGAGTGTAACAGCAAAATGCCTGTCGTGTACCCTTCCACTGCCGGTACCAAACGTGCACGCCTCCAGCTCCAGTGGAAGGAGTGCCCTGCGCCGTGCCCCTGGCCGTCACCCGGTGACCCACTTGAGGAAGGTGTAGGTGTCCATCAGCTTCTGCTCCGCGATGATGGGCACGCAGGTGATGAGCGAGGCCAGGATGGTGGAGGAGATGCGGCTCTCGTAGTACACGGGCATGCCGAAGGAGGGCACCAGCGCGTAGCTGGTGTAGATTTGGGACCAAAAGTCCTGAGGGGCCCGAGGGGGTGCATGCAGGGCGTTGGGTCTGGCCTGGACGCAGTTGACACACAGCGGCCGTCCCCCAGCCCGTGGGCCCTTGTTGCTGCCATGGTACTCACCGGGTACCGCAGCCACGGGTGGAAGGCCACCTTGCTTTCCAGCTCGGCCGGCAGCATGAGGTGCCGCCGCTCGCCCTTGCCCACCACCACCACGCTGGGCACGGGGTTGCCCTGGCCCTGCAGCTGCAGCAGCCGCGCCCACAGTGCGGCGTAGTTGCGGGTGAAGCCGTCGCCCCACTTGGACTTGAACCGTCGCAGGGCACCCTGCAGGCACGCCGTAGCGCCGTTGCGCCGTCAGCACGGGCCCAACCACCGTGTTGGGCTTCGCGGTCAAACGTATCCGAACCCAAACGCGCCGTTGCTCCGCGTCACCTCGCCGGCAGTGGGCCGTCCTCTGTGCCATGTTGGCTGCCCCCTCCAGATGAGCCCCTCCCTGCGAGCCTCACAGTCTGGCTCTAGCCCCGGAACCGCCTCACCACTTCAACTCCTGAAATCATTCCTTCTCCTGGCCGCCTGTCCTCCCATACACCTGCCTGCAGCAACCCAGGCTGTATGGCGCCCAACCCACATTGCCATCCCTCCGCACCCCACACGTACGGCTCCCCGTCCTGCCCTGTCACCAGCCCGGCCCACTCCTTCTGTGATAGAGTGCCCCCTCCCAGCCCGGCCTGACATTCCTGGGCACGCTATCGGCCTTGAGTTCCCCACCCAGTCTTTGCACTGCCTCCCCCACTTTGTTCTACTGCCCCACCCCGCCCCCCGCATGCAGCGCGAAGCCCTTGAGCCAGGCGGCTGAATGATGCTCGACCCAGATTGCCACCTGTCCGTACTCTACGGTGGGTTTGTACGGCTCCCCGTCCTGCCCTGTCGCCAGACCGGCCAACGCCTTAGTGACGCTACCCGGCTTTTGCGCCCACACTCTTTCCGCTAGTTCCTAGCCGCTCTTTACCTCCTTGCCCCCGCCTTTCGCGCAGTAAGCCCCACCCAGCCACTCGCCTGCAGCGCGAAGCCCTTGAGGCAGTCCAGGCGGCTGCATGGAGCCCCGGGCGGCGCGTAGGGCGCCACCGGCATGGACCACTCCACCTCCCCGGGCCGCTTCAGCATGTGGCTGCAGGGCCCAGATACGGGGCCGAGGGCAGGCAAGGGGCACAGCGGGAAGGAAGTATGTGCACCGGGGCCCAGCTAGGCGTCCCGAGGACAAACCAGCAGGTTGCGCACTGCCCAGCAACCCTTCCCCCCAGTGGTTGCGACGTGCCAGATGATAGGAGTGCTTGTGTACAGGCTACGCCTATGCGATGCCATGCCGCCCGCGGATCGCGCCCGAGCCCCTACCCTTGGGCCTACACCAGCGTTGGCTCCCGGCTTCAGGCCCCCTGCCCCACCTGCTCATGTTGGCGACGTGTGGCGCCAGGGCCATAAGCTTTGTGTTGGGGTGCAGTGCCAGGAACTTGGCTCTGGGCGTGTGTGTATCCGCACGGTGCACCACCACCAATAACAACTTAGGTGACACGGCGGTCACAACGTGCCCGCACACCTGCGCAGCCGGGGCGGTGCGGGACGTGCAGTTCAGGGACGTGGTCCGTTTCATGTTCCACAAGAAGGCCTTCCCCTAAGACGGCGCTTACTAGGACTTACTAGCGCGCACCCCTCCCTACCCCAAGCCCCTCAACCCAGACGCCCCCAATCTCGTCTGCAGTAGACACAATGATAGATCCATGTTCACAGCTATGGGTTTCCCCGCCGCCGCCTCGTACCTTGGGTGCTAGCTCCGCCGACACGCACACCACCACGTCAGCAGGGGCCTTCCAAGTGGTGTCCTTACTGGCACCGGCCCCTGAAGGTACCACAATGTGGTGCCACGAGGCTGACTTGCTAACTTCAGGCCCGACCCAGTCTTTTAGACCGATGAGGGTTGGGCCTTCTGGGTTCCCCACAAAGGTGACACGGGGCTTAACACCCATGTCATACAAGTTTGTTAGGACACCTGCCAGCACCTCAAAGTGCCCAGCAATGTCGTTGACAACGACCACTTTGCTGGATGCAAGGGAGGAGCCCGCTGCTGCGGCACAGGCGGGCCATGTTGTGACAAAGACGAGCAGCAGGGAGAGCAGCGCCACAAAGAGCGGCTGCTCCGTCCTGCGGTTTAACCGCCCAGGTAAATATTGAAACGTCCTTGTAGTTGATTGTACTGGTTCAGAAAGCTGTCTCCCCTTGCCGGAGCGCACTGGCGCTGAACGCGAATGTATGCAGGGCCCGGCATTGTTGCGTGTTGACCAGCCCATGTGGTGCAAGCTATAGCAAAAGGTTGCTCTTCATAGCACACACAGTAAGTCCCAGCCAAGAGTGCATGGCTTCCCTCGTCTCCTTTTCGGCAGGCTGTTGCAGTAACGTGCCCTATCGTCCGCAGCAGTACCAGATTACAATAAGATATTGCTATATACTATAATGAATTATTATATCTGACAGTCCTGCGACGGCTGTTCGCTGAGGCCGGCAATGCGAATCAGCCTCTTCGGCTGTATCCATGCAAGCTGATGCGGCACATTGGGGCGGGGTAGAAAAACCCGCCATACTTGTACATATATAGGATGTGACCCTGCGGCCGTTGAGCCTTACCGGCTGCTCCTGACACCACGCACTAACCACCATTACGTCCGGCAGGTCAACTCGTAAACCTCCGTCACCACCCGTCTGACATATACCTCTTCAGTGTAAACGCCCCTGCACAAGCCACACGTCCGGAAGAGCCAGAAGTCACAACCTGCCGTAACACATGCATCCTGCTCCGTTTGCCAAGCACACCTAACCGCAGCTACGTGCAACACGCAATGGTACCCTCGCCCGTTCGTTGCCCCGGTCATTCTACGTGCGACCCCTGGAAAAAGTCGACCGACCCAGACCCTGACCAGCGCTCGCCTACTGCGGCTGCTGCTGTTGCAGCAGCTGGTCCTCCTGCAGCAGGACGCAGTGCAATAGGTCATGTTGCTGCAGCAGGGCGTGGTACAGCACGCCCTGCTGCTGCTGCTGCTGCTCCTGCTGGGGGATTGAGGCGCCACCACCCAGGCCCGGGCCCGGGCCCACGCCGTTTGCCGGCTGCGCCTGCTGCTGTTGCTGCTGGGTTCTGGAGCCAACGATTTTTTAGGCATAGCAGAAGGATGCCCTTCTTACAGCGCGTAAAGAAATACTGCGCATGAGAAGCATGTGGGACGCTGCCTGCTGCGGCAGCCGGAGCTCGCAGTGGTGGCCAGGGGAGCTCCCCTGGTGTCGTCCAGTCGTCGTCCAGTCGTGCAAGTCCTTCTGAGCGCACGAGTGTTTGGTGCCGGCCGCTGCCAAGTGTTGGGCCTCCATCTAAGGAGCTTCCTCTCTCAGTGCTCAAGCCTCCTGCTGTCATGCTGGGCCGTACGTCCCTGCTGCTGATGGCCACGGCTGCGTGCAAGCCAGAGCCCAGGTGCAAGCGCATGGCAACTCATGACGAATGTACGACACAGGTAGGACAATACGCCGCACATGTTACCAGCTCCTGTTGATTTTGTGCTTACAGTAGCCTGCGGCAAGCCCAGCCGAGATCAAGTTCCCTTGAAGTCCAGTCTTTTTGGACGCTTTAGCAGAACCCTTCTGGGCCAACCGGGGCGATAAGCTTCAATTGGACCTTGCACAACAGCAGTATATATTGAATAGGTGATACTAGAGCGAGCGGTCCAAAGGATGCTGGCGCAACGCCCTGCGTGCATCGCGGGGAGCGCAAGGCTCCAGTCCACGATGAAAGCAGGTATGGACGACATATATATGCAAATTTGCTCAGATGTCAAGATGCTTTAGCTTTGGCAGGCTTGGTTACTGCTTAGGCTCGGAGGGCCATAGGGTTACCCTGCAAGGCACGCTCCTTTGCTTAACGTTGACAGGAGTGCATCTCCGAGGGCGCTCGGGGCAGGCGGTGAGGTGCTGGGCTTCCACGCTGGCACCGGGTTCCACACTTCCACACATGAACACCAGGTGGGGTTCTGAGAGGGGCTTCCCCTAGGGGCAGGGGGGGCAGGGGAGCCCCCGCCTCGACCAGCAACGAGCACCGGCATTGTTTCATCCCCTCACGCTCTCTTTCACGGTAAAATGACCCTCTCTCGCAGCTTTCCTAGCCTGCATGACAAAGGACGACCCCTGTCTGCTGTGCCCTAACCCACACTTCCCTGAACCACCGAGCCCTCCAGCCGCCCTCCAACCCACTCGCAGTTGCTAGCTCCATGCCGACCTCCCCCCACCTTCCGCCACCTTCCCGCAGCTCCTCCCCAGCTACCTGGCACCTTTCCGTCCTGGGCGACCTGCACCTGGAGCCCAAGCAGATGGGGCTGTTCCACGCAGCCAAGGACCACCTGCGGGCCGCCATGCGGGACGAGGAGACCGGGGAGGTCAGCGCGAGTGAGTCCCAGCCGTGGCCTGTGAGCCCATAACATATAGCATTGTTGAGACCCAGGCGCGGCAGTGGTTGGGTCATGACCGTGAGCTTCTGTTGGGGACGTGGAGCGTGGGCTTGGGCGGGGCAGGACACGGGGTGCAAAGCAGACACGTGTGCACGGCTGTGCGATGTGGGTCACGGCAGGCCTTTTTAGTTTGGCCCTCCAGACGCCCATGTCGTTCAGCTGGGCGACCTGGGCACGGCAAACCAAGGATGCAGGCTTTGTGCAGGCAACACGTAATTTCATTGCCAGGTTTTCTTATCCTTTTCTACCTCCGTTTGACCCGCCCCACCAGATGCGCGTGTGGTGCAGCTGGGCGACCTGGGGCACGGCAAGCACGCCTCGGGCAGCAGGGCATGCTTCGAGTACGCCAGGTGGGGGAGGGGAAGTGAGGAGAGAGCAGCTGTACAGGGGTGGACAGTGCGCAAGGTTGACCTGGGTCGCTGCAAAAGACGTACGCTGAGCGTACTTTTGGTACGGCAGGCGGGGGAAGGGCGGCGAAGGAAGGTGGGAGGTGCGTGGTCAGGCCTGCTGAAATGCTGGGCATGCTCCCTGTACGGCAGGTGGGGCAGATGGCAGGGGAGGACGGGGGAGGGGTGAGGGTGGAACGACAGGGCGGGACGCACGGGTTTGGGAAAGCTTCGAAGGGCACACCGTGGGTGCGCACTTGCGCTTGAGGGGCCATAGCTCGTACACTCCGTTTACCGTGGTGGTTCCCAGGTGCCAGGAAAGCAGTAGCAGGCAGCATAGCAGTATAGGGCGCACGCCGCTGTCAGCAGCCTTGAGGCACCTCGGTGTGCATGTGTGCCTCTCCCCCCTCTTTGTACGGCAGGGATTACATGGAGGGCTTCGGCCTGCCGTACGCCCTCGTACTGGGCAACCACGACCTGGAGGGGGACGAGTTCGACACAGACCAGGACAACCTGGCGGCGTGGGAGCAGGTGGGGGAACGAATGTGCAGGTTACGTTTGGGGGTTTTGGGGTGGGTGGGGGGTGCGGCAGGTCGCTTTCAGCACACACAAGCCTGCGTTTCCCTGCACCCCCGCATGCCGGGGCTTGCCACCGACCAGGACAACCTGGCGGCGTGGGAGCAGGTGGGGGCCAGTGTACGCGTGAGTGGCAAAAAATCAACGAAGAAACGGTTCACAGAGGGGCAGGGCCGGGGCCAGGGGCTGGTGGGTGCAGAGGAGGGGGAGGAGTTCGACAGTGACCAGGGCGATCTGGCAGCGTGGGAGCAGATGGGGGAGCGCAGAAGGGTGGGACCAACTAAGTCTCAGGCGGCAGCGAGGGGGCTGGTGGGTGTGGGTTAGGGGGAGGAGTTCGCCGGCGACCAGGACATCCTGGTGGCGTGGGAGCAGGTGGGGTAACTGCAGAGCAGCTCGGGACAGGTGGCGGGTGGTGGGCGCTGGAGCTGGTGGGGGTCGGGACACTAGGCCCAACTTGCGGGGCGGTGCCGATGCTGCTGCACGTGGCCGTGTGTCCTGTCACCGGGCCGCTGCTTGGGGCGTTGCGCGCCTGGCACGTCCTATGCGTTTTGGTCAGTCTAAACGTCCTATGCATGCGCGCTCACCTAACAGGATCTGCAATCCGAGATTGGGTAGATGGTACTGCACCGCCGCTATTGCTGTGAGCCCGAACAGACTTCGTATACGGTACACGAGCGTTCGCCTCTACTTGCCCAACCGCCCATGTCCAGGTGTTCGGCCAGCCGCACTACTGGGCAGCAGACCTGGGCCACGCGCGGCTGGTGGGGCTGTCCACCACACGCTACCGATCCAACGAGAACAGGTGAGGGGATCGAGGCGGGGGGCGGGGTTGGAAGCGCCTGGGAGGGGGCAGGGGGCCCCATAATCGGCGTGAGGGGTCATGGGTGGCGTCTTGGGCAAGGCTCCACAGGCCGGGGGCTGTTCGCGGGTCCGGGGGTTGGTACGGGGCTGGGGAAAGGCGCATTCCCCGGGTTTGCTCGTCTGCCCACGCTACACATCCATACCTACGTGAAGTGCATTTGGAGTGGTGTGGCGACCCTCTACCCTTCGCCCGGTCTCGTTTGGCAACCATCATAACCTCGGGAAGGGCTTTTCCGTCGATTTATATCCAGGCACCTCCTCCCCCTCCCCACCAACACCACCTCGCGGACCATCCGCGCGTCTCGGTTCGTGATTTTGGGTTACGGGTAGGGATGAGTTGCAACCACAACGAGTTGCCCACAAGGTCATCGTCACATTCACAACTTTCTACTTCCCCACCCACCCCCCATCCCCTTCCCGGCAGCCACCACGAGGTTTTCATCTCCGACGAGCAGCTAGCGTGGCTTGAGCGGCAGCTGCAGGAGCACCCAGACCGCCCCTTCATCGTGCTAACACACGCGCCGCCCATGGGGTGCGGACTCAAGGTGCGGAGTCAGTTCGGCCCCGAAGGCCAGAAGGCCCCAAACTGCTCAGCTACCCATGTCCACCCCGTCATCCGTCCCAAATTATAGCACATACTATGACCCGTTGTCCTCCCGGTACAACCGGCCTGAAAACATGCTGACGGGGCAACTTTTGCTGGGGTGCTTGACGAGTTAGGGACCCTGTGAACCAGGCTATGTTGTACTGACTGTAGCCATAAGTAGATGTTGTTGCTCATCTCCGCAGGTGATCCAGGAGCTGCACATCAAGAACCGCTGCGCGTGGCTCAACCACTCGGCCAACCCGCGCGCCTTCGTGGACCTGGTGGGCCGCCACCCGGGGCGCATCAAGCTGTGGTTCAGCGGCCACTTCCACCTGTCGCAGAACTACCCAGACTCCATCTCCACAGTGGGGGGCACGGCCTTCGTGCAGGTGGGGTGGGCGCGGAGGGTAGACGGCGTCTTGTCGCGGGGTAGGAGTGGCTAGGAGTGGGCGCGCAGAATTACCCAGACTCCATTCCTACAGTGGGGGGTACAGCCTTTGTGCAGGTGCGGGATGGCACGGAGGGGTGGACGGTGTCTTATCGCAGGGTGGGAGGGGCTAGGATTGAGTGTGTAGAGCTACCCAGGTTCCATACCCACAGTGGGGGGCACGGCCTTCGTGCAGGTGGAGATTAGGATGGGGATGGGGTAGGGACGTGGCTAGGGGGTGATTGCTGGGGATGGAGGTGACTCAGGGCGCAATAGGGCAAGCCGGGTGGGGGCACGGCAGGTGCAGAGCTGTTAGGCTGGGAGTTGCGGTGGGTAAGGGGCACTCCCACGTGTGTCGCCGATGGTGGGCAGTCGAGGTGATGAGGAACTATGTTTGTGCTATGGGATGGTTGCAATCAAGCGTTCATGCAAGGCCGGCAACCTTACCTCTAGTCCCTGTCGCCCCGCTGGGTCCGATGGGTCTGCTGCTGTGTGGAAGACGGAATCGAAGCATGGGCCACATCCCACGTGCACCCATACCCGTATGCAGGTCGGTGTCATTGGGGAGTGCAACCGCGATGGCAACCGCCAGGTGAGGCCTAGGGTAGGGCGGGTTGCTGGCTGTAGCAGCGGGTGTGCATGGAGGTTGTGGGAAGGAGTATAGGCGCGAGAGGCGAGTGGAGAGAAAGGGAGGGAGTGCCGGAGAAAGAAGTCATGCGTTACGGCCCCGGGTTGGGTCCTAATGGGTCCGGATAGGGTGCCTGGCGACTTTGCGGGTGCGGCTGCGGGAGCATTTGCGGTGGCCCTTGCAAACCCAAACCTCAACCGAAGAAAGAGAGAGAGAAAGGAAGAGTTGGCCGGGGCCATGCCCCACGTCCGTGCATCTGCATTGGGCCCTGTCCAGCGCCGTGCACGGCTGCCAAAGTACGACCTTGTTGCACTCTGCACCATGCACAGCTCAACCACATCCCACCTTAACCCACACACAGTCCCGGCTGGTGCGCGGAGACGCACACGGCTACCAACTATGTGGGGTGGATCACGATACACGTCTTCGCTTGCAACCACCTGAGCTAACCCACACCCCGCCTGAACCCACACCCTAACCCACACAGTCCCGGCTGGTGCGTGGCGACGCACACGGCTACCAGCTGTTCAGCGTAGACCACGACACGGGTGCCACCCGCCTGGACCTGGCAGCCACGTGGTCTGACCCCTCTGCCCCCGTGCCCGTCACCCCGGAGGACCAGCTGCTGTGCGACCCGGACGCAGGGTGGCTGTGCAGCCAGCTGGACTGCAAGGTGGGGCTGGGAGGGGCGTGTGTATTAGCAGGGTACGGTATGTGGGTTAACGAGGCCGGAGGACCAGCTGCTGTGCGACCCGGATGCAGGCTGGCTGTGCAGCCAGCTGGACTGCAAGGTGGGGCCGGGAGTGGCTTGTGTATTAGCAGGTATGTGGGCTAAAGTGACGGTGGTAGACATGAGGCCTCCAGCGCCAGGTGGTTGGCATGTACAAACGGGCCTTGCTTGCCTCCTGCCTCGTGGCTGGCCCCCTTCCTCTCCTTGTGCCCGACTCCCGCATCCTCTGACACCCGTATGCACACACCTTTTCACTCACGTACCCCCTTAACCCACACCTGCAGGTCGGCGACAACGTGGACGGCTACCTGACCTGGTTCCCTGTGAGCTCATCCTAACCCATGCCTTGTTTTGACCCACACTCTCCTAAACACACGCCAGGTTGGCGACAACGTGGACGGCTACCTGACCTGGTTCCCCCGTGGGCCCATCCTAGCCCACACCCCCAGTTAACCCACACTCTCCTTAACCCACACCTGCAGGTTGGCGACAACGTGGACGGCTACCTGACCTGGTTCCCCGTGGGCGACAAGACCATCCTGGCGCTACAGGCGGGGGGGCTGCTGGTAGAGTACGGTGAGACGGTGTGCCGTCATGTGTCAGTACGGCCTATGGAGGGCGTGAAGGGAATGGGGCCTGCACGGAGCATGAGCCCGCTGGGAGCATGCTCACCGCTCGGCCCTGAGCGGCGGTTGGATAGTTGGGCGGATTGGACGGTGTCCCGTTGGGTTGGAACACCAAGCTCAGGCGCCCGTGGAATGACGTCCACGCGTGCGGATTCGTGTGCGTTTGCGCGAGCATGCCCGCGACTGCCTACCCAGGCAGGCTCTGCCCAAGGCTCACGCCCACGCTCCTCAACATCCCTTGTCATCCCTTGCCACTCCTTGTCACCCACTCCCCCTACCTGTCTCTCCCGCTCCCGCATAGACATGGCCACCGCCGCGCCGTACGGCCTGGTGACACGTGTCCCGGAGGACTGTGCCGTACAGCTGGTGGGCGCCAACGGGCTGCCCGCCACACGGGAAGACGGTTCTGACGTGGCCGAGGTCCGCATCATTGAGGCGGACGGTGCGTTTGGAGAAGAGCGGGAAGAGAGCGGACTCTTGACCGGTGTCCAGCCATTGCCTGCCTTGTACCTGGTCCAGCGCTGGTTCCTGTCATTTGCCCAGGCTGCTTGCTCCCTGCCACTCCCCTCACCCAGCGTCCCCTCCCCCCGCCCCCAGGCTCCCTGCGCGAGGCTCTCCCCCGCAACTCCTCGGGCTGCTTCTTCCGCGTGTACCAACCCAACAAGTGGCGCCTCAAGCAGCAGCAGAAGAAAGAGCAGGAAGCGGCGGCGGCGGCGGCAGCAGCTGCTAGTGAGAGCAGCAAGGTGGCCGTGTCGGCGTGAGGGGTAGCTATGGCTGTGGTGGTGACAATAAACATCTTGACTATCGTCCCTGGGGATGTATTCATGGGCTTCAGTCTTAGGGGACATGTTGGGGGTCAGGGCCACGCGCGAGGTGGTGGTGCTGGTGGTGGTGGTGTAAAGCGTCACAGCTTGGCGTGGGCGTTCGTTGGTATGCATTTTTAGCCAGACGTCTAACGGAAAGCCCTGTCGTTGGTGCATATGCACGCTGATTTCTTCCAGCTGGAGCGGCAGTGGAGGCGAGGGGAGGGGCCACTCGGCAGTGTCTGGTTGATGAGCGGAGAGAGCAGAAGCGAGAAAGTGGACTGAGCTGGAGGTTGAGTGCTGTGATGTGCGAGGTGGTGAGGGAGATGTGGTGGGGTTTGCGAAACCGCGACGGGCACAAAGAGGGATGTGAGTTTGTCCGCAAGCCTAGCGATTCCGGTACAGAGCGCGGGGCGTTTCCACTTTCGTGGGCGGGCGTGCGGGTGGCGTAGTGCCCGCGATGCGCACCGCATGGAGTGTGACGCGTGAGCTTTCAAAAGCTGGTGATGTGTGACGAGCGACAGGGAACGAGCGGCGTTGTGCAGGGGGTGCCGCCTACCGGGGGCAGGGGGCGTAGTAGGATGTGGTGCAGGGGTGTACAAAGCAAGGAACCTGAGAGCGTGGTGGGAGGGGGCGGTTGCGTGCAGGGGTCCCGCCGTTATGATGATAAGGTAAACGGACCGAGTTGCCAGGAATCCCCTCGCTTTATGGAGTACAAGGTGTGGGGACTGTGGTGTCGTACTACCGCGGCCGTGCGGTGAACACTGACGAGGCGAGTTGCCGGGTCACACGAATGATGTAGGATCCATGCCTGATGGTTAGGGTACAAAGCCAGTTGGGCCCTAGGTGCAACAGATTGCGCACGAGCGATTGAGTTTGCGACGGCATCACTAATTCAAATAGCACCTGGGAACATGAACATGTTGCAGTGAGCACGTCGCGTGTAGCAAAACAGCGGGGTGAAACCGCATTCGGCCCGGGGGTGACGGTGCTTTTGACGTATAGGGCAGCTGTGGCCTGCCCTGCCGGGCTGTCGCCTGGGCTGTCGTGCCGGGCTGTCGCCTGGGCTGTCGTGCCG